>Ga0247727_10006671_pt1 | contig 22541 bp, 23 predicted proteins | sample WisWelCaveWW1625_FD_202498 | JGI IMG/M metagenome (GOLD analysis project Ga0247727, IMG submission 202498) | Biofilm microbial communities from Wishing Well Cave, Virginia, United States - WW16-25 | ecosystem: Environmental > Aquatic > Deep subsurface > Groundwater > Cave microbial mat | place...
CATTGCAGACGAGGGATTCTTTCAAACGGTCATCATGAATACAAGTTACAAAGCCAGCATTGTGAACGACGATAAAAGGACAATTGACTGGGTGCCCATGGGAACAATCAAGTTGCGTCCGCGAGACTTTACGATCAAAGACGCCGGTTTCCTGATGTCTAACCAGGATTTGTTCGCCCGCAAATTCGATGAAACTGTTGATGGAGATATTTTGAGTCTGCTTGAAGCAAATCTATTACAGCAATCCGTTATACCAACGATACGATCACTCAAACCAGAATTTGCCTACGCAACAGCCGAGGCGGTCGCGGCGTAATTTGGAAACACGTTGGGGTCATGAATCCTTTTTGTGGGAAAATAGGCTTCATGACCCAACAAGACATCCTCCAAAAAACAATCGAATACGTAAAACAGGAATTCTCAGACGATTCGTCTGGTCACGATTGGTGGCATATTTATCGCGTGTGGAAGACTGCCCTCGCCATTTGCGAACGCGACGCGGAGCGGGCGGACGCGTTCATCGTGCAACTCGCGGCACTGCTCCATGACCTGGACGACTGGAAATTCAACGCTTCTGGGGATGAAACCCCGCTTCGCGCCAAAGCCTGGCTTGATTCGTTTTTCCTCGACCCCTCCATCACTGACGCCGTGTGCAAAATCATCCAGCACATCTCGTATAAAGGCGCGGGTGCAGAAAACAAAATGGACTCGCTCGAAGGCTTCATCGTGCAGGACGCCGACCGACTTGACGCCATCGGCGCCATCGGCATCGCGCGCGCCTTCGCGTATGGCGGTTACGCCAAGAGACCGTTGTACGATCCTGACTCTCCCCCACAACTGCACGCCAATTTCGAAGAATATAAAAACAGCAAAAGCGCGACGATCAATCACTTCCACGAAAAATTACTTTTACTCAAAGACAAAATGAATACAGCCACCGCCAAGCGGATCGCAGAACAGAGGCATGAAGTGATGGTGCAGTTTCTCGATCAGTTTATGAACGAATGGGAAGGCAAAGATGTGGGTTAGACATCGGCGACAAACCATCGGAATGCGGACTTTAGTCCGCAAACAAAGCAGTCTTTCACCCGCAAGCCAGGCAGCCTGAAGTCTGCGCTCCGTTATTCGACAGACCATATTCATTAAGTGATCACATCAACTCTCCTTCGTATCTATTCATGGATGCAATCCCGCCATCCCGACACGCTTTGGCAGGGAAACTCTTCGCGCCGCGAGATCGCGCTGACGTTTGACGACGGTCCGCATCCGCGCGACACGCCCAAAGTTCTTGAAGTGCTGGCAAAACACAATATTCAAGTGACTTTTTTTCTCATCGGGATGGATGTTGAACGCAACCTAAATCTTGTAAAGCAAATTCACGAGGGTGGGCATCAGATCGGAATCCATTGTTATCGTCATATCCCTTTTTCGTTTGAGAAACCCGATATACTACAAACTCAACTGGAAAGAACGAGGGATTTGATTTCACAGGCTTGTGGAATCTCAACGTTGGAAATACGAGACGTCCGCCCGCCGTATGGACTCTTCACGGCAAAGACAAAATTCATGTTGACAGAGTGGGGGTATCGCCTGGTGATGTGGAATTGCATCCCGCCGCATTTTCTACAACCCTTGAATTGGACAGTCCAACAAGTGCTGGAAGCTTCTATTCCCGGGTCGATCATCGTGTTGCACGATGGGCATGGTCACGGCTCGAAAGCGGCACAAATCATCGAGACGATCGTGCCGAAACTAAAATCACAGAGTTTTGAGTTTGTTACAATCAAGCAAATGCAAGACAGGAAAAACAAATGAAACTCATCAGCATCAACATTGGACAAAAGCGAACACAGCAGAACGGCGAGAAACTGGAAATGACGGGGATTTACAAACTTCCTGCGCAGGGGCGTGTGAACATCACAACACTTGGCATCCGCGAAGATTTCATTGGGAGCCCAAAACATCACGGCGGACCCGACCAGGCAGTCTACGTCTACGGCGCAGTGGATTATGCGTGGTGGTCAAAAGAATTGGGAAAAGAAATCGCGCCCGGAACATTTGGCGACAACCTGACCATCAGCGATTTGGAAAGCGCACAGTTCAACATTGGAGATCGTTTACAAATCGGTTCGGTAATCCTTGAAGTGACCGCGCCGCGCATCCCCTGCTCCACGCTGGCAACGCGGATGGGTGATCCGCAATTCGTGAAGCGATTCCGCTATGCCGAAAGACCAGGCTTGTATTGCCGCGTGATGCGCGAGGGTTTTGTTCAAACAAGTGATATAGTTGCTGTTGAAAGCTATCACGGGGAGACGATTTCCGTTTTGCAAATGGTTCGTGATTATTATGATAAAAATAAAAGTGAAGAAACGATTCGCAAACATTTGAATGCACCGATTGCGATTCGTGCAAGAGTTGATTTAGAAAAAGAATTGGAAATGTTGTTTCAATAAAAAGGAGAAAACAATGTCTACTGAGTTAACGATTGGAATTGTATTTAGTCTTGTAGGTGGGCTGTTGGCGATGATTGGTGTTTTTCTTTTCATTCGCACCAGAATTTTTATCAGCAAAGCACAAAAGGTCAAAGGCACTGTGATTCAAATGGTGTATAGCAGAAGCAGTTCCTCAAGCGGCGGTGGCGGAGGATATGCTCCTGTATATCAATTCAGAACATTAGATGGACAAACCATTGTGATGCACGATAGCCTATCGAGTAACCCGCCGCGATTCCAAGTGGGCCAAGAGATAGATATTTTGTATGACCCTGCAAATCCGCAAAAAGCCCGCATCAACAAATGGATGAATTTATATTTTGTGTCATTGCTTCTCGGCGGCATGGGATTAATTTTCGGCGGCGTTGGTGTTGTGCTGTTATTTGGTCAATTAATGAATACGTTAAATTTCTGAAAGTAAATCGTTAAATATCTAGAACCCATCTTAGGACGCGAGACCTCCGAGTTCTGTCAGAACTTGGAGGTCTTATTTTCCAGTTGCATTTTTAGAAATTATGTTCTATAATCTGAAAAACCGGTTTTCACCTAAGGAGATACACCATGATGAGTTCTCTCGATAAAGCAGTCCAAACCCAGCTTGCCAACATTCAAAAGAAAACCGGCATGTCGCTGAAAGAGCTATCTGCCTTCGTCAAGAAAAGCGGATTGAGCAAGCACGGCGAGATCCGCGATATGCTTATGGACAAACTTGGGCTGGGGCATGGCGATGCAAATTCTCTGGTTCACGCGATCTTTGAATCAGACGGCACACGCGCCGCGGAAGGAAAATCGTCCGATGCCGTGCTGGATGAAATTTATACGGGCACGAAGGCAGGCTTCCGCCCCATCCACGAAGCGTTGATGAAGCACATCGTCAAATTCGGCGAGTTCGAGATCACGCCGAAAAAAGGCTATGTCAGTTTGCGGCGCAAGAAGCAATTCGCGATGATCGGTCCCAAAACCAACACGCGTTTTGAAGTGGGCATCAACATCAAAGGCTTGAAGAAAAGCGCCCGCCTGCTCGAACAGCCTTCGGGAAGCATGTGCAATTACGTTATCCCGCTCACCGACGCGAAGGAAGTGGACGCCGAGTTGATCGCGTGGATCAAATCCGCATATGAAGGAGCAGGCTAATTTGACAACCTCTGAAGACTTCACAAACAATCTCTTCCAATTCATGGAAGAAACGTTTGAAGCCAAACATCACGGCATTTATCTGGATGAAGGCACATCGCTCTTTGAAACGCTGGAAACTGTTTCTGCGCAGGAGGCTTCGATTCCCGTTGGAGGCAAATGCGCCTCTCTCGCCGCGCAAGTGGCGCATGTGACATTCTTCATCGAATCATTTGAACGCTTTGCACTGCAAGGCGATAACAGCCCGCGCGACTGGGGCTACATCTGGCGCACGGTGGAAAAGGTCACGCCTGAGGAATGGGAAAATTACAAAGCCAAATTGAAAGATGCTTATCAACGCATGGATAAGCTCTTCCACGAAAACCCAATGTGGAATGAAGATACCATCGGCGGCGCGTTATCCATTGTGGTGCATACCGCGTATCATCTTGGCGAAATCCGACAGGCTTTGTGTACGCTGAAAAAATAACATGCCTCCACGTCCACGTTACCCAATGCCCGATTACATCCGCGATGCCCTGAATCGACGCGGCTTGATGGATGCCTACCTTGCGCGTCCATCGTATCAACAAAATGATTACATCGGCTAGATTGTCAAACGCGCCAAACGCGAAGAGACAAAACAGAAACGATTGAATCAAATGCTGGATGAATTGGAAAAGGGTGGCGTATATATGCGGATGAAGTGGAACCCGAAATAATTTTGTAGGGGCGGAGCAATGCTCCGCCCCTACATGTTTAATCTTCTTCAGGCGCTTCGTTCGTAGATTGGGAATTGGCACGGCTTACGAAGAACAGCGCTGGCGTAAGGAGCATGCCCGATGTCACCAATGAGGCAACTGCCGTACTGACTGCGGCGATCACTGCAACAATCGGTCCGCCCATCATTTGCCCGATGGCATCCACCTGTCCAAACATCGAATGGACTGTTGCGCGTACTTTGGAATCCAGTTTTTGATTGACCCACGCGGTTTGCAGGGGATTCGCGATGTCGCGTAAAACGTCAATGGATAGATACAAGCCGAGGCTGAGAAGAAGAAGCGGCGAGAGTGCGAATCCGATTAGCGAAATGGAAATGAGTCCCGTTACGGTCAGCATCGCGCGTCCAATCGCAAGCGGGCTACCCGTATCCACGCGTTTCGCAACGAAGCGCACCGCGAAAATGGTGAGGACTGTTCCAACAATGCGCAGAGTCGCAAAGAACGCTACTTGATTGTTCCCAAAAATGACGGGCAACTCGAACGTATCGAGCAGGTGCTTGACCCACAACCGATCAAAGCCTTCGCTGTAAATTCCATAAAACAAACCGACGCCGATAATGCTCATCAGGCGCGGTTTTGCGCGCACGGCATTTGTGCCTTGTTTGAATGTATGCCACATGTGTCCCCATGTGTTACGGTCTTCGCGCGGCGCGGGATGAAATCCCGTTTCGGGCATGATAAAGATTAACGTGATACTAATGAGGATCACACCCACCGCGCCGACTTGAATCGGCAACGCAACGTTATTTGCTCCCACAAGCATCGCCGCGCCCATGCCAATCAACGATGCAAACAAACCAACCTGTGTTGCGCGAAGAAACAATTTATTGGCATCCTCTTCGCCGATCTCATCCGTGATCCATGCCTGTGATGCACCGCTTGTGAAGGTGTAGCCCAAACCCCAGATCACTTGCGCGAGCAGGATCGTGATGAAGAACGGGAAAAAACCTTCGACGAGAAAACCAACACCCATCAGCAAATAACCGATGATGATCGAAAGCCTGCGCGAGTATACGTCGGCGACGACGCCTGTCGGCACTTCAAAGAGGAACGCTGAAATTTCAAGCGTTGTGCCGACAAGAATTAATTGGACTGGCGTTAACCCCGCAACAGTCGCTTCGTACAGCGATACGACAACGAACATCATCGAGAAGAACGCGGACGCGCTGAATTCGATGAAGAGATAGACGGTGGTGGGAGGTAGTTTTTTCATGATGGAAGATATTAGAGAGAAGAGACCAGAGATTAGTATGTCCCCAGGGATTTATCTCTAGCCATCTATTCTCTGCTCTCTGGGTTACTCTATTGCAAACACATCCGAAACCTTTTTCGGGAAGAGGATGTTGATGAGGATGCGCACATCCTCGTGATCGCACCAGCAATCTGCGAAGGCGGCGCACAACTCTTCGTAACTGCGATAGCCAAAGACGACTTGCAGGAATGTGAGATTAGGAAAGGCAATATCGCCTTCTTCTTTTGGTGTGGGCATCCACTTTTCGATGGTTGTGATCCTGCCTTTTTCGATGACGATCCGCAGACCATCGCGATAGAAACTGATTTTGATCTCTCGGCTGTGCCCAGGCGCGATTGATTCTGCCAATCGTTTTTCAAGCGCGGGCTTGATGTGATTCAGGAATCCTGACAGGTCTGGCACGCGCATATAAAAAGCATACGGGTCGCGAACGGATGGGAGGCTATCTCCCAACGCTTCATAGACAGGATGCTTCACGCCAAGCATAAAACCAAACGACACGCAGTTTTTTCCATCGCGCTTTGCGTATTCCTGTCCTTTGTTCCAAAAATAACGTACGACGCTCGGAGTCACATCCAGCCATGATACATTGGGCTTGAGTTCATACCAGAGCGCGGTCATACCCGTCATCCCAATGTAATCAGGGTGCTGAAAATACCCGACCCGCTCACCTGCCTGATGTTCGATGACGAGCATCAGGTAGCGATTGATGTTGTCTTCACTTTGGCCATCCAATTCATATTTGAAAACTTCGGGCGTGCGCACACAGGCAATCGCATGACGTTGAATCGCGCGATCATACAATTCAGCGATGAATGACAGGTCCGCATCTGTTGCAGGGCGAATGTGATATTTCTCTTCCTCGCCCTCCTTCAATTTGGGAACATGCGTTTCATAACCGAAGCGGCGACCCGCAAGATCGAGAGCCATCTCATAACCGAACTGACGATAGAAATACGGAATGCCCGTGATTGCCTGCACGATATATCCGCGGTCAACGCACCACTTGTGGATCTCATCGAATTGAATACGCACGAGTCCGCGGCCGCGAAATTCGGGCAGTGTGCCAACGAGTTCAGGCCGCCCAACACCAAACTCGATCCCCTCGTACGTCCACGTTTGCGGGATCAAATTCAGTGACGAGACAATGCGCCCAGTGGTTGTCTCTTCGACGATTATGAAATCGTCTGGTTTGAGAGTCGGGTGCGGCCGCGTGAGCAGGTCGCGGGTCCATGCGGCAAGTCGTTTTTTGTCCGCCTCGTTTTCTGCATGGATCTCGCCGTTGAATTCAGCAAGCGCGTCCGCGTCTTCGGGCGTCGCGCGGCGCAACACCAGGCTATCCCCCAGGTCGCGCAAAATGGTTTTCGTTTGAGATAACATTCTTGTCCTATCAGTGACCGCCCATCGTGGACAATCACTCAGAGTAAAGCTTTTAGTTGTTGTAAAGCGGAGTCAGGATCTTTGAACAGGATTCCCTTTATGCCGGTTTTTTCACAGGCTTCGATGTTTTCGATGACGTCGTCCACAAACACCGCTTCTTTTGGCTGGACTTTGAGTTGATCCAACGCAAATTGATAAATCTTCGCCGACGGTTTTGCCGCACCCACCTCCGCTGAGATGGTCATGTGATCGAACACATCCGCAAACTTTTCGCGCTCGATGTAGGCGCGCAGTCCGCTCCACGCGTTGCTGATGAGACCCACTTTGTATTTCGGTTTGAGCGATCTCAGAAATTCGAGCAGTTCGCGGTCAACGATATCGCCGCCGAAGAATTCATCACGGATGCGCTCGTACTCACTGATGGGTTGTTTGAGCGCCTTCATCACACTGTGCCAGTGCTCCTCTTCCGTGATCTGCCCAAGGGACGCGCGCGCGGCGGAACCGTTGGGTCCGCCGCCGAAGACGATCTTCTCGATGTCTTCATAGTCCATGCCGAAACGTTCGGCAAGTTTTTGGCGCGGGGCTTGAAATTCCGTGCGGACGATCACTCCGCCCAGGTCGAAGAGGACAGCGCGTATGCTCATTTATTTTTTCTTCTTTACTTGAGCCTTTGCCTTCGATACCGCGGCGGGCTTTACTTTCTTTGCGATTACTTTTTTATCCGCAGGCTTCTCTTTTGCAGGAGTCGGCTCGGGCTTGGATTCTGTTTGAGGCACGATATCAGCCTCCGGCTTGGGAAGAGGCGCCTCTTGTTGAGGATGTGCCTTCATCTCGGCTTCAAACTGTTTTAGCGCATCCTTCCAGTTGGGAAAGAATAGTTGCATGCGCTGGCGTTGAACGGGCGTGGCGCGGCGGCAACGCGGGCAATGCGCGTCGTAATGATTCAATTTTTTCGCTTCCATTTCCTGCAGGGCATCGAGCATTTCAACGCGGCTGAGGGTGTAGGGCATCTGGCAGAAAGAACATTTGATGTTCATATTGTCTCCTTATGATTTTTTCACGTAGTGACGACTTTAGTCGTCGCCTTGATGCAAGTAACGACTGAAGTCTTTACACCATGTATGTTCTCTGAAGTATAGCCTATAACGATTCTACAGCCAATTCTTTGCCCGGGCGCATTTCCTTTTCGTACTGATTGAACTGGCGAAGAACTCTCATACCTGCGCGTTCATACAACTTCAACGCGCCGGTGAGACTGTCCGCATCCACACCCAAGCCAGCGCGCTTTTTGCCATCAGCATGGAACGCGCCAAACGCATGTTTGAGCAGGGCATATCCCAGCCCGCGTTTGCGCCAGGCGCGGCGCACGCCCAATTCACTGACCCATCCCGATTCAGCATCCTCCACGTCTTCACGGCGGCAAATACACATCGCGACCATTTCATTTCCGTCCATGGCAACAAACCAGAAGCGCGGGTCGTACCCGGGTTCTTCAATGAAGTTGTGTTTGAAATCTGCCAGACCTTTTTCAAACGGCGGGGTAATGAATCCGAAGTGGTCTTTGAACGTATCAAGAACGGTGCGATAAACCTCTTCGGTTTCCGTTTCAGGGTTGTACGGGCGGACCGTGATTCCCTCAGGGAATGACGGAACTTCGGGAACAGAAACCAAATCTGCGACCATGCGATAGTACGAGCGGATGTGCTTCCATCCCAGCCCTTCAAAGAGGGCAAGCCCTGCTTTGTTGTGCGACTCCGCGCCAGTCCGCGGCGCAATGCGCAGATCAGGCTCGCATTTTTCCAACGCGAGGCGCGAGTGATCCTCCGCCCAGGTGACGATGTGACTGCCAATGCCATTGCCCCAATGATCGGGATGCACACAGCCGAAGATCCACGGGTGAACGGGCGGTTCCTGGGTCAGCCAACATTCCACAAAAGCAATGAGGGTGTTATCCGGCGCGAAGACCATGCGAATATCCGTCTCCGGCGTGAAACCGTTGTTCAGCCAATCGAGACGAAGCAACTCGGGGTCGTTCAAATCATCGCGTCCATGCAAATGTTGTGCATGAATATTCAGTAGATCAAAAGTGATCTTGTAATCTTCAATCCGTCCGCCGCGTGCGGTGTATCCCGCGGGAAGTGAAAGAATGTTTTGTTTTTCAAGCGTTGCGTTCATGGTAATTCCTTTCATTTGTTTCCATTATTTTCCATCCATTCCTCGCGCAGGATGCCCATAAAAAGTTCGTCCCAACGTTTCCCTTCGCGATTGAGAAATCCGCGCATTCGTCCTTCATGGCGGAAGCCGGCCTTTTCGTAGGAACGGATCGCGCGCGGGTTGTACTCAAATACGGTCAACGTGACGCGCCTCAAATTAACTTCCATAAAGGCATAGCGCAGAATCGCCTTCATAGCATCTGTGCCATAACCCCTGCCCCAAAAGTCGCGTTCGCCAATACCAAGACCAACAAAGGCATCCCTGCCTGCCCAATTGACAATATTCAAACCAATATCGCCAATTAATTTATCCTCTGCCAATGTACGGATGGTAAAAAAATACTGATTAACCTTTTGATCTTCGAGTTCCTTCTCGATCGTTTTTTGCGTATTCTTTTGTGAATCAAGTCTGGTCGTGCTGGCATCCATGAGGCGCATCAATTCAGAGTCACGCCTCCAGTGTGCAAAGGCTTTGCTGTATTCGTCAGGATCGACCGCGCCCAGCTGCACCAGCGCTCCCTTCAATATATCGTTCATTGCGGCTCTCCATTTTGCATCAGTATCCATTCTTCGCGCAAAATGCCCATCCAAAGCGAATCGTGGTGTTCTCCTCCACGCGCAACGTCTCCGCGCGTGCGACCCTCGAGACGAAAACCTGCCTTCTCATAAGAGCGCAACGCACGCGGGTTGTATGCGTGCAAACCCAGCGAGACGCGGTGCACATTCAATTCAGTGAAGGCGTATTGCAGGCACAACTTCATCATGTCTGTGCCATAGCCTTTGCCCCAGAACTCGCGCTCGCCGATGCCAATGCCAACCCACGCTTCGTTATAGATCAAGTCCAGCCATAAACCAAAGAAACCGATCAGTTTATCTTCGTCCAACGTGCGGACGGAAAAAGGATAACGCTCCGGTTTGAACCCATCTTCATTCCGTTTCTCAAACCATGCCTTGAGTTTTTTCTCCGACTCCATCCCGGCGGGGTTGCTATCGGCAAGACGATGGAACTCGGTATCGCGCTGCCAGTGGACTTCAACCTTTGCGCGCACATCGGGCTCTTCGGCTGTGAGGCGGACAAGTTCGCCGCGAAATAAATCTTTCATCGCATTCTCCTTTGGATGATCCTTCGACTTCGCTCAGGACGCTTCGCCCTACACTTGAGCCTGATTCACCCATTCATCTTTTAACAACCCGAAAACGACCAGGTCCCACCTGCGCCCATCGCGGTCAAGTGCCTGCCTGCGGCGGACTTCCTCGACGAAGCCGAATTTCTTGAACAAGGCAATCGCCGCCTCGTTGTATTCAGGGATTCGCGCGCTTACCCGAAAGAGATTCAACTCGGCAAACGCAAAACGAATCAACATGCCCAATGCCTGAGCGCCGAATCCTTTTCGTCTATCGTCTGCAGAGCCAATCCCGAGATGGATATAGCAGTTTCCGTTCGTCCATTCAATCCATCGGATCAGGGCTTTCCCGATCAGCCTGTCGTCTGCCTTCGCACGGATGGTGAAATAATACAGGTCTTTCTCCTCTTCGATCTGCTTCTCGAGTTTTTCGTATTGCTTTTTGAGCATCGCCGCAGACATCGGGCGCGCTGGCTCAATCTCATACATGCGCATGAACCCGGCATCATGCGTCCATTTCGATTCGATCTCCGGGTCTTTTTCATGATCCATGGGACCAAAGCGAATATCCTTGCCTTCGAATAATTGGGTTGTTATGTCAAACATGGTTTTCTCCAAATGATTTTGTTCTGGCGGAGTCTGAGACCCCGCCAGAACTGTAGGGGAGCAAGGAAATAAAAACAGCCACAGGCGATGCCCGTGGCTGTTAATTACAAAACTTCGTGTAAATTAACGACGAACAGGCGCACTACGAGAATCAACAACAGCATCCAACGTGCTGAATGATTTTCCAGGGATCGTAACAAAGTACATTGCCATGGGTCGTGCGCCTCCTTTCTTGAGAATTTTGTACGCCGCGAGTGTAACATGCCGTCTTATTTCCCGTCAAGTAGAAACAAGAAAGGCTGGTTCTGATGGTTGCCTGGAAAACTGATGGTGATACCCTCCCCCTCCACACCGTACTGATCATCTCCGATCAGGCAAATGCAATCGCGATGTGGGAACCCCTGTTCAGCCAGAGGAATTGCATCGTCCTCTCTGAAACCAACGTGCGCAATGCCTTGCAAAGCGCGCGCCTCATCGCCCCATCCCTGATGCTCGTCGACATGCAAATCTCGAAAAGCGAACGGATAAACCTGTTAAAAGGCCTGCGCCAAGCCAGCCGCGGACCCATCCTCCTGCTTGTTTCTGCGGGTACCGCCCAACTGGCGCTCGAAGCAAACGCAACCTTCGCGGACGAGTACCTGATGAAACCCGTGAACCCAGCGGTGCTGGTCGTCAAGGCAATGGCATGGCTTGGGCATGGTCAGCGCAGCGAACGAGCGCATACCTTAATGCCTTAATAAATATATTTACATAAGGTTTCATTTCCTCCTCCTTTTCTGTTCTTCCCCTTTGAAATCCAAACCCCTCGTGAATATACGAGGGGTTTGGATTTAATCACCGAGGTTACGCACCGTCACGAAGGTTTGTACAGCTGAACAAGGTTTTTCAGGGAAACCTTCGGGACGTTCTGCACAAGGTGAGTTAATCACGGAGCAGTAACGCTGATCAATCCTTTTTGTAAATCATCGAGCGTCTGCTGAACGACGCGTAATTTTCCAGGTGAGAGAAGGCTTGGGTCCACGTCACTCAAGCCCAGGGGAGATTGAACCGTGACTCCTCCTTGTCCGCTGACGAGTTGGGGCCACGCGTTTTGAATCGCTTTGATCACGTCCGGTTGAATCGTCATCACCCAACCCGCTGGGCGTTCTGTGGGCGTGGAGGTCCCGATCATCGAAGTGCCTGTCGTACCGATGTAGGTAGTCAGGTCAGAAATGGCAATGCCCGGGTGAAGAAAAATTGTGCGCACTTTAAATTGCAAAATAAGAATATCGGCATAGGCATCGTAATTTTCCGCTTTTTCGTCCGCGGGGATTTCAACATACTGCGGAAAACCCCAGTTCAAAAAAAAGAATGGGCGGCATATACCGCAATGAAAAATCCTGCCGTTGCCATATGCGTTCAACGCGCGGAGGGCATCCGGGTTATCCTTGGGGATCATCATACCGATGCGATAATCATCGGTGATGAGCGCGGCGGTGTAGCCCGCGAGAAACGCGGCAATATCCAATTGCGCATTATCGCCCAGCACACTCAGGTTCCCGCCAGCCGTTAAACCTGGAATGTTGATCGCAAGGAATTGCACCTGCGGCGCGGACGCGGCAAGCGCGGCAATACCCGGGTCTGGCGGGAGCGCGATCACAATTTTCAAGCCAGGCTCAGTCATATCTGCGGGCGTGAGTGAGTTCCGTACTTGAAAACGAAACCCAGAGGCTTGAGTCAGGTCGTAGACAGTTTTTTGGTAAAGGTTTGATGTTTCGGCATCCAGGTTTGCAGGCAGGGCGAGTATCGCAAGCGGTATCGTTGCTGTCGCTGTTAGCGTTGGTGGGATGATCGGGGTTTCCGTTGGAACGGGCGTGGATGTCGCGGCTGGCTCCTCCAAACTACACGCGCTGAGTATCATAACGATCAGGAAAAAGAAAATATTGAACCTTAAACGCACAAGTTTTCTCCAATAGAAAGATTGGATGAATTATACACGTTGCAGGCGACAAAAAACCCGCGCACAAGCGCGGGCTTCGCGGTTCGAATGTACTGTACGAATATCATGTAAGAAAAAGGGTTGCCAGCTGGCAACCCTTTAACTGATTTAACGCCACCGCTTTTACGGCAAACTCATTTACGGAGTGTAATATGTGTATATAAAATCCAAGACATTCTGTCTATCTACACGGAATACGCCACCGGTGCCAGCGCAATTGCCATTGAGGCCAAAGGATGTCACCCCGCCGACAACATTGGAATCACCGATGAAGTTCGGACCGCCGGAGTCACCAAAGCAGGTGCCGCCTGTAGAATGGTTGTTGGAAAGCAGAAGGGAGAAATCGCCCACAATGCCTCCATTGATTTGGTTCAGTTTGGGATGCGCCACCATGCGCACTCTATCAGCCTGGACAAATACGGGATTGATCTGCTGAAGCCCATATCCTACCGCAGTAAAGGTTACGTTTTGCAGTCCGCGCTTTGTCTTTAGTGAGTCAAGTTGATTTACAGAAGGAAGCGTGCCATATTCATCCAAAACGACGCCGGGTGCTTGTAAGATCACAACGCCGACATCATGGACAAAGAAGGAAGCGGTTTCATAGAGTGGATGAGCGGCCCACGAAACAGCTTCTACGCTATTAGGACCGCCAGCATTTGGATAAGTATTGTTCCCATTATCAACATCTGATTCCGTGAAGACTCGCATACCAGTATACGGAGAGCCTGGAAAATTATTGGTGCAATGTCCTGCCGTTAAGAGAACCGTTGCAGACAGCAATGTTCCACTGCATCGAAATGCTGGTGCGCCACCAACGTCCATCAGTAAAAGCACTACATAGGGATGACCTTCGCCATCCGGTTCACCGTCTGTGACCGCGCCCACGGGGCTTACCGCAACCGCGAGAATCACGATCACGGAAAACAGAGCCAACATCATCTTTCTATTCATCAGATATATCTCCTCTAGTGATTGAAATTTTGAGCAACGAATTTGCAGACCGAACTATGAGCGAGCGCCTCCTTCCTAACAAAGTCTGGAAACCAGTATATCACCCTCTCAAGACGGCAAGATAAACAAGCAGTTACAGCCAAAAAAATCAGGCTGGCAGGGAAAACCCTGCCAGCCTGATTGCAGTGCAGAACAAACTTACGTACAGTTACGGATTCACGCTAACAATCGTCGGGTTCGGCAACCCGGCAGCGCCGCCGTAAGCAACGCTACCGAGATACTTCACACCGGGGGTCAATCCGCTGAAGGTGAGGTTGATCACGCCAGTTGCACCGAGTGTTGCAGATGCAGGAGAGGTGACTACCATATTGCCAGCCGCTGTTGAACCCAACAACCAGGTGTTGAGAACGAACGGGCTGGATCCAGCCACGCCCCAACCTTGGACAATCACTGTGTAATTGCCAGCCGCAGGGTTGGTCAGGTTAACCTGTTCCGCTGAAGTGCCGGAACCGCTTGCGCCCACAATCGTGCCTCCACTGTTGGCTACGCACAGGTCAATATCCGAACCGGCGTTCACGTCGGCATCGAACAAGGAGAAGCGGGCATACGTGGTTCCTGCTGGAACAACCACAGGAATCAATACCGCATTCGGTGATGCCAAGCTACAAGCGCCATCAGTCGGGTCGTCAGATACCGTTCCAGGTGTGAGCGTCGCGGCAACAAGACCACGAGCCGATGCTGTGAACGGGCCGGTGTAACCGAACAACACGTTATAGTTGATCGGACCACCAGTGCCAGAGACAGACGCAGGAGCGCCCAACGCAACCGGGCGAACCACGATGGGGCTACGAACGACATGACCAGCGCCATCGCTCCACCTAAGTTGACCGCCCCTATAGGTATTGAGGGGAGCAGACACATTCGTGATCGTCACAGTGTAAGTTTTCGTCTGCCCAGGGTTGATGGAGAAGGAAGCAGGGCTGACGACTACGGTATAACCAACCATACCGTTCACAGAAGCGGTGTAAGTAGCTGCGGAACCGCCGACATTTGTCACCTTGCGAGTGACGGTTTGTGAGCCTGGCAGATCGCCGATGGCAATCGAAGCGCCGTTGAGATTGCTTGGGTCGAATGAATAACCAGCACTAGCCAATGCTGCACAGGAAGCCGGATTCACGCCGGTCGTGGTGCCGCATAGGAAGGCAAGCCAGTCGTTGAACCCGTGGTTGTAGACCAAACCGGGATCGGCCGCGGAATTCGGGCGGACGTGACCCGCGCCTTGGCGGAAGATCAAGACTGGATTCGTTTCGGAGGCGGGCGGCGTTCCACCATCAAGCACGTCAGTGCCCGATGTCATCAACGCGGACTTGATCATCATCGGCGACCAGCTCGGGTATAGATCCTTGAACAAGGCGCCCAGACCAGCAACGTGCGGGCTGGACATGGATGTGCCGCTGAGTAAATCAAAATCGCGGCCGTTGATCGCGGGGGAAACCGCGGCAAGAATGTCTTGTCCGGGGGCGATCACATCGGGCTTGAGTAAATCGCCGCCGCCAGCCGTGAGGGGACCGCGGGATGAGAAGGACGCGGTGAACGGAGCCGGGTCAGTAAATGTAATTGTGGCCGCATTGATTGTGGCAGTAGCGCCGGGTGTAGCCGCATAACCCTGCACTGCGGCAAGGGCGGTGTTTTGAAGATGTACGGTTGGAACAAAATGGAAGTCAGCGTTCAAAGAGTTAGCAGTTGGGTTAATCAGAATCATACCCACACCACCGGCTTCCTGGACTGCAAGACTCTTATCCACGCGGGCGTTTGTTCCGCGAACACAAACCACGATCTTTCCAGCCACCAAAGTCGGGTCCAGGGCTGGCGTACCGCCATTCGTAAATGTTGAGAAACAAAGGTTTACGGCGGATACGCTTGCGCCGGCCGCGCCAGCCGCGGTGGAATTAATCAGAGGCACAGGTCCAACAGAAGTAGCCAGAGATGCGCCAAAATACGTGGAACTATTTCCAAGTGTCACAGAACCGGCTCCATTGCGGTTGTGCGTGCCAGCCGCGACCGTGGTAATCCACGGGCTGGGGTGGGCAACGGTTCCAGAAGTTGGACCGCTATTGCCAGCCGAAGCCGCGACGAACACACCTGCATCTGCAGCGAAAAGGAACGAAACTTCAGCCGCATCGAGGAAGTTGGTGGAGGTACCGCTGATCGAATAGTTGATCACATCTACGCCATCCGCGACAGCCTGGTCAATCGCCGCAACAAGGTCGGCACCGAAACCACTGGCGGTGGAACCATCCTGCGTAGACCAGAGAGCCTTATACGCAGAAATGCGCGCGCGCGGAGCGATACCATTGACCGTGCCGAACACAGAAGCAGGACCGGTCGCTGTAACATTCGCGTTACCGCCTGCTGTCGAGGAAGTATGCGTGCCGTGACCGTTATAGTCGCGGGCAGACATATACTCCCAAGGACGCTGGGCTTCCACAGCCGCATCGCCGCCCCAGGCTTCGTTGAACCACTGTGCGCCGATCAATTTCTGGTTGCAGTTCGAAGCGTTGAATTCCTCGCCAGGCGTGCACTTGGCATTCCAGCCGGGGATCTGCTGATAATCCAACTTGCCATCCTGCGATCCATTGCCGTTTGTTCCGGTGCGGTCTGAGAAGCTTGCGCTCTCGGGCCAGATGCCAGAGTCGATGATACCGATGACAACGTCCTCGCCTGTCGCGCCAGTCTGAGCCCAAAAGCCGCCAGGACCGGTGAGACCAAGGAACGTCGGGGTGGAGGAGGTATCCATCGTGTACATTTCATCCGCGGCAACCGCCAGCACGCCGTCCACATTGGCGAGTTTTTGCGCCTGCGCGAGGGTCATCTTTGCGGCAAAGCCGTTGTAGCTGTAGTAGTAGCTGTAGATTTTTTGTCCCCCGGCTTTGTTCAACGCTTCGTTTTGTTTACCATCAAGATAAGCGACGTAGTTGACAACCTCATTGCTGAGCACGTTGATCTTCTGACCGTTCTTCGGGGCGGTGGCTTTCAAACCTTTGATATCGCCTTTGTAAGCAACCACCGGGTCATTGATCATCTGAACAATATAAACCCCGTTCACACTTTCGGTAAGAGTCCCACCTTTTGCTTTCACACTGGATTGGGCAGATGCCGGTCCCACTACCGAAAATGCCACTGCGAGCACTAACACGAGCGAAAGAACACTAAAAATCTTTCTAATCATGATCTTGTCTCCTCTCAAGAATAGGTGTTGCATGAAATAGGGAAAACGATTTGTTAAATTTGTTCCGAAGCCTCCATATGAATTAACAAAATATCGCCGAAGCAACAAAAACTTCGGCGGTCTGGCGGCCTTCCAGCCTGTACGCATCAGGTCGGGAGATCCATGACTTTGCGTCCCCGCCTCACGGCGGGTTTGCCTTTTCGATACCCTTCCATTATAGTACTCTCGCACAAAAAGGCAAGAATATTAAGGCTTCCGGAGGACTAAAAGGTTACAGCGGTATAATCCTGCCCTATGCCAAAACGCTTCCTCATGCTATCCATTGTGGGTGTGATCATCGTCACCGCCGCCATAACCGCCTATTACACCTACCAACCAAACGCCGGACGTATCATTAAATTCCGCGCCTGGATGAATAACCCCGCCTCCAACCCAAACTGGAAACTGGTCGCTGGTTCTCAATGCGGCTCCGCCCCGTTTCTTTCCCCCACTGACGGCTTCGCCGGCTTCCTCTGGGGCGACTCGTTCGGTCTGCGTCACACCCATCAGGGAATAGACATCTTCGCAGGCACAGACGTTGGCATCACACGAGTCATCTCTGCGTACCCGGGATATTTAACCCGCCTCCCCGAATGGAAATCTGCCGTGATCGTCCGCGTGCCCAGCGACCCGCTCAACCCGGGTCAACAGATCTGGCTGTACTACACCCACATGGCAGACCGCTACGGTAATTCATTTATCTCCGATGAATTCCCAGCCGGCACATCAGAAAAACTAATCGGAGCAGATGTCTTGCTTGGCTATCAGGGAGATTACTCCGGCGACCCGAACAACCCCGTCGGTTTGCATTTGCATTTTTCAATCGTCGAGGATGATGGCACCGGTCAATTCAAAAATGAACTTGATATCGAAAACACCCTCGACCCCTCGCCGTATTTAGGCTTGCCGTTGAATGCGTACGAAAACCGCGATTCAGCTCCTATGTGCGATGATTGACTCTGGAGTCCAACAGCTTGCTGTCGGCATACAATGAACTCCCTCAAAGATAAAGTCGTTTTGATCACCGGCGCAGGCTAGGGGTGCGGGGAAAACGATCAGGCGTAATCATCCATTTGTTTGGGCGAATCAGGCGTCGGCGAAGAGTGAAGCGTCCTAAGCACAGTCGAAGGATCATCCAGTTTGACAGGTTTGGAAGAATCATCAAGTCGCAAAAGATTTTTTTATCCGAGACGGAGGAACAATGAAAGAATTAAATGAATATCGAACACAGTTGGTCGAAAGGCTCATTGCGGCAGGGGAAAATTTTCGCGCCGAATGCCTTGCCGTGAGGGACCCGTTCGCGCCGCTGGAGGAAGGCGGATGGAATACGCATCAGGTCGCGGCACACGCGCGCGACGTGGATAAAATGGTGTACGGCTTGCGCGCCAAGCGGACGGCGATTGAAGATAACCCCGAATTTCAAAGTTTCGACGGCGATCAATATACAGCCGAACATTACAATGCAAAAGAATCGCTCAGCGAAATGATGGATGGGTTTGTGGAAAGCGTTGTGTCTTTGGCTGAGGTGTTGCGCGGGTTGCCGGTTGAAGCCTGGGCGCGCGAGTCGCGTCATGCCACGCTCGGAAGCGGCTTTACGTTACAGACGTGGGTCGAGAGAAGTCTCGCGCACATCGAAGAGCATGTGGAAACAGTGAAGAAGGGGAAGTAATTTTATGTAGCGCAAGATGCCTGCCCTGAGAGTGTCGAAGGGGCATCTTGCGCTACTGTTTTACCAAAGCGGGAAACCAACCAAACTTGAAACCCAGATCAGCAACGGCTCGTAGATTTGCAAACCGATCAAAGCAATGACGATTCCAAATACCGCGCCCGCCACAATATCCGAAACATAATGCACGCCCATCGCCACGCGCGCGAGCGCTACCAACGGCGACCAGATCCATAAAATAACCGCCAGCCATACGGGTCCGAGACCGGCGGCGAGGACCGCGATCAAAAAGGATCGCGCCGCATGACCGGATGGAAACGAATGCGGATCGGTGTTGCGATAGATGCTCCCCCACTCGCCCTCAGGACGCCTCCTCCGCACGAGGAATTTGATACTCATCACCAGAGCCGCCAGCACGCTGATGCAACCAAACTGCACGATTGCCCATTCCCTCCAAAACTTCTCGCCCCAAAACCATAGCCCAATCAACGCCACCGCCCAAAACCACGAGTCGCCGGAATGCGCGAAGATAACCGCAATAGCGCGCAATGCGCCTGGCTTTTCAGCCACGCGCATTTGATCGGAGAGACGGGCATCCCATTCGAGGACAGAACGGAAGTTCATCGCCGACGCGGCTTTACCTTCGGTTTGAATTTCGTGCGCGCCACTTTCAACGCTGCAACTTTTTTCACTGTGCCTGATTTCTTCTTCATTGTCATGGTAGTCGTTTTCTTCATTTTCTTTGCCGCAGTTTTAGGTTTCGCGGAGGCTTTACGTTGTGCCTTCGCCAGGTCAGCACGCAGAATTTCGAGTTGATGAGGTTTATCCACATCCATGCAGGGTTCGGCATATTGCCATTGGATCGCGCGCGCCTTAATGCCGATGCGCTCACTGACTCGCGCTACTGCATCTTCAAGAGTCAACCTGCCGGTAAGCAAGGAAAAGGCGGTACCAAACCCGATGATGCTTGCTTGTTTCAGCGGGCTCTTGCGGTTGCCAATCAATTGCTCCCACATATCCAAATGCTCCGTCGCCATGCGGACGTGTGAGACGCTGATATCAGACCCGCACACATGCATATCCTTGAGTTTGGTGTAGGTGCGTTTTGACTCAGGGAATCGTTTTTCCATCACTTCGCGCGTGCAAACGCCGTAATACAGGTCATCCTTTGTTTGCATGGATTCTTCCACGAGCCAATCCACCATGTGTGACTTGAGCGCAGGGATGTCGGAGGAGACGATCAACACATACTTGTTCTTCTTATCCAATTCAAGGGATTTTTTCACGCCCGCCACAATGTTGGAAAGCATACGTCCCTGATTGGAAACATAATGAAGCGGTTTCTTGCAGGTTAAAGTATTTTTCGGTGAAAGCCCGATCACGATGACGTTCTTCACATGCTTTGAATCGCCGAGCGCATCCAGCACCCATTGAACCATGGGCTTGCCAGCCACATCCACCAATGCCTTTGCATCCCCTTTGAGAAAGGAATATAACGGGTCTTCAGGGTTTGGTATTCCACCAGCAGTTACGATTGCGTCCATACATTCTCCTCATTTCATTATGTCATTGCGAGGAGCGTTCGTCGCGAAGAAGCAATCTCGTAGTAAGTTGAGATTGCTTCGGGCTGGGTTTCGATACGGGCGAGAAAAGCACTCGCCCTACTCAACCACCAGCCCTCGCAATGACATGTTAATTTAATTCCTGCAATTGCGGCTCGAAACCGAGTTTATCGAGCATTTCAGTGAGTTCGGGCCAGGTCAGCGGGCGCCCCTTGCCAGAGATGGCGACCAGCGCGGCTTCCATCATATTTGTCCCGAATGAACGTCCATCCAGCACGGGCGTAGTCGTAACGAGATATTTTACGCCAGCTTTACGGAAGGCTTCCACATCTTCGGGTGTTGTGGTGTTGGTCACAATGACTTTGCCCTTCAAATCATCAGGCATAAAGCGTTTGATGTAATGACAATCACCCGCGATGACAGTTGCCCAGGCATAATATTTTCCCCATTTCGGCGTGCGCTTTTCCTGCTTTTCGCCCGTGGGGTAAATCCATGCAAAGGGTACGCGACCCACGATTGGCATCAGCAGGTTGCCCATTGTTTTTAATTGGCTGATCTTACGAATGGCGATCGGGAGATCCAAACCAAACATAAAATCACCGAAGATGGTTTCGTAACCGGCTTCGACAAAACTTTTCGAGAGTCCCCACCGATCCATGCCGAGGGCGACCAGGACCTTGCGTCCGCGCGAATTGATGTAATCGCCAATCTTCGCATCCAAAAAAGCGGGTGCTTTGTTTTCGAGCGTGTTCTTCAATCCCCCGCCATCCACCAATGGCGTTTTCTTGACGAAACGCACCATCGGTTGAACGGAATATAGCGGGAACCACTTCCCATCCACCAGCGCGCCAAGGTCCGCGCCACCCACACCGAAGGCATCCACGGTGCCATCGAGTTCCTTGAATTTCAACGCGGCGGCTTCCATGTCGCCGTCTGTGCCAATACGTTCGATGCTGATCTTTTCGCCAAGCAGGGTTACTTCCACTGCTTTGTTTCGTTTCGACGATCCAATGCTAATACTGACGGCTCGCTTCATATCGAGTCCTCCTCAGGTGAGATAACGTATTATATAACGGAATCAGGCTTCGGCTAAGTCGGAAGCGTAAAGAAAAAAGTGGATCCCAATCCCGCTTCACTCTGGACCCAAATCCTGCCTCCGTGAACTTCAACGATTCGTTTCACGAGAGCCAAGCCGACTCCCGTGCCTTCGCTCTTCGCATCCAATTTGTTGAAGAGACCAAAAATGCGTTCGTGATGTTCGGGGGCAATGCCGATGCCGTTATCTTTCACATAAAGAATCGGCTTGCCATCTTCCTCTCCCGCCTGCCCGATCTCAACGCCTGGATTCGGTTGACTGCCCATATATTTCGCGGCATTATCGAGCAGGTTTTGCATGACTTCGACGAGACGCGGTTTATCTCCCATTATACGCGGCAAATTCGGCTGGGCTTGGACAACAACGCCGCGCGCGGTGAGGCCTCCATGCACAATGTCCAACGCTTCGCGCAACAACTGCTCGAACGGTATGGCTTGAGGCGGGTTAATCATCCTGCCTACACGCGAAAGCTCAAGCAATTCATTGAGCAGGCGCTGCATTTTGTTCACCGCATCCTGGATCCTTTGTACATCGCTCTTGAGGCGTTCGGTGTTGCCTGAACCCGCATCCTGTTCGAGATACCCGATGAAACCATTGATCGTTACGAGCGGAGATTTCAGGTCGTGTGAAACTGTGTACGTGAACTGTTCCAATTCGGCGTTTTTGGATGTAAGTTCTGCGATAAGTTTTTCGCGTTCCTCCTCCGCTCGTTTGATCTCGGTCAGGTCAGTGATGGATGCAATTGTTCCCGCGTATTTCCCGTCCCTTAAACGCGGTAAGCCAGTGATCAGAACATGAATGCTGCCACCATCCTTGCGCCTGAGTTGATTTTCATAGGTGGTGGTTCTGCCTCGTTGACGGTCAGTGCGGGCTTGCTCCAGTGTTTTCTGGCTTTCCGGATGAGTGACCTCATTCGGACTTTTGCCAATCAATTCTTGCGGCTCATAGCCCATGAGGCGCGCATAAGCCGGGTTGACCAACACGAAGCGACCTTCTTCATCCGTTAAGGTAAGACCCTGCCCCATGGTATTGATGATCTGGAATGCAAAATCGCGCTC
>Ga0247727_10006672_pt1 | contig 22535 bp, 19 predicted proteins | sample WisWelCaveWW1625_FD_202498 | JGI IMG/M metagenome (GOLD analysis project Ga0247727, IMG submission 202498) | Biofilm microbial communities from Wishing Well Cave, Virginia, United States - WW16-25 | ecosystem: Environmental > Aquatic > Deep subsurface > Groundwater > Cave microbial mat | place...
AAGCGCTGGAGGTGTTTTACCACACTCTCCCGTCGGCCCATGGTGACCTAGCGGAGAGCATTGCCCGGAGCCGAAAACCACGAAAGGCCCTCGCGACTCTGGCCCGGTCCGCGGAGCGCGTGGCCCGCCTCGCCACGGATTTGGAGAAATCCCGATGACGGAAAGAAAAGCCATTGACCTCGCGTCGGCCCGCCCCTTGTTGGAATCTCTCTCCGCGTCCCGAATGTCCCTCCTTCATCTGGCCCGGGTCGCGCGGGAAGGCAAGAACCTTCCGCTGGCCCGGGACCTCGCCGAAAAAGCCGGGGCCTTAAAAACCGACATCGCCCGACTCCGCCGCCAAAGCCATGGGCAGTGGGCCGCCGAGGCCCGGCAGGTCCGGGTACGCCTGAACATTCTGGCCGCCCGCCTGGAAAAAATATCCCGCCGCGCCGGCAGGCCCGGGGATTTGTCACGGAAGGGCGTCGGGATCCTCAAAGCCGCCAACGCGGCCGCCCGGGTCATGAGCGGGTTGGGCCGATGACGGAATCCACGGAATTCCTCATCGTGGGCGCGGGCATCATCGGACTGACCGTGGCGCGGGAATTGCGGCGCCGCCACCCCCAGTCCCGCGTCGTGGTTTTGGAAAAAGAACTGCGGGTCGGTTGCCACGCCAGCGGCCGCAACAGCGGGGTTTTGCATACCGGGGTCTATTACGCTCCCGGAACGCTGAAGGCGCGGTTCTGCGCGGAGGGAGCGAGGCGAATGCTGGCTTTTGCCCGGGAACATGGCGTGGACCACCGTGTGGGGGGAAAGGTGATTTTGGCCGTGGGCCAAGAGGACCAAGCCGGGCTGGAACGCCTGGCGGCGAACGCGAAAGCCAACGGGATCCGCGCCACGCGTTTGACCCCGAAAGCGGTGCGGGAGATCGAACCCAACGCCGCGCCGGGGGAGGGCCTCCACTGTCCGGACACGGCCGTGATCGACCCTCCCGGCGTCATGCGCGCCCTGGGCCGCGGGGTGGAAGCCGCGGGCGTTTCCGTTTTCTTCGGCGAAGATGTGGCGGAGCGGGAGGGTTCGACGGTCCGCACCCGAAGCGGAAAGACGTTTCGTTTTGAGCGGTTGATCAATTGCGCGGGTGCCCACGCCGACCGCGTGGCGCGGCTTTTCGGTTTGTCCCAGGACCATGAATTGGTCCCTTTTAAGGGCCTTTACTGGAAAATCCGGCCCGAGCGGAAGGGCCTGGTCCGGGAAAGCCTCTACCCGGTTCCCGACCTTTCGTTCCCGTTTTTGGGCGTGCACCTCACCCGCGGGGTGTTCGGCGACGTGTACGCGGGGCCCACGGCGATCCCGGCCCTGGGACGTGAAAATTACGGCCCTCTGGAAGGAGTGACGTTGCGGGAGGGCGGCCAAACGCTCTGGCGGTTGGGCCGCCTTTTTTTCGGACGGGATCCGGCGTTCCGGGCTTTGGTGGGACGGGAGGTCTCGCATTACACCCGCGGCGGTTTTCTCAAGGCCGCCCGGCGGCTGGTCCCCGCGTTGACGGGGGACGATTTGACGCCGGCCCACAAGGTGGGCCTTCGCCCGCAGTTGGTGCGGCGATCCGACCATCGGTTGGAGATGGATTTTCATTTGGAAAAGGGGCCGGACTCTCTCCACGTCCTGAACGCCATTTCCCCGGCCTTCACCTGCTCGTTCTCTTTCGCGGAATTTATCGTGGATCAATTGGACGCGCCCGTGCCGGCGGTCTCCGCATGAGTTACCGGTTCCGGGTGTCCACGAACCTGCGCGTCGGGGCGGGGGAAAGCGCGAAGCTGGGCGAGGAACTGGCCGATTTGGGCTTCGCCCGGCCCGCGGCCATCATGGACGCCAGCCTGGTGGAGAACCCGGTGGTGCGGGCGGCCCTGGCCGGCGTTGAGGGGAAAATGCCCCTGGCCGTTTTTTCCAACACCGCCCGAGAACCGGACTATGATTTCCTCCAAGCTTTTTTTGGCAAAAACTTGAAAGGCACGGGGTTCGATGTTTTGATCGGCGTCGGCGGCGGGAGCACCATGGACCTCGCCAAGGGGGCGGCGGTCCTCATGACGAACGCCGGCGCGGCCCTCTCCTTCCGGGGGTTTCCGAAGCTCTCCCATCGTCCCGCCGCCGTGGTGGCCCTTCCCACCACCGCCGGGACCGGCAGCGAGGTCACTTACAACGCGGTCTTCACGGATTCCCAGGGGAAAAAGAAGCTGGGCATCAACTCCCCGCAGAATTTTCCCGTCGCGGCCATCATCGACCCGCTGCTCCTGGCCGGGGCGCCGCGGGCTGTGGCCCTGTCCTCCGGGGCCGACGCCCTCGTCCACACCTTGGAAAGTTTTGTACACAAGAATCACACGGCAGTCTCCCGTCCGCTCTCCGCGGAGGCCTTCCGCCTCCTCTTTGGAAATTTCGCCGCGGCCCTGGACGATCCCAAGAACCACGCCGCCTGGGAAGCCATGGGCGTCGGCGCCTACCTCGCGGGCCTCGCCCTCATGAACGCGGGCTCCGGCCCCTCGGGGGCCCTGTCCTATCCCCTGGGTGTCCATCACGAGGTTCCCCACGGCCTCGCCGGGGCGGTCTTCCTGCCGGCGGTCACGCGCTACAACATCCGCAAGGGCTACCGGGACTACGCGCGGCTTTACGACGTGATCGAGGGGGCCGACCGGGCCCGGAGCGACTTGGACAAATCCGCAGCCTTCGGCGACGCGCTCGAGGGGCTTTGGAGAAAACTCGGCCTTCCCCTGCGCCTCTCGGCCCTGAAGCTCGCCTGGAAGGACGTGGACTTCCTGGCGGAGCAATACGACGTTTTGAAGGCGGCCATCGACCAGAACCCCGTCCCTTTTTCCAAAGAGGACCTGCGGCGGATGCTCCAGGAGATCGCCTGATGCCCGGCTACGAGCTCATCGGAGAAGAGGAGAAACGCGCTGTCGCCGACGTCTTCGAGCGCGGCGGGGTCCTTTACCGCTACGGCCTGAACGACCGGCGGCAGAACATCTTCCGCGTGGATGAATTTGAAAAAGCCGTCGCCCTGCGCGTCGGGGCCAAGCACGCCCTCTGCGTCTGCAACGGCACGGCGGCGCTCAAGCTGGCGCTGATCGCCGCCGGCGTGCGCGCCGGGGACGAGGTCGTCACCCAAAGCTTCACCTTCATCGCCACCGTGGAGGCGATCCTCGAGCTGGGCGCGGTCCCCGTCGTCACCGAGGTGGACCGCTCGCTCAACATGGACCCGGCCGACCTAGCCCAAAAGATCTCGGCGAAGACGCGGGTGATCGTCCCCGTCCATATGGCGGGCGTGCCGGCGCGGATGGACGAAATTATGAAGGTCGCCCGGGACCGCGGCATCGCGGTCGTGGAGGACAGCGCACAGGCCCTGGGCGCCACGTACAAGGGGAAGGCCATGGGTACGCTGGGCGCCGCCGGCATCTACAGCACGGACATCGGCAAGATCATCACCACGGGCGAGGGCGGCGTCCTCGTCACCGATGACGAGAAGCTCTACCTCAAGGCCCGGGAATATTCCGACCACGGCCACGAGCTGAACCCCCGCCTTCCCCGGGGGGAGGACTCCCGCACGATCTGGGGCTTCAACTACAAGGCCACGGAGATCCAGGGGGCGGTGGGCCTGGCCCAACTGAAGAAGATGGATCGCATCCTCTCCGCCCAGCGCAGCCACAAGGCGTTCCTCCGGGAGCGCCTCGCCGGACTGCCCGGCGTGGAATTCCGGGACCTCCCCGACGCCGAGGGCGACGCGGGCGACACCCTGATATTTTTCCTACCGGGCGCGGACCGGGCGCGCGCCGTGGCAGCGGCCCTGGCCAAGCGGGGCGTGGGGACCAAGAACCTCCCCGACGCCCTCAATTGGCACTACGCCGGCACCTGGACGCATATCTTCGGGCGGCCGAAAACCGGTTCCCTCGAGGACCGCTGGCCCCGGTCCACGGGACTCCTGCGGCGCGCCATCGCCCTGCCGGTCTTGGTGCAGACGGCGCCGGAGTGCCTAGAGGAAGTGGCCCGCGTGGTGAAAGAGGAGGTCTCCCGTTAGACCCTTCGTGTTGGGCGTCATCCCGGCCCGGGGCGGCAGCAAGGGGATCCCGGGGAAAAACATCCGGCCCCTGGCCGGCAAGCCGCTCATTGCCTGGACCATCGAGGCCGCGCGCGCGTCCAAGCGCCTCGACCGTTTTGTGGTTTCAACGGAGGACGCGGGGATCGCCCGCGTCGCCCGGCGTTGGGGCGCGGAGGTCCTCCCCCGCCCGGGGAAACTCGCCACGGACAAGGCCGGCACCTGGGCGGTGTTGCGCCACGTGCTGAAGGAAATTCCCGCCGACGCCGTGGTGCTGCTCCAGCCCACCTCCCCCGTCCGGTCCCCGGGGCTCATCGACCGCTGCGTCCGGCGGTTTTTCCGCAAGAAAACCGACAGCGTGGCCACCGGATTTTGGTGCAAGTTCCGGGAGTACGGCACCTACAGCGCCCGCCGGCAGGACATGGAGGGCTTTTTTTACGATGACGGGAACGTCTACGTGGTGCGGCCCCGGCTGATCCGGGAAGACCGCCGCACCGGCCGCCGCACCGAGCGCGTGTTCACCAGCCGCGGGGAGAACGTGGAGATCGACGAGCTCTTCGATTTCTGGCTGGCCGAACAGATCCTGTCCAAAGGCGGACGCCATGTCCGTTAAGCCCGTCGCCGTCGGCCGCCGCCGTCTGGGGCCGGGGCGGCCCGTCTTCATCATCGCCGAGGCCGGGGTCAACCACAACGGCCGGCTCGCTTTGGCCCTGCGCCTGGTGGACGAGGCCAAGAAGGCCGGCGCCGACGCGGTGAAGTTCCAGACCTTCACGGCGGAGACCCTCTGCCTGCCCGGCGCGCCAAAGGCCGCCTACCAGAAGCGCGCCGTGCCGGGCCGCTCCCAGTTTGAGATGCTCAAAAAGCTCGAGCTCTCCCGCGCCGACTTTGAAAAAATCCTCCGCCGCTGCCGCCGCGCAGGGATCCTCTTTTTGTCCTCGCCTTTCGACGAGGCGAGTGCCGCTTTCCTCGCTGGCCTGGGCGTGCCGGCCTTCAAGATCCCCTCGGGCGAGCTGACCAACACGCCGCTCCTGGCGCGCTCCGCCGGGTACGGCAGGCCGCTCCTCCTCTCCACCGGGATGGCGGACCTGCGCGAGATCCGGGAGGCTCTCCGGGTGGCGCGCGCGGCGGGCAACCGCCGGGTCGTCCTGTTTCAATGCACCTCCAATTATCCGACGGCGCCGGCCAACGCCCATCTGCGGGTGATCCCCGCCTTGGCCAAGGCCTTCGGCATCCCCGTCGGTTTTTCCGACCACACGGAGGGGATCGAATCGGCGCTGGCCGCCGTCGCCCTGGGCGCCTGCGCCGTGGAAAAACATTTCACGCTCTCTCGCCGCCTGCCGGGGCCGGACCACGCGGTCTCGCTGGAGCCCAAGGGCCTGGCGGCCCTCGTGCGTGGCATTCGCGTGGTGGAGCGCGCCCTGGGCCGCGCGGAGAAAAGGCCGCTGCCTTCCGAGTTGCCAGTGCGCCGGGTGGCGCGCCGGAGCCTCGTCACCTCGGGCCCCCTCGCCCGGGGAGAGCGCTTCTCGAAGGACAACGTCGCCGTCAAGCGTCCGGGAACGGGCCTGGCGCCCGGACGCCTGGACTGGCTCCTGCGCCGGCGCGCGGCGCGGGCCTTGCCCGCCCATCGCCTCATCCGGGAGGCCGACTGTGCCTAAGCGCCGGATCCTCGCGGTCACGGGCACCCGGGCCGAATACGGCCTCCTGAAGCCCGTCCTCCGCGCCCTGCAAAAAGACTCCCGCGTGGACCTACGCCTGGCCGCCGCGGGCATGCATTTGCGGCCGGAGCACGGCCTGACCGTCCGCGAGATCGTCCGCGACGGCTTCCTTGTTCGCCACCGTGTGCCGCTCCACGGCGCCACGCCCGCCCAGCTCGCCGCCGCCGTCGGCCGCGCCACGACGGCCTTCGCCGCGGTGTTCAACCGGGAGAAGCCCGACCTAGTGCTGCTCTTGGGCGACCGTTGCGAAGTGTTCTCCGCCGCAGCGGCCGCGGCCTACATGAACCTGTTCATCGCCCACATCCACGGCGGCGACAGGACCAGGGGCGGCGTCGACGAGTCGGCCCGCCACGCCGTCACGAAGCTGGCCCATTTTCATTTTCCCGCCACGCGCCGCAGCGCGGCGCGCCTGGTGAAGCTGGGGGAAAACCCCGCCCGCGTCTTTCTCTCGGGCTCGCCCGCCCTGGACGACATCCCCGAGGCCCGGCGCTGGCTCAAGGACGAGTTGTTGCGCCGGCTCAAGCTGCCGGCCATGGACTACGCGCTTTTCGTCCAGCACCCGGTCACGAGCCGGCCCGAAGCCGCCGGCTGGGAGACGGCCGAGAGCCTCAACGCGCTCGCCGCCCTGCCTCTCCCCACGGTGGCCATCCACCCCAACAACGACCCGGGCAGCCCCGCCGTGGCCGCCGCCCTCGAAGCCTTCCGTCGCCGCCATCCCGCCTCCTTCTGGACGTTCCGCAACCTGGCGCGGAGGGAATACCTGGGCCTCCTGCGCCACGCCCGGGTGCTCCTGGGAAACTCCAGCAGCGGCGTCATCGACGCGGCCTCTTTCAAGGTCCCCGTGGTGGACGTGGGCATCCGCCAGGCCGGGCGCGAGCATTCCACCAACGTCATCCACGTTGAGCCGAAGGCGGCGGCGATCCGGAGGGGGCTGGCCCGGGCTCTGTCTCCCGCCTTCGCTCATCGGCTGCGGCGCTGCCGCAACCTCTACGGCGACGGGCGGTCGGGCCCGCGCATCGCGCGCGTCCTCGCGTGCCTGCCCCTGCGGCCGGCGCTCCTCCAGAAGCAAATCGCGTATTGAAGGAAGGCCTATGAAAAAAAAGATCATCATCGTCGGCGCGGGCGGGCACGGCAAGGTCGTCCTGGACATATTGCTCGAGGCCGGCCGCCCCGTTCTGGGCTTCGTTGACGACGATCCGGCCAAAAAAGGGAAAAAGGTCCTGGGTTATAAGGTCTTGGGCGGCGTCGATGTCCTGTCCAAGGGCATGAGCGCCGCCCTGGGCATCGGGGACAACCGCGCGCGCGGCCGGGTCTACGACGCCCTCCTCGCGCGGGGGGTCAAGGTGGAAAGCGCCATCCACCCCAAGGCGGCGGTCTCGCGCTTCGCCAAGCTCGGACCGGGCGTGGCGGTGGTGGCGGGCGCGGCGGTCAATCCGGACGCGGTCCTGGCCGAAGGCGTCGTGGTCAACACCGGCGCCGGCGTGGACCACGACTGCCGCCTGGAAAAGTTCTGTCAGATTTGGCCGGGGGCCCATCTGGCCGGCAACGTTCAGGTCGGCGCTTACGCCTACGTGGGCACGGGGGCCTCCGTGGTTCCCGGACGTCGCATCGGCGCGGGCGCGGTTGTGGGCGCCGGCGCGGCCGTCGTGCGCGACGTTCCCGACGGGACCACCGCCGCGGGCGTGCCGGCGGAGTCCTTGGAAAGGAAAACGAAGACGTGAACGTCGGAGACTACCTGGTGAAGGACAACCAGTCCATCAAGGACGCCATGCGCCGCATCGACCGGCACGGCAGGCAGGTGGCCTTCGTGGTGGACCGCTTGGGCCGCCTCAAGGGCTCGGTGTCCGACGGCGACATCCGGCGCGCCCTTCTGCGCGGGGCCGATATCAACTCGCCCGTCTCCGCCATCATGCACGCCAACCCCATCGTGTTGACGGAAAAAGAGCAGGCCCATCCCACCCTGGCCTGGCACCTGGTGCGGCGGCTCCAGCGCCTGCTGCCCAGCGCGCGCGTCATCCCCGCCGTGGACCACTGCGGCGTCCCCACGGCCATCCTCTCCTGTGCCGATCTGAAGCCCTTGGACCGCCGGAAGGCGCCGCGGCTGGCCACCGTGCTGCGGGTACTGGTGGTGGGTGGCGCGGGGTTTTTGGGCTCGCACCTGGTGCGCAAGCTCTTGGCCAAGGGCTACCGCGTGCGCGTGCTTGATTTAATGATGTTCGGCGCGGACTCCCTGAAGGGGTTGGAAAAAAACAAAGGCTTCGAGCTCGTGAAAGGCGATCTGCGGGACATCTCGCGGGTCGCCACCGCGCTGGACGGGGTGGACGCGGTGGTGAACCTCGCCGCGGTGGTGGGAGACCCGGCCTGCAGCGCAACGCCGGAAGACGCCATCCTCACCAACTACCTGGCCAACAAGGCCCTGGCCGAGGCCTGCAAATACCACCAGATCAACCGCTATATTTACGCCTCCACCTGCAGCGTCTATGGAATGGGCAAGCGCCGGCTGGATGAAAACGCGCCTTTGAACCCCGTCTCCCTTTACGCCCGCTCCAAGATCCAGGCCGAAGAGGGCATCCTGAGCCTGGAGGACGCGAACTTCTCGCCCACGATCCTGCGCATGGCCACCCTGCACGGCCTCTCCTGGCGGATGCGCTTCGACCTCGTGGTGAACACCATGACCATGAACGCCCACCGCGACCGGCGCATCTTCGTCCACGGCGGCGGCCTGCAGTGGCGGCCGCTGCTCCATGTGTCGGACGCCGCCGAGGCCTTCCTGCGCTGCCTCGAAGCGCCCCTGCCGCGGGTGAAAGGCGAGATCTTCAACGTCGGCGCCGAGAAAGAGAACTACCAGATCTTCCGCATCGCCGACATCGTGGCCCGGGGGCTGCCCGGGGCCAAGATCGTCCACAAGGGCGAATCCGCCGACGCCCGGGACTACCATGTCTCCTTCAAGAAGGTCCAGGCCCGCCTGGGCTTTGCGCCCAAAAAGAACGTGGCCGCCTCCGTCCTCGAGATCAAGCGCGCCCTGACCAGGAAACAACTGCGGAATCTGAGCGACCCCAACTATTACAACGCGGAGAGCCAGTGCCCATGAACCCGACGGCGGACAAGCCCGTCCTGCTGGGCGGAAAGCCCCTCTTCAAGACGCCTGTGCCCATCACCAAGCCTACTCTCGAGGCCTCGCCGGAATTGCTGGCGAGGATGAAAAAAACCATCGCCGGCCTGGTCGTCACCAACGCCGTTCACGTGCGGGAGTTCGAGGCCGAGGCCCAGTCGCGCCTGAAGGTGAAGCACGCCGTGGCGGTCAACAGCTGCACCACGGGCCTCATCCTGGCGATGCGCGCCCTGGGCTTGAAGGGCGAAGTGCTCCTGCCGAGTTTCACGTTCTGCGCCACCGGCCACGCCGTGCTCTACGCGGGCCTCACCCCGCGTTTTGTGGACTGCGACCCTGAAACTTTAAACATTGACCCCGCGCTGGTGGAGAAAGCGGTGAACTCCCGCACCTGCGCGGTCCTCGCTGTCCATCTGTTCGGCAATCCCGCCGACGTGGACGCCCTGGAGCGCGTGGCGCGCAAGCACCGGCTGAAGCTGCTCTTCGACGCCGCCCACGGCATCGGTTCCCAGCGCTGCGGCCGGCCCCTGGGCGGCTCGGGCGACGCGGAGGTTTTTTCGTTGAGCCCCACCAAACTTTTGACCACGGGCGAAGGCGGCCTGCTGACGACCAACGACGCGGCGCTCACCGAGCGCATCCGCCGTGCCCGCAACTACGGCATCGTCCAGGAAAACGACTGCGATATGGCCGGCGTCAACTCCCGCATGGGCGAGCTGAACGCGCTTCTCGGCCTGACGGGCTGGGCGCCGCTGGAAGCGCGCGTGGCCCACCGCAACCGCTTGGCCCAGGAGTACCGCCGCGCCCTCACCCACATCCCCGGCATCACTTTCCAGCGCATCGATCCCCGGGACCGCAGTTCCTTCAAGGACTTCAGCATCCTGGTGGAGCCCTCGCTCCTGGGCCTGAACCGCGACGAACTGGCGGCCGCGCTCAAACTGGAGAACGTCGAGTGCCGGAAATATTTCTACCCGCCGCTCCACCTGCAAGCGCCCTACAAGGCCTACCGCCGGGGCCGCCTGCCGGTGACGGAAGCGGCGACCCTTCGGACCTTGAGCCTGCCGCTTTACTCCCACATGGACACCCGCTGGGTTCCCCGCATTGCGGCGGCTCTCGAACGCGTCTGCCGCCGCGCCGCCGACGTGCGCGCGGCGCTGAAGAAGGGAGGCAAGTGATGGGCGACTACCACGACTACGTCATCCAGGGCGACCGGCTGATCGGCCGGTTCGAGGAAATGTACCAGGACTGCCCCAACCCCTGGCCCGAGACCCGCGCGGACTATGAGGCCAACATGGGGACCCTCCGCACGAAGCAGATCATTTCGGCGGGTCCTTACAAGAACATCCTGAGCGTGGGCAGCGGCACGGGCCAGCACCTGGCCTGGTTGAAGGAGGGCGGCCGCGCCGCCTTTCGCGGCCTCGAGGTTTCCCCCACGGCGCGGGCGAAGTCCCTGGAGCGTTATCCCGACATTCCCGTGGACGAGGGGAAGGTCCTGCCCTGCCTCCAGGAGACGGCGCTGCCCTTCGACCTGTTCCTTTTCCGCGAGGTGGTCTGGTACATCCTGCCCCAGTGGGCGGAGGTCTGCAAAACCCTGGCGCGGCGCTTCGCCGGCAAGCACATTATCGTCGACCTGTCCTTTTATTCGGACCAGGAATACGGGCTCGACCATTTCAACGGGCCGGACGAGTTCGTGGAGAAATTCCCTTTCAAGGTTTTGGAAGTGGTGCGCCACCACAGCCGGCGCGACCAGCGGCAGGGCATGGCCATGGTCTTCGGTGAAATAGGAGAGAAACGTGACTGAGGCCCCCTTGGACATCGACCCGCAGATGAAGAAGCTGCCCACGGAGGTCAAGTTCTGCGCCCGCTGCGTGATGTCGAACCAGCGGCCCCGCATCGGCTTCGACGCGGAGGGCGTCTGCAGCGCCTGCCGCTATTGCGCGAAAAAAGACAAGACGATCGACTGGGACCTGCGCCAGAGAGAGCTGCGGGAGCTCTTGGACAAGCACCGCAGCAAGGCCGGGACTTTCGACGTCGTCGTGCCCTGCAGCGGCGGCAAGGACTCCTCCATGATCGCCCACAAGTTGAAATACGTCTACGGCATGCACCCGCTCTGCGTCACCTTTTCGCCGCCGATCTATTCCGACATCGGCTTCAAGAACCTGCGCCGCTTCATCGACGCGGGGTTCGACCACATGCTGGTCTCGCCCAACGGACGCGTCAACCGCGCCCTCACCAAGGCGGGTTTCATCCACCTGGGCGACCACAACGAGATCTTCGACCACGGCCAGATGTCGGTACCTTTTTCCGTGGCGCTCAACTACGGCATCAAGCTGGTGATGTACGGGGAAAACGGCGAGGCGGAATACGGCGGCTCGACCAAGAACGCCGACCGGCCCGCCCCGGCCTGGGACGATTTCGAGAAGATGTATTACAGCACGGGCCTGGACCACCTGATCGAAACGGCGAAGGAAGCGGGCTACTTCGGTAAAGAGCCCGTGCCCGCAGGCGCTTTCGACATCTACCGCATGCCCCCCGTTGACAAGCTCGAGAAGCTCGGCCTCGAGATGCACTGGTTCGCCTATTACCAAAAGTGGGTGCCCCAAGAGCACTTCTACTACGCCTCCAAGCACACGGGCTTCGAGGCGAATCCCGAGGGCCGCACCGAGGGAACCTATTCCAAATACGCGCAGTTGGACGACGCCACGGACTCCTTTCTCTACTACATGATGTTCGTCAAGTTCGGTTTCGGCCGCGCCACCTCCGACGCCGCCCATGAGATCCGCGACGGCCACATCACCCGCGAGGAGGGCGTGGCTTTGGTGAAGCGTTACGACGGCGAGTTCCCGAAGAAATCCTTCCCCGTCTTTTTGGACTACGTGGGCATGACCGAGGCGGAGTTCCACCCCGTGGTGGACAAGTTCCGCCTGCCCCACATCTGGAAAAAAGACGGCGGCCAATGGCGGCTGCGAAAGACGGTCTACGAATGAAGACGCTCGTCCTTTTGGACGATCCCTCCCCGACGGGCGAGGCGGGCGACCGCCTTTCCTTTCATATCTCCGCCAGCCTCGCCCTGGCCCGCGCCGCCGTTCCCTACCGGGAAAGCCGAGGGCTCTATGCGCCCGAGGAACTCTGGGCCGGCTACCCCGAGCGGGTGAAGGAGACCTTGGACCTGGCCCGACGCGCGGACGAGGCCCTCTGGAAAACCGACCCGCGTTTCAAGGCGGAGAACCTGAAGCTTTTTTCTTACCTGCACTTCCTGATCAAGATCAACTACGACCAGGCCTATTACTACGCCTGGACCCTCGACCGCGCCCTGGCGGGCGGCGCCTACGACCGCCTGGTTTATTTCGACCGTCCCGGACCCGCCGTGGACCAATACCACCTGTTTTCCGAGGGCTATCCCCTGTTGGGCCGCGTGGCCGAGGCCGCGGCCCTCGCCCGGGGTTTGATCGCCGACGGCCGCCGCGGCCCCGCGCGCCCCGACGCCGCCCCCCTTTCCTTCGGCCAGCCCAGCCTCAAGGCCCGGGCCCGGTCCCTCTACCGGCGGCTCCAAAATCTCGCGGGCCGCGCCACGCGCCGCGGCGAGCTGGAAATATTGTCCGTTTACTGCAAGGAGCTCGAAGCCCTGGTCGGTCCCCTGGGGAGCGAGGGCCTGCGCGCCGTCCGCTACATCGAGCCCGCCAAACCCGACCGCGTTTACGAAAAAAAACAGGCTTTTCTGGAGCGACTCGCGCCGACCCTGGCGGACTTGCGCCTCAAGGACATACCCCTGGGCAAAGCCCTCGCGCCCATGTTCGAATCCATGGCGGGGGAACTCGAAAACTATTTCCAGTGGTACAAAGCCGTGGAGGCGGCGGGCGACTGGCGTCGCGCCGACGCCGTCTGCGTCCAGTCCCTGGCGCCCCTTTTCCCTCCGGCGGTCTTCCTCCACAAGCTCTGCGAGGAGAACGGCATCCCCGTGCTCTGCTGGATGCACGGTGGCTACGGCGCCTACCACTCGCTGCCCGGCTTCGACGTCACGGACTACCGCTTCACCGGGCATCACGTGGTCTACGGCCACGCCGTGGCCGACAGCGTCCGGTCGCCCCAGAGCGTCCTGCGCCGGCTGCCCTGGCAACCCTGCCGCGCCCTGCCCCTGGGCAGCCCCTACTTCGAGGAGCGCTACAAAAACAGCCGCCGCCCCTCCTGCGCCAAAAAGATCGTGATGCTCTCGATCGGCGGGCTCTACAAACGCAACCAGTTCTACTTCGGCTACAACAAGCCCGAAGCGGAGTTCTGCGGCTACGAGGAGCATGCCGCCGTCATCCGCCTTCTGGCCAAGTTTCAGGAGGAATATTCCATCGTGATCAAAGACTACCCCGGCCTCAACATGCGGCCGGAGTGGGAAAACCTTCTGTCCGAGCTCAACGCGCGTCGGGTGCGCGTGGTCACGACCGAGCAAACCTACACCACGGCCCTGAACAAGAGCGACCTCAACATCTTCACCTGGGTCAGCACCACCTTCATGGAGGCCCTGCAGACCGAGGCCGACGTCTTCCTTTTGGACAAGAGCGACGTGACGCCCGACGCCGCGCGCGCGCTGCGGGCCGGCATCGTCTTCGAGCGCGACACCCCGGCCTTCCTCGGGAAATTGGAACGCTATCTCGCCGCGGGGCGGTTTTACACCCAGGACAAAAAACCGGTGAAGGATTATTTCCTGGCTCCGGCCGATGGCCGCGCCGGGCGGCTCAAGGACTTCATCCGCAGGGCGGCCCATGCCTCCTAAAGTCCGGATCATCGCGCGCCTCGACGTGAAGTCGGACAACGTCGTCAAAGGCGTCCACCTGGAGGGCCTGCGCGTCGTGGGCAAGCCCCACGACATGGCCCTCCGTTACGTGCGGGGCGGCATCGACGAGCTCATCCACATAGACTCCGTCGCGAGTTTATACGGCCGCAACAGCCTTTTGAAGATCGTTGAGGAGACGGCCAAGTCCGTCGACATCCCTCTGACGGTGGGCGGCGGCGTGCGGAGCCTGGACGACCTGCGCAATCTCCTCGGCACCGGCGCCGACAAGGTCGCCATCAACACCGCGGCCCTCCGCAATCCCCTGCTCGTGAAGGAGGCGGCGCAAGCCTTCGGTTCCCAATGCGTCGTGCTCTCCATCGCCGCCAAAAAGAAAGGCCCGGGCAAATGGGTCGCCTACACCGACAACGGCCGCGAAGCCACCGACGTGGACGTCCTCGCCTGGGCCGAGGAAGGCTGCCGCCTGGGCGCCGGGGAAATCCTCATCACCTCGATCGATAAGGAAGGCACGAGTGAAGGCTTCGACCTCGAGCTGGTGGGCGCGATCGCCCGCCGCGTCACGGTGCCCGTGATGGCCAGCGGCGGCGCGGGCTCGGTGGCCGACGTGGTCGCCCTGGCCAAAACCGCCGAGGTGGGCGGCATCTGCCTGGCGAGCCTGCTGCACTACAACAAAGCCGACGTGGCGGGCCTCAAGGAAGAATTGAAGAAGGCCGGAATACCCGTGCGACAATCCTTCACGGGCGAAGTTCCGCGGGGCGGCGGCACGGCCGGCCGCGTGGGCGTCGTCGACGTGGGCGTGGGGAACCTCTTCAACGTGCTTAAGGCCGTCCGCGCCTTTTCCGGCGACGTCGCCGTCGTCCGCGCGCCGGCGGACCTCGCCGCCTGCGAGCGTCTGGTTTTGCCCGGGGTGGGCTCTTTTTCCCACGCCATGGCCCAGATGCGCGAGCGCGGCTTGACGCAGCCGATCAAGGACTTCGCCGCGTCCGGCAAGCCGGTCCTCGGGATTTGCCTGGGCGCCCAGCTCCTCTTTGACCGCAGCGAAGAGTTTGGCCCCGCCGAAGGCCTGGGCCTCATCGCCGGCGAAGTGGTATCGCTCGCCCGTGAGAACGCCGCGAAGGCCAGCATCCCCCACATCGGCTGGAGCGCGCTCGAGCCGGCGGGCGGCGGCCTCCTGTCCGGCGTCTCGCCCGCCGACGACTTCTATTTCGTCCACTCTTTCAAGATGGTTCCCGCCGACCGGCGGTGCCTGGCGGCGGTCACGCGCTACGGCGGCCAGGAGGTCGCCGCCGTGGTGGTCCAGGGCGCCGTCGCCGGCTGCCAGTTCCACCCCGAGCGCAGCGGCGCGCCGGGCATGAGGCTGATCATGAATTTCCTGGCCGCGGGAAAATTGAACTCACCGGGGGTCCACGCATGAGCTTAGATGGCAAAGTCGTCCTGGTTACGGGCGGAACGGGGTCGTTCGGCCAGACGTTCGTCCGGAGGCTCCTGAAATCCGGCAATCCCAAAAAAGTCGTGGTCTTCAGCCGTGACGAGCTGAAGCAGTCGGACATGGCGGACCACGTCAAGGACGCGCGCCTGCGGTTCTTTTTGGGCGACGTGCGCGACCACGCGCGCTTGAAGCGCGCCTTCGCGGAGGTGGACGTGGTGGTTCACGCCGCGGCGCTCAAGCAGGTGCCCACCTGCGAATACAATCCCTTCGAGGCGGTGAAGACCAACATCCTCGGTGCCCAGCACATCATCGACGCCGCCATCGACTGCGGCGTGGAGCGCGTGCTCGCGCTCAGCACGGACAAGGCCGTGAACCCCATCAATCTCTACGGCGCCACCAAGCTGGTCCACGAGAAGCTTTTCGTTGACGGTAACGCCTACTCCGGCCGCAAACACACCTGCTTCAGCGTGGTGCGTTACGGCAACGTTGTCGGCAGTCGCGGCAGCGTCGTGCCGCTTTTCCTGGAAAAGCGAAAGACCGGCGTCATCCCCATCACCGACGAGCGCATGACCCGCTTCTGGATCACGCTGGACCAGGGGGTGGCTTTCGTCCTGCAAAGCCTCCGGCGCATGAAAGGCGGGGAGATCTTCGTCCCCAAGATCCCAAGCATGCGCATGGTAGAGCTGGCCAAGCTGATGGCGAACGGCGCCCGCGTGGAGGTCGTTGGCATCCGCCCCGGGGAGAAACTGCACGAGATCCTGATGCACGCCGACGAGGCGCGCCGCGCGGTGGAGATCGACGACGCCTACATCATTCAGCCCGAACCCACCGCCTTCCCGGCCGCGCCGCGCGAGAGCAAGCCCCTGCCGGAGGGGTTCATCTATTCCAGCGACAAGAACACCCAGTGGCTCACCGGGCCCGAGATGCAGTCCATGCTCGACGCCTACTTAGAGCCTATCCTAAAACGTGATCATTCCGTATCCTGAGCGCAGCCGAGAATCCCAGGATACGGGAGGTCTAAATGAAGAAGGCGAAATCTCGGTGGTTTCGGGTTCCGGAAGCTCTTTGGAAAAAGGTCGAACCGCCGTTGCCCAAGCGGAAGAAGCGGGATCCGTCCCTTGGCGGGCGGCCTTCGGCGCCAAATCGCCAGGCCCAGGACGGGGTTTTTTTCGTGCTTCGCGCGGGATGCCGGTGGAACGCTTTGAACGAGACGGGGATTTGCGGCAGCTCCACGGCCCGCCTGCGGTTCCAGGAGCGGCGTAGGAAAGGCGTGTTCCGCAAGCCGTGGACGCCGGGGCTCGAGGAATATGACGAATTGAAGGGGTTCCAATGGCGGTGGCGGTCGAGGGATGGGGCGATGACGAAGGCGCCGTTGGGCGGGGAAAAAAACCGGGCCGAATCCAACGGACGGAGCCAAGGGCGGCGTCAAGCGAAGCTTGCCGCGTGAAGGAGCTGGGATTCCCATCGGCATCGCGGTGGACGGGGCCAACCGGCACGACGTGAAACCGGCGGAGGCCACCCCGGCGAGCGCGCCCGTGGAGCGGCCTGAACCTGGGCCTTGGCGCCGGCAAGGGCTGTGCCTGGAGAAGGGCTGCGATTTCGACGACGTCCGGGACTTGGTGCTGGAGCTTGGTTGCACGCCGCGCATTCGCGCCTGCGGCGAAGAGGCGCGGGCCATCAAGCGTGGGAAAGGGTTCAAGGCCCGTCGGTGGGTGGTGGAACGCACCCACGGTTGGATGAACCGGTTCGGCGATATTGATCCGCCGGGAGAAGATCCCGGAGAACTCTCTGGCCATGGTCCATTTCGTTTGCGCCCTCATCGCGTTCAGATGCATCAGCGTTTTAGGATAGGCTCTTAAACCTAAAAACGTAAGTTGAAAGTTCTTCCGTGGTGTCTAAAGTAGTTGATAGCCTGGTGTTTTGAAGCCAATGAGAGGATGGAAAGGAATCCCCCAATGGGTGAAGAAAAAAGGAAGGCTCTGTTGTGTCAAACCAGTCCCGTGTCTTTGGATACTTTTGGGGGACGGGTGCATGTGGAATGGGATCCCCACGCGGCGGTCACGCCGCTGGGGCAATTGCCATTGTGTGCCCAGCATGACCCAAGACGAGGGGGTTCAAGTCCCCCCAGGAACTGGTCGCAGTGACTGAAGCGTAACCCAAGGCGGGCAATGCCGCGAGGCCCCCGCTGAAAGAAGGGTGGAGCGAACAACCGAGCCGACGAACAGGAACCGGATAGAAGGCGTAGCCAACCAGGGCGAGCGGACAGTGGACTGCGAAGCTCTTGCGACCAAAGGGTGGAGGCGTAAATCCGGCGGCTGTGGAAGGGACGTCGAGGGGATTACCTGGGGAGCCCTCGCATAAGGCCCGAAAGGGCGACCGGCGCGAGCCGGGAGCGAGGCGTCAGCAGAAGCCAAAGTAGCCGAAGGCCCGACCGAAAGGCCGGGACAGGGCGAAGGGCTGAACGGAAAGAGGGCGAAACGACGATGGGTCTTGAAGACGCCGGGCGACAGAAGACCAAGCAACTGGAGCTTGCGCTGGGAGGCACGGGTGAAGCCCTCATGGCCCAGCGGAGCGTCGAAGCGTCGACGGCGACCTATGGAGACGAGCGCTCAAGGACCGACCGTCTGATGGAACGGGTGGTCGAGGAAGGGAACGTGAAGGCCGCTGTAAGGCGGGTGAAAGGGAACAGGGGCAGTCCCGGCATAGACGGGATGGGCGTGGAGGAACTACCGCGATGGCTGGAAGGGAACTGGGGAAGGCTCCGGACCGAGCTATTGGCCGGGCGCTACCAGCCCCAACCGGTGAAGCGGGTGGAGATACCGAAAGCCAGCGGAGGGGTGCGACAATTGGGCATCCCGAGGGTGGTGGACCGGATGATCCAGCAGATGATCCTCCAAGTTCTGCAACCGCTGTTTGACCCGACGTTCTCTGAGCACAGCTATGGCTTCCGGCCGGGACGGAGCGCGCAGCAGGCGGTGAAAGCCGCCAAGCGCTACGTCCAGGAAGGACGGCGATGGGTGGTGGACGTTGATCTGGAGAAATTCTTTGATCGAGTCAACCATGACATCCTGATGTCAAAGCTGGCGAAGAGGATGGAGGATAAACGGATGCTGGGGTTGATTCGACGCTACCTGGAGGCCGTGGTGATGGTCAACGGAGTGGTGACGGAGCGGTATGAAGGGACGCCGCAAGGCGGCCCGTTGTCGCCGCTGTTGGCGAACGTGCTGTTGGACGAAGTGGACAAGGAGTTGGAGAAGCGTGGGCATGCCTTCGCGCGGTACGCCGATGATGGGAACGTGTATGTCAAAAGCGAACGTGCGGCGAAGGACGCGATGGAGACGTTGAAGCGTCTCTATGCGAAGCTCCGCTTGAAGGTCAACGAGTCCAAGAGCCGGGTCGCGCGGGTGTGGGACAGCCAATTCCTGGGCTACAGTTTGTGGGTGGCCAAAGGGCGGGAGATCAAACACCGCGTGGGCGCCAAGGCCCTGAAAGCGATGAAAGAGAAAGTGCGCCGGATCACGGCGCGCAGCGGAGGCCGAAGCCTGGACCAGGTGGCGCGGGAGCTGAGGGAATACTTGCCTGGCTGGAAGGAATACTTCCGGCTGGCGGAGACCCCCCCGGATCTTCGCGGCTCTGGACGAATGGATCGGCCACCGGCTGAGGGCAATACGTCTGAAGCAGTGGAAACGGGGCAAGACGATCTACCGGGAGCTGGTCGCGGCGGGCGTGAGCTCGAAGGCGGCGGCGTCGGTGGCGGCAACCCCGCGAAGCTGGTGGAAGATGTCCGGAACCTCGGCGCTCAATATCGCCTTGCCCAAAACCTACTTTGCAAGCCTGGGCGTACCCCGCCTGGCCGCATTATGAGGGCCACTTTCTGAACCGCCGGATGCGGACCCGCATGTCCGGTGGTGTGGGAGGGGAAGGGCCGGGGTAAATCGCCCCGGCCCTCCCCTACCCGATTTTCATTGAATTTCTGAAAGTGAGCGGACTCTTGGAGGCGTGGGTGGCAGATTGTCCACTGGAATACAAGAGCAACAATGCCTCGGAGAAGCGGGATGTTTTGGTGACGCTTCTTCTTTCAATTCTGGCGGGACACCAGCGGTACGCGCACATCACGGCGATTCGACAGGACGGAATCAACCCGGCGCTTTTCGGTGTTTCACAACTTGTCTCGGAAGACACGGCGCGCCGGGCTCTTCTGAAGATCGAAGAATCCGCCGGCATTGAGTGGTTGGAGCGGCACTTGAGCAAGACGACCCAAGATTTATTGTCGACGCCCTGGATCTTGGATTTGGACACGACGGTCAAGTGCCTCTACGGCAAACAAGAGGGGGCGGTGGTGGGATACAACCCCAAGAAACGCGGCCGTCCGTCGCACAGTTATCACAGCGGGCTGATGGCCAACACGCGCCTGGCGTTACGTGTGGATGTTCTACCCGGCAACGAATCGTCTCCCATTCACAGCAAACGCAATCTTTGGTCGTGGTTCGACGCCTTGCCAAAAAGCGATCGTCCGACAATGATCCGCGGGGATATCGCCTACGGCAGTGAATCTTTTTTGAAGGAGGCGGATGAACGGGACCAACCGTATTTGACAAAAGTGAAACGATCCCCCGTGGTGAAGCGTCTCGTCCGGGAATTGTTTGGCGAAAATGAATGGGAAAACGCGGGACAAGGCTGGGAAGGGAAAGAAGGCGTCCTCACGTTGTCGGGGTGGAGTCGACCGCGCCGGGTGGTGGCACTTCGTCGGAAGATCAAGGATGGATTGGTGCTGACCGAGCAAGAGAAGAATCAAACAAAGTTCATGTTTCTGGATAAGGATAAGACCGTTGGCGGTTATGAATACGCGGTGCTGGTGACATCCACCGATTTTCCAATCCTGACGCTGGCTCAACTGTATCGAGACCGCGCGGATGCCGAGAACAATTTTGACGAGTTGAAAAATCAATGGGGCTGGGGGGGCTTCACGACGCACGATTTGGCCCGTTGCCAATTGGTAGCCCGCATGGTGGCCCTGGTTTACAACTGGTGGACGCTGTTTGTCCGATTGGCCCAGCCGAACAAACATTTCGAGGCCATTTCCAGCCGTCCGCTCTTACTGCACGGTGTGGCGACACAAACACGACATGGAGGGCAGACGCGTTTGACGATCACCAGCACCCATGAAAAACAGGCGGTGATTCAATCGATTCTGACGAATCTGGCCCGTTTCTTGGCCACCCTAAAAAACAATGCGGAGCAATTGACCGATCGGCAACGATGGCGTGCGATTTTGTGCCGTGCTTTTGCCAAATTCATCAAGGCCATCCCGCCGTTCACACCACATTTGGCTCTGACTTGAACCAAAAACAGTGGTTCAACTTACGTTTTTAGGCTAAAAGGGCAGGGATGACCGAAGCCAGGCTCTGGATTTTCGAGAACATCGGCCGCGACCTCCCGACGCAGGCCGCGCTCGCCTTGGCCTTCCTCTCGGGGGGAAAGGTGGGGTTCGGCGGGGGCCGCGACGGGATGCTCAGGTTTTGGCGCCGCGTGTACTCGATCGAGCGGTTCGATGAGTTCGCCAGCCGCAGCGCCATCGACGCCGACAGCCATTGGCGGATTTATCGCGTTACGGAGGCCCGCGCCGCGGCGGTGGAAAGCGCCGCGGTTTTTCGGGCGCTGGCGGGGTTTTTCCCCCACCCAAAGCTTGGTCCCGCCCTGCGCAAAGAGCTCATTACCGACGGGTTCAAGGAGCTGGTGATCCGTCGCGACGTGGAGCGTCTGCGGGCGGAGGGACGCCGCCCCCTGTTCCTGGCCGCCAGGCACCGGCCGCACCTCGCCGCGCTTTTTCCGGAAAGCGACCTGTCGGCGCCGGCGCTCTGGCGTTGGACATTGAGACTGAACGCCGCGCTCCAGCGGATAACCCTCCCGGTTTTTTTTGGCCTGCGCGGCCTGGCGAAATTTCTGAAGAACGGACTCGTGTGGCGGCTTCCCCCTCCCCGTGATTGGGGGGTGGCGAGCATCATCCTGGGGGAGGTCTCCACGGGCGGACTGGCTTTTGACGGGATCACCTACGGCGACGGGGCGCTGGCGCCGGAGAATATCCTTCACATCCTCAAATATCGCCCCCTGCCGGCCTACCGGGACTACGCCAGAGAAAGAAACTTGACCACCGTTTTCCCCGGCGACCTGCCGGGCACGCCCCGCTTTCTTCTCGGGCGGCTTTTGGGGGGGTTCGTCGTCCGCATCGCCGGGACGGCGCTTTTGCGCGGCGGCACCCGCGACCTTGTGGAAGCCGTCTTGCGCGTCGCACTCCATATACTGGAGACCGAGCTCCTGATGCTCCACCACCGGCCGCGGCTGTGTTTTGGATTTGACTGCTACTGGACCATGGCCGATGCCCGGGCCATGGTGTTGGAAACGAGGGGCGGCCGCTACATCGGCTACATGTTCGCCATGCCCTGGCTGCCCTTGTACATGTACCAGAATTCGGTCATGCCGGTGTTCCTCTGCCCCGGCGAAGGGCTCCGGGAAATGTTCGGTGAAACCCTGCGGCACGTCGAACGCGTCATCCCTGCGGGGCTCCTCCTATCGGAGCGCTCGATCCGCCCGTCCGACGCCGCCCGGGCGCTGCGGGCTCAGGCCCCCACGCCCTACGTGGTGGCCGCCTATGATTCCACCTACGCCCCTTTCTGGGGTTTGACGCGCGAGGTTTTTTTAGAATTCTTCGGAGGCCTCCTGGAGCTCGCCGCCGCTTTCCCCGACACCACGCTGTTCATCAAGACCAAGTACGACCTGGAGAAAAACATCGGTGCCGACTTTTCCCGGCTGACGGAGCGTTTACGGGCCCACCCGCGCGTCCGCATTTTCAAGGAGGAAAGCGCCTATGACGTGCTGGCGGCGGCGGATTCCGTCATCGCCATCACCTCCTCCACGACCGGGTGGGAGGGGTTGGTGTGCCGCAAGCCCGCCTTATTTTTCGATCCCCGGCCGGATTTCCAGATCAATCCGGCCCTCAAATACAGTCCCGGGTGGGTCTGCCACAGGACCCAGGACCTGCTCGAGCGTTTTGGGGAGCTTCGCTGCGGGCGTTATGTGGACCAAGCCACCTGGGCCCGGGCCGTGGGCCGGGAAGCGCGATTCGCCGAGGAGCGTCCGCTGGAGGCTTTTCGGGCCTTTCTGCTCAAGGAACACGCCGGAATGGTGGCCGCTGGCCAGGTCCAAACCGCCAAAAGCGGCTGAAAAACCCAGAAAATCCGATAACAGCCCTTGATCGAGGGAAGAGCTTTCACCAAAATGGTGAAAAATGGGAGGGTTTCCGGCAGGGGGCGCAAAAAGCGATGAAGTTGTTGATTTTTTCCTCTCCCGGTGACACGGGAGAGGATGCCCCGGAGGGGGCAGGTGAGGGGAAGAGATTTTGTGCAGGAGGTCCGGAAGAAATAAGATACCTCGCAGAGCAACGACCA
>Ga0247727_10006673_pt1 | contig 22534 bp, 18 predicted proteins | sample WisWelCaveWW1625_FD_202498 | JGI IMG/M metagenome (GOLD analysis project Ga0247727, IMG submission 202498) | Biofilm microbial communities from Wishing Well Cave, Virginia, United States - WW16-25 | ecosystem: Environmental > Aquatic > Deep subsurface > Groundwater > Cave microbial mat | place...
GAAGCGCTCGAAGCATTTACTGACACGGTGATGCGTTTTATTGAAAATGGCCTGAATGCTTTTCAATAGTGTGTTCCAACCAGGGAGGAAAATCTTGCAGACACGTTATGTTCAACTGAAGACCGCTTTGATAATTTTTCCAGCGGTCTTTCTTTCAACCCAGCTCGCAGGACAAGACCAGACCAATACAAAGACAATTTCGTATCAAGCCCTCACCAAACAAATCGTCAACACCGCGTTGGGTGATGGCAAAGCGTATGAAATGCTCGTTGACCTCACGAAGCTCGGCCCGCGTCTCAGCGGCTCGCCGCAAGCCGCAGCCGCCGTCGAGTTGACGAGACAAATGATGGAGCAACTCGGTTTCGACAACGTTCGATTGCAGCCGATCATAGTGCCGCATTGGGTGCGTGGGCCAATCGAAGAAGCGGCAATCATCAATTCGCCGACATTCGGCATGACGCCGCTTACGGTTTGCGCGCTCGGCGGCAGCACCGCCACCCCGGAGATCGGCGTGGTTGGAGAAGTTGTAGAAGTAAAATCATTTGAAGAGCTGCGCGGCCTCGGAAAAAAAGCCGAAGGAAAAATCGTCTTTTTCAATCGAGCGATGGATCCGACGCTACTCGATACCTTCAGCGCCTATGGCGGCGCGGTGAATCAGCGCGGCGGCGGAGCGGTTGAAGCGGCAAAGGCCGGCGGCATTGCCGCGCTCGTGCGCTCCATGACGACTCGACTCGACGACGTGCCTCACACCGGCGGCGTGAGATATGAAGATGGCGCGCCGAAAATTCCCGCCGCGGCGATCAGCACGATTGACGCAAATATGTTGAGCCGGCTTATCGCGCAGGACAAAAGAGTCGTCGTTCGCTTGAAGCTCACCTGCCAGACTTTGCCCGATGCGCCCTCGGCAAATGTCATGGGTGAGATCATCGGCTCGGAAAAGCCCGACGAGATCATCGTCATATGCGGCCATCTCGACAGTTGGGACAAAGGAACCGGCGCGCACGATGACGGCGCCGGCTGTATGCAAGCCATTGAAGCGGTGCGTTTGCTCAAAGCCTGCGGCCTGAAGCCCATGCGCACGATTCGCGCCGTGATGTTCATGAACGAAGAAAACGGCTTGCGCGGTGGTGAGGAATATGCGAGGGAGGCTGCCGAGAAAAAAATCAAGCACACGGCGGCAATGGAATCGGACCGCGGCGGTTTTGCCCCGCGCGGCTTCACGGTGCAGGCAGATTCGGTGATCGTCAGCCGGATTTCAAAATGGGCGCAGCTTCTCGCCCCGACCGGCGTCGAGTACATCAAACCCGGCGGCGGCGGAGCAGACATCTGGCCGCTGTCGCGCCAGGGAGTTCCGGCTATCGGCTTGGTTCCCGAAGCGCATCGCTATTTCGATTATCATCATTCGGACAACGACACCATCGACAAAGTGAACGAGCGCGAGCTGGAGCTTGGCGCAGCAGCCATGGCGATCATGGCTTATTTGATTTCGGAAGAATTTTGAAGCTTTGGTCGGTTGAATTACACGTTTTTTAGAATAGGAATAAAAAAAGCCTCGCGGACAAATCTGTTCACGAGGCTTTTTTTTGAGTGAAATCTTTTACATGAAGCGCCGATGGCGTTCACTGGTCATGATCAGCCGGGTTGCGTCGCCGTGGCGCATAAAATTTATCCTCCGCCCATCTTTGTGGATTGGTGAGAATATACTGCCGTATGCGTTCATGTTCGTTCGGGTTTCGGATGACGTGGTCGTGATAACGCGCCAGCCACACAAACGGGAGGTTATTCAATCGGGCGAATTTTGTTACGCCGATTTTGTACCCGCGCACAATGGATGCCAGATTTTGTGATTGCGGGCCAAACCGGTTTGGGGGTTGGGGTGGTTCCGATTGTTCGGGTGGCCATTGTAGAGACGCAAAATTTTGCGTCTCTACGACCGTTGCGTCGGGGTGATCATCAGGTTTATCAATCACCAAAATCCCATGCACATGATTGGGCATGACGACGAATCCGTCCAACACCACGAACGGAAAATGGGCCGGGATTTCGTTCCAGCAATCCACCGCCGCCTGACCCACCGGGGTCAAGACCATCGTGCCACCGGCGATTTCACCGAAATCGTGGACGCGGTTGGCGGTGCAGATCGTGATGAAATACGCGGCGTTGCGGCTGTAATCCCACGACGCCCAACGTGCGCTGGGAATGCGGTATTTGCCTTTGAATTTGTCCATCACTTCTGCAGCGTCATGCGCAGCGTCTCCGAGAAATTTCCGGCGGTGATGCGATAGATGTAGATTCCCGTGGACACAACTTCGCTTTGTTCGTTTCTGCCATCCCAGAGAGCAAGATGCTGGCCGGCGAGTTTCGTTTCGTCAACCAGCGTGCGCACCAGCTCGCCGAGCAGATTGTAAACGCGCAACTGCACATGAACTCCGCCGCTCTGCGTATCCGGCACGTCGAAACGAATCGTCGTCGATGGATTGAACGGGTTTGGATAATTTTGCGCAAGGTGAAACGCTTCGGGAATGAATTGCAGATCCAAAATATGATCCACCTGCTGCACGACATCCATCAGCATGAACTCTGCGCCGGTTCCTGCGTCTCCATCAAATGCGATGAAGATGTCGTTCTCCGTTTCCCCCGCTCTTAAATACGGTTGCAGATCGATCGTCACCGTACCTTCGAACGGCATACGGTACGAATTGATTTCATTCCCGCCTTGATTCGCTTCGGAGAACAACGCGAATCGCTTTTCATTCAACACGACGCGGATTTCCCGAAGGCCATGATTGTTGATTTGCAGGTAACGATCCATGCTTGGGAACGTGAACGAATGCTGGCGGCTGCCGTCGGTTGAAAGAGTAAGCGCGACCGGATCGCAATTCACTTTGTTGCCGCACACGTCGAAGCCGTCGATGGAGAATCCCATCGGCTTCGCGGGATCGATAGCGTCGAGCCTGAACCGTGCTTTCCTGTCGCCGGCATCAAAGGGAGTGACGGTGAGCGCGGCGTTTTTGAGCTTGACCGGTTTGATTCTCGCCATACCGCCTTCGCTGTCGGTGAAACTGCCGGTGATGACCGTGCCGTTGAGCTTGAACTCGCAAGTTGGAACAATATCGTCTCGAAAGACGGCGACCGAGTCGCTGCACACCGTCGTGTTTCCGCAGCTATCGACAAACGTGCTGGTGACGACGATGAGATTGTCTCCTGAAATTAGCGGCACACGCGCCGTGAGAACGTTGCCAAGCATATCAGCCGGGATGCCGTTGACTTTGGAAGTAAAAATCGGAAGAGCGGTGCTGTCGGTTTTGATACTTGCGCTGACGGTAAGAGTATCATCACAGACAATTGCGGCGTCCAGCGGAGAAGTAATTTGCACCTCGCAAACCGGCGGCGCGGGCCGCTCTACACGAATGGTGTCCTGACAAAAAGATTGGCTGCCGCAACTGTCACTGACCGTGCAAGCTGCAACGATAAATTCAACGCCCGGCTCCAAGACGATGGTCGCCGTGAATTCATTGCCAACAATTTCTGCCGGAAATCCATTGACTTCGCACGTCTCGCTAAGAGGGGGAAGCCCGCCGGTAATGTTTGTTGTTCCGGTGACCGTGATGCTATCGCCGCAGATGAACGCACCTTCCAGCGGCGAAGTGATTTGCACTTCACAAACCGGTGGCGAGGATTGCATGACTCGCACCGTGTCAAAGCACGCTGTTTCCTGGCCGCAGCTATCGACAATCGTGCAGCTCGCCACGATAAAGTCAACGCCGGGATCCAACACCACTATTGCCGTAAATATGTTTCCAGCGATGTTCGCCTCCACTCCATTGACTTCGCATTTGACGATAAACGGCGGGACGCCGCCGCTCACGGAATGCGTTCCCTGAACCGGAACGCTATTGGCGCATACGATTTGTCCGGCAATCGGCGAGTCTATTTCGACTTCACAAGCTAACGGCTCCGGACGAGAAGCCTGAACCGTGTCGCGGCTCACCGATCGATTACCGCAACCATCGGCTACCGTCAATGTGGCGATCAAAAGCCCGTCGCCCACCGGAACTACCGCCGCGAAATTCTTATCGTCGATGTTGGCGTTTACCCCGTTCACGTCCACGCTTATTGACAATGGCTGAAGGCCGCCGGCGACGCTGGCAATTCCGGTGACTTCGACATTATCTCCACAGACGACAACGCCATCCTTCGGGGAGGTTATCTGCACTGTAGTAGTCGGCGGCGCGGCACGAATCACACGAACAGTATCAATGCAGACACTCTGCTGGCCGTGGCTGTCGATCACCGTCGTTTTCGCAATCAACAAATTCTCTCCGACTGCGATCGGCACAGTTGCCGTAAACGTCGGGCCGGTGACAACCGCAGCAATGCCGTTTACTTCACATGCCGCATTGAACGGCGAAACGCCTCCGGTGATCGTGATCGTCCCGGTCACCTCGATGCTGCTTGTACAAACGTTGGCCCCGGCCTGCGGGGTGGTGATCTCGACGCCGCATTCGAGCGGCTCTACGCCTCCTTGAACCGTGACCGTTCCATCGTTGATAGTTAAGTTCTCCAGCAAACTCCTGAATAGCGAATTGAACATCGCTGAAAAACCCAAATCCAAAATTGTGGAGGTATTGGCGGCGCCGATGACTCTGAAATTCACATTGAGGACGTTGATTTTCGCCGGATCGACGCCGCCGGCGAAAAAGTCATTCCAATCCAGCCTGCCGGTGGCAGCGTTCGTTGTGTCAATATCAGGAGTATTCCACGGCGCGAGAGCCGGAGTAAGGCCGATGAATTTGATGACCGCCGGATTCCACGCCATGCTCGCCTGATAGGAGGTCAAGCGATTGTCAGGCGCTTGCACGCCGCGCATGTCGATGTTGACGGCAACGGTGATCATCTCGTTTTGAAAAGGAGAAGAATTGGTGGGAACGCTCTCTGCAATCACTTGCCCTTGGATCTGCGCTTGAGCATGCGTAGCCAAGAAAACGAAGAGCGTGACCGAAACCCACGATGCAAGCGCTCGCCCTCGCCAAAGGACTTTTGAGGATCTCATGTGGTTTCCTCCGATGGGTCTGCGACGTAGATCCCTTACGTCTTGTTCAAAACTGAAATTTTAAAATGCTCGTTCTGTCATAATTCGAAATGAAGGTTCAAACCGATGGTATAATCCAAAAGAATATCGTCGAGCGGAATGCGCACCAGCACGCCGGGCGTGATGTGATCGAAAACCAACTTTGCCTGCGCGGTGATTTGATGAATCGTGCTTCTCGCAAATCCGGCGCCTGAGGTGAGCCACGCCCGGCCGTTGAACGCGCCGTTAAGCTGGAGCTTGCTCACCGCCAGTTGCGCCTCGCCGCCGTAGAGCAGATACATCTCGCCGTCGTTTTCCCGCAACTTGTAAACGGTGGAGGTGAAAAGATTGCTCCCTTGCTCGGCCTTGACGTTGAACGAAAGCCCGCCGTAGGGATGAAGGGTGAATGAGCCGCCGCCGACTTTCGGCTTGATCATGCCGACAAGCGCGACGATGTCCGGAACGAAGGATTCCTGCCGGTCGATGTCCGCGAGCGAGCCGATGAATCCGGCAAAGCCATTCTTGACGAGCGGGATGCGCATCACGGCTTCGAGAATGATATGCTCGCGTTGAAATCTCAAACCGATAGCGGGGTTGCCGATGGTTTCATCTTTGGTTGGAGGCGTGGAGTCTTTGAGCTTGCCGAAGGCGAAAGGAAGCTGGCCGACGAACGACACGCCTTGCCAAACCGGCAAGTCTATTGTAACGAACCAGGCCGAAGTTAAGGCGGTAGGCTTTGCGCCGCCAAATTTGAACTGGGGGTGCAGCGCTTCGATGGTGATGGATTGCGCCATTGCCATGCCCGGCAACAGCATCAGTGTGATGAAGCTCAGAAGTCTTTGCATGGGCGACCCTCCTGGGTTCGTACATCATGACACAGCTTAAAGTACCGCGTTTTGCGAAGGATGCGGAACGAGCGTTGGTGCAAAAGATTTGTGGAAGTCGAAGGTGCTGATACATGGTAAGGACTGCTGTCTCGTCATCAAGTGTAAAGCAAGATCTTTTTCGGTTTTCTTGTAATGCCTAAGTTACGGGTGGTAGCGCAAGCATCCTGCTTGCAGTCGGGACGACGGCGCTACATTTCCCACCAATAACTGAGGGGTTACGTTTTCTTTGTCCTTTCTGATTGTGAAACTTACTCTACTTTGAATCTGATGCGAACCACTCCATCGTCGCGTTTTTCATGGCTGGAGATGAAGAAGCGCCCGATCTCTAATGTATGATCGACGTGTTTGCCGGAGCAGGGCTGCGCGTCGAAGTTGCCGATGCGCACGATGCGGATGTTCTGTTCATCCGGCGGCACTTTCCAGAGATCGAATTCGCTGGCGGCCTCCCTCGAAAGAAATTCTTCTGCGACGCGATGATCTTTGGCGATTTGCTCATTGACCTGAATTTCGATACGCTGGAAATCTTCTTCGCTCAACTCTCGTGCAGGTTGATAATCACACTTAGTTTTCTTTTCGCCAAGATGAAATTCTATATTGCGCGGCGCGCCGTAATTCTTTCGCATCACAGCCGAGAGCAGATGCTCAGCGGTGTGCATGCGATGGAGTTTGTCCATGAATCTTTAAATCAAAAATTGAAGTGATGCAGATGTTGAGGTACGAAAGAAGCCGTCATCAAAGTGTGACAAGATAAACTATGTCTCTAAAAAAGGCAACACCATTTCCACAGATGAACTCCCACACGATGCAAATGTGTTGTAAGCTAAATTTGTGCATGCTCAATAAGGGCCGAGAAATCGCTCACCATTGAAGTGAATCATATGATCCGGCGCATCTGCAACCCATACTTCCGTTTCCCACGCTATCTCGCCAATATACTTCAAGAGGCCGCGACGATTGAGAAATGCAGTTACGAATACCAGCCCCATTTTGCTGTCGGCAAACAAACTCCTTAGCTCGGCCAAGCGTTTTGGATTTATCGGGCCGTGGCTGGTGACCGCTTCAATGAGCACGAGCCAGTTCTTTTCAGTGAAATGCACAATTACATCCGGCATCTTTCCGTGCTCTTCGACAGTAACACCGAGGCTTGTTAAATACTTCGCGTCAAAGTATGCCCACTTCTGGCCTGTATCACCAACATACACGGGCCTGCTGCCAGGTGTGAATCGCGGACAGAATTCGTTGATGATTTTTTCAACTAAAGTGTTCTGCCCGCCAGGAGATAGTTTAATCGCCACGCCGTGCGCAAGTACAAGTGGAATGCGTCGCATCTCACGCATCTGCGCATAGCGCTGTGCCAGCGTGCGGGCATCTGCCAGATACTGCCTGAGAGCGTTGTCCCACTTTGAAGTGTCAACCTTTCGGATGACGGCTAATGCGCGCTGCTCAATTTGGTAGCAATACTTTGGGCTGTTCGTTGGGCGATCTGGTTCGTCTGGATTGGCCACAACCAATCCTGCCTGCTCGAACTGGTGGAGCGTGAATCTTCGTACTGTCTCTCGTGTGTTTGGCGCCCATTTCTTCTTATAGTGGGTGGCTACAAATTCCATTATCGGGGTCACACCTAAGAGCGGGTTTTCAGCAGTGACCCACGGCTTGCTTGGAGTCAAGTTGAGAATTGCGAGAAGAGTTAGTGCAGCACGCTCGTTCCGTTGTTCAACAGGCAGACCAAAAGCTGTGAGGATTTTTTGTGCTTTGGCGATCCGGCGCTCCCGTTTACTAGCCATCAGCTTACCTTGAGGATGTCTGCGACGAGAGCATCGACGGTGTCCTGGGTGGGAAGCATTTCTTGCATCCGCAGTCCAAGATCGATCAGGTCGCTTCGGTTTGGATAGCGCAAAGACCTAAGATCGGTGGCATTGACCTGTGTGTGCCCATTGAATTGACGAAAGTAGGCATCGAGCGGGGTGCTATTCAGGAATGCAAAGAGACCCCACGCAGGCGTTCTTTCGAGTGGCGAACCTTGCGCGTGAAAGTAATTGAGATGGTTTTCAAACCCTACAACTTTACATTGTACCAAGCGATCGTCGAAGACGGCAGCTACGACACGGCGGCGTTCCTCTTTTGCCGAAAAACGTTTTACCAGAACGTACACACCTGCTGGTACCATGAGTTCCTTACTATCTGAGTTATGCACGATAGCGTTGGGTTTTTTGTTGCCTAATTTTGGCCATCGAATGATGCCGCTGTCGAAATGGGTTGGATAAATCAGCGGAACGGTTTTCGATGACGGTCCCGCGCGCAGCCACTGACGTGCGCGAAAGTCCACGACTCGTCCCGTGCTTACGCACAGCCCTAATTCCTCGAGCGTGCACGGCAGCGCACGCATTGCCTCCGCAAGTGCATGGCCGCCATCATCCGGAACCAAATGAATAAATGCTTCCGGATCTCCGCGTCGAATGACGCTTTCGAATGGAACGTCTCTTTGTACCACTGTTCGATCATCGGGCGTGCGACTTTGAGAGATGCAGACCGTGGGTTGTTGCGGCACACCCTTGAGAGCATGGAGAATCACATTCTCTTGAAGCACGTCGTCATCACGGAAAGCATGGTCGCGGGCTTCGAAAACACGAAGCTGCTTAAGACTTACATGTTGTAGCAAGTGTTGCCGAAAAGGCCGAAAGTAGGGGCCATTACAGAAACTCCTTGGCGTAATCGCGATAAGCTCCCCACCCTCATCGAGGAGCAATATTGTAAGAGCTAGAAAAGCCGCGTAGAGGTTACTCGTCTCAATATTTAGCCGTTGCAGGAGTTTACGAGTTCGTGACTCGGCATGGAACTTTTTATAAGGCGGGTTGAGTATGGCAACGTCAAACACGAGCGATTCAGCTTTAAAGAGATCAGTATCTAGCGCTTCAACTGCCGCTTCGATGAAATCCGTTGCGCGTACCTCCCACTTGCAAGAAATCCCAGCAGCCGTACACGCCCGCTCGCAAGCAATCAAAGTCATTTTGAGGGCAGGGAGTAAGGCCGTATCCAGTTCATAGGCGGTCAATACGATCTCACTAGGACGTATAGACCGTGAACAGATTTCATCTATCCAAGCTGCGGTAAGCGCTCCAGCTCCAGCTCCAGCATCAAGCAGACGTATGCGTCTTCGTATAACGGTGCTCATTGAGGCCATGAGCTTTGCCGTCGCGGGTGGGGTGAAGAACTGGCCGAGGTTGCTTCTTTGAATGGGATCAAGCGCTGGGCTGAGATTTTGCCTTGCGTTTTCGGCTGTTGCTATAGGATTATACATTGATAAAAGTTATGCGTTTTTGATTTGACTATCAAGCCCTAAGTTTTCCTATCACTACACGGCGCTAAATTCCCCAAACAAAATCTTTGCATCGTTTGGAAAAAACCATTAGATTTGATGCCAATGTTAGAAATTTAGCCACCAACCGTGCTGGTAAGCATCGAGCGCAGTTGTGATGCGGCCGGCAAGAGTTTTTATTCATGAAGCTATATTCATCATATTATTTGAGGAGGTAGCTGTGGCTGTAATGCATGCATATTCCCGACAAGCCCATGCGCAGACGATTTCCCCGAAAATGGCGCGAGAATGGTATTCGCTGATTCATACGGCGCGCCTGATCGACGACAAGGCCAACATTCTTTTCAAGCAAGGCCGCGGCTGGAGTTATCTTGCCACTTGCGGCGGCCACGAGGGCATTCAGCTTGCGCTCGGCAAATCGTTTCGACCGAACAAAGATTTCATGTTTCCATATTATCGCGATCAACTCACCTGTCTCGCCGGCGGCATCACCATCGATGAGATCATGCTCAACGGCATGAGCCGCCGTGACGACGTGGCGTGCGGCGGGCGGCATATGTCGAACCATTTCGCCAAGCATGAGATCGGCATTCACGGCACCTCAAGCTCGGTGGCAAATCACGCGTTGCACGCCGTGGGCCTGGCACGCGCGGTGAAGTATTATAAATCCGACGCGCTGGTGTATGCCAGCTTCGGCGAGTCGTCTTGCTCTGAGGGCTATGTTTTCGAAGCGTTCAATGGCGCGAGCCGCGAAATATTGCCGGTGATTTTTGTCGTGCAAAACAATAAATACGGCATCAGCGTGCCCCTGCATGAGCAGACCGCCAACGAGATCGTCGCTGACAATTTCGTGGGGCTGAAGCATCTGCACATCGTCCGCTGCGACGGCACCGATCTGATCGACAGCCGCGCCGCCATGGACGAGGCAATGGAGTATGTGAAAAGCGGGCGCGGCCCGGCGCTGGTGCACGCGCAATGCGTGCGCATCGGTCCGCACTCCAACAGCGATAAGCAGGAGTCCTATCGCCCGGACGAAGAGATTGCCGCCGCGCGCGCGCACGATCCGGTGGTGAAGTTTCGCAACTACATCCTTGACGAAGTGCTGTTGACCGAAGACAAGCTGCAAGAGATCGAAGCCGAAAACAAGAAAAGCATCAACGAGGCCGCGGCGCGCGGCGAAGCGGCGCCGATGCCGGATCCGAAATCTATTTATGATTTTGTAAGTCCCGAACCGGTACAGGCAGAAGAAACACCGTCACCCGCAGACGGTTCGAAAGAAAAACTCCGCGAAGCGATCAACCGCACGCTGCACGCGGAGTTCGAGCGCAATCCAAACACATTTCTTTGGGGGCAAGACGTGGCCTCAGGCAAAAAAGGCGGCGTGTTCAACGTCACCGACGGCATGCAGGAAAAATTCGGCAAGGCTCGCGTGTTCAACGCGCCGATTGCCGAAGATTTCATCGTCGGCACCGCCAACGGCATGAGCCGCTTCCACGACGACATTCGTATCGTCATCGAAGCGGCGCAATTTACCGATTACGTCTGGCCGTCGATGGAGCAGATGGTCGAAGTGAGCCACGAATATTGGCGCACGATGGGCAAATATTCTCCTAACATCGTGGTGCGGCTCTCCTGCGGCGGTTACATCGGCGGCGGACTTTATCATTCGCAAGTGGCTGAGGGGGTGTTTGCGAATTTCCCCGGCCTGCGCATCGTCGTGGTGGCGTTTGCCGACGATGCCGCCGGTTTGTTGCGCACCGCGATTCGCTCGCGCGGTGTCACCGTTTTCTTCGAGCCGAAATTTCTTTATAACCATCCAACAGCGCAAACGCCGATTACCGGACCGGAGCACATCGTGCCGTTCGGCAAGGCGCGCATTCGCCGCAGCGGCAGCGACTTAACCATCGTCAGCTATGGCAATGCGATTCACTTCGCGCTGGAGGCGGCGAACAAGCTTGCCGCCGAAGAAGGTATCGAAGCTGAAGTGATCGATCTGCGCTCGCTGGTACCGATGGACATGGAGACGGTTCGCCAGTCGATTGCGAAAACCAATCGTGTTCTCGTAGCCACGGAAGACAGGAAGACCGGCGGTTTCGGCGGCGAAATACTTTCGCGCATTAGCGAGGAGTGTTTCGACATGCTCGATGCGCCGGCAAAGCGTGTGTGCTCGGAAGATACGCATGTCGCGTTCAGCCGCGTTCTCGAAGCCGCGATTCTCATCGACGCGAAAAAAATTTACGCCGCGGCGTTGGAAGTCGCGAAATACTAAAAGAACCAAAGCTCACGCAAAGGCGCAGAGCCGCTAAGGATACGCAAAGAAAAAATCTTTGCGAAATCTTAGCGCCTTTGCGCGAGGGTTTTTCTTTTTGCCTTTTTCTCTTTTCCGTTTTCGGTTTGCCGTTTTCTTTTTGCTTTTCAGGACAGTCGTGGACAAATCAACCAAAATACTCATCGGATTCGCGGCCCTCGGCCTGCTGCTTGTCGGTTGCAGCGCGATCAACAAGAAACTGCCCTCCAAGCCGCGATACCGGTCGACGCCTGCGAAGCCGGAAGAGAAAACGCCGGCCACGGAAAAATCCGCTGTTCAGAATCAACCCTCCATTTCACCCGCTTCTGCGGCAAGCAATAATCTCGTTACTTCTCTGGAGTTTCTGGAAAGGAAAAGCGCCGCGCGCTTCACGCTCGAAAATGTGCGCGTGACCTATTACGTTTTAGCCAAGAGCAGCCGCTGCGCCGTGGATTCGTTATCACCCTGCATGCAGGAAAAAATTCAGCAGAGTAAAATTGAAGAAAAGAATTTTCAATACACTTATTTTCTCGACCAAACCGTTCTCGAAGGGTCCGGTATTCTGAGCTGGAAGGGGCGCGAGTATTTCGTGACCTACAACAAGCTCCGCGACAACGGCTGGGCGCCGGAGCGCGGCGGGGTAAAAAACAACTACACGTGCTCAAACTTTTCCTTCACAAGCAAGCAGGCGCTCGATTTTATCGAGGACACTATTTCCAACAAGGAGATATTCACGCCGATAGAAGAAGCGCGCAACCCCAACGGCCTGACTGCATCCACCCAGCCTGCGGTTGACTGGCAAACCGTGTCGGTCAACCCCGCCGACTTTCCGCTCTCGGTTCCCGATGCCAAGCGCCGCGAAGTTCTGGCCGAGCGTTACACCTCCGCCGGCCAGAAAAAACCGATGCCCCGATCCTTCATTCTCCTCGAATTTCCCACCGGCGAAAAATTTCTCACCGAAGCCGCTGACACCGGCAGCGGCATTCCGCGCGGAACAATAGATTGGCGCATCGGCAACACCGCCGCGGAGATTGCCTACAAAGCAAGTCTCGGCTCGGCGGCCAAAGCCACGTGTTATGTGTTCGATGATCCGACGATTACTTTTGAAATGGTCTTGGAGCAGGGAAGGCTCGAAGAGGAACAGTTGAAGTAGCATACGCAGATTTTCCGAAACTCACATCATATTCTTGGCAGGCTACGGATGAAATACGAGGATAAACATTTTCATCCATGAAAAACCGCAAACACCTCCAATGGCTCTATCGTGAATTGCCGGCGTTGATGAACGACGGTGTTCTCACCGCCGAGGCCGCGGAGAAGCTGCTCGCCTATTATGGGGAAATCAAAGAGAGCAGCAAAAAACGAATCGCCTTGATCGCCTTCAGCGCGTTGGGCGCATCGCTGGTTGGGTTGGGCATCATTCTTTTGCTCGCGCATAATTGGGACGACCTTTCGCGAAGCGTCCGCACCGTGCTCTCCATCGCGCCGATGGTGCTTGGTCAAGTGCTGGCAGGTTGGACAATGATCAAGAAGAAAGACTCCGTGGCGTGGCGCGAAGGCTCGGCCATCTTTCTTTCGCTTGCCATCGGTTCTTCGATCTCGCTCGTTGCCCAGACCTATCACATTTCCGGCGATGCAGGCAGATTTTTTTTGACGTGGATGCTGCTCACCGTTCCGCTGGTTTATCTACTCGACGCAAGTTTTCCCGCCCTCTTTTATCTCTGGGGAATGACGACGTGGGCCGGCATTCGGCAAGATGAAGCCGGACACGCGCTTTTCTTTTGGCCGTTGGCAACAGTCATCATTCCGCATTTCGTGCGGGCGGTGAAAGAAAATCGTTACAGTGTGCGCTCCATCATTCTTGCTTGGGGAATTTCTATTTGTCTCTGTGTCGCGACCGGGCTTGCGATGGAACACGCGCTTCCGGGTCTTTGGATCGTGACTTACAGCGGATTGTTTGCCGCGCTTTTCATGGCCGGGAGCCATTGGTTCGGGGAAGCGCCGACGATTTGGCAGCGGCCTTTTCAAACCGTCGGAGCTGCCGGCATCGCCGTGCTTGCTTTTCTTTTCACCTATAAATGGCCGTGGCAAGGAGTCGGCTGGCAGCATTATCGCAGCAGCGCGGAATATCACGCAGTGCCCGCTATTTTTGATTACGTTCTTGCCGCAGCACTTCTCTTGTTCACTTTGTATCTCCTCATCGGTCGTGTTCGACACGACGGCGCAACAACCTTACTCTTCGGAATGTTGCCGGTCGTATCGGCGTTAAGTTTTGTGGTGATTGGATTCGGCGCGAACACCTCCTTCGCAATGATTCTGTCCAACATTTATCTTTTCAGTCTGGGAATTATGACAACCACCACCGGCATCCGCAATCTGCATCTGGGCGCGGTCAATGCGGGCATGTTTATTTTGTCCGCGTTGATCATCGCCAGATTCTTCGACAGCGAAGTTGGATTCGTCATTCGCGGCTTGGCGTTTATTATTGTGGGAATAGGATTTTTACTGACGAATTTTGTTATCATTCGGCGCAGCGCAAAAAATTAAACCATGAACAAGCTAAAATATTCTCTCGGCTTATTCGCCGTCTTGGCGGTCGCGCAGATTTCCGTGCCTGTGTATATGATTTGGCATCGCGAGGCAACCTTGCGCGACGGCCGCCAATTTCGCTTTCAAACCGCGCCGGTGGATCCGTACGACGCCTTTCGCGGACGCTATGTGGCGTTGCAGATGGCTCAGAATTCTGCGCCAATTTCAAGCGATGAAAAATTTGCTTCCAATCAAAAAGTATTTGCGCATCTTGAAGTAGACGATAAAGGCTTGGCGCGGATCGTCAAAGTCACAAGTGAGCAACCGGCTGGTGATGCCCACGTTCAGTGCCGCGTGAGCACGATGACCGATAGCCTGGTTTATTTGCAATTTCCTTTTGATCGTTACTACATGGATGAAGAAGCCGCGCCTGCCGCCGAGGCCGCCTACTTCGAGCACAGCCGTAGGGAAGTGCAGGATGTCTATGTGACTGTGCGAGTGAAGGAAGGTTTTGCCGTCGTGGAAGAATTGTATATTGCGGGAATGGCGATAAAGCAGTTTCTAAGCAGAGGCGTGGAGGAAAAGAGATTTTAAATACAGAAGCGCTTACGATATGGTTGACGTGGTAGATTGAGTGATTTGATTATTCACTTTTTTTGTTAGATTAAAACGAAAAGCAAACGCGAGCGGAGGATGACTATGATTCAACCAATTATTGGTTCTTCTGAACGTTTGGAAGAGCGACGAACAGGAGAAAGCTTTGTCGATAGAATGATTGCGAATGGCACTTGGCGGGAAGAGGTGATTCCAGCACAGGTAGTCGGGCTTTCAAGAGATATAACCGTATTTCGCGCCCAACGCAAGGGCAACTTCATTGCTTACGACTGGCACGGTGATAGAGACACCTTTTGCCCGCCAATTTGGTGGGATTTGGCCATAGGTTCTGGCGCATGTGGTCTGGGTTGTCGCGCCTGCTTTTTGATGTTGACGTTTCGTGCTATGCGCGATCCACTCCGTCACGTTCTCTATGAAAATGTCAGTGACCTTTGGGATGCCGCCGAGGCCTGGTTGTCTCACCCTAAGCGACGACCTTTTCATACGCTGGGTATCGGTATTGACCGCTCAGATTCACTGCTTTATGAAGGCGTAACGGGGCATGTGCGAGCCTTGATCCCTATGTTTGCAAACAAAAATGATAATCCACAAAACTGCAAAATTATTTTGCTGACAAAAAGCACAAATGTGCATTATTTAAATGGATTACCTACAGCAAACATCATCGTGTCGTTTTCCTTGAATCCCGAGCCAATTGCAGATCTTTGGGAGGGCAAATATCAAGACACGCTTGAACGCATTACTCCTCCCATCAACAAACGTCTGCGAGCTTGCTTGGTAGCACAAGAAATGGGTTTCGAAACCAGATGGCGCATCGATCCCATTCTTACACCGGAGAATTGGATAAGTTTGTACGAACAGTTTTTTGAGGAAGCGGCAAATCTCAATTTGAATCCACGCTACATCACCCTTGGAACATACAGAGAAAAAAACAAAATGTTGGATTTGTGGCGAGAAAAATGGCGGCTACCCGAAATGGAGTGGCAACCGAACGAGTTAGCTCAAGAAGGCACCCATCGACATTTACCGGACGCTGAGCGAGTCAATATGTATCAACACATCAGCTCGTTAGCTCGCCGATTTTTCCCGCTGTCGAAAATTAGCCTTTGCAAGGAAACTCATACTGTCAGAAAAGCCCTCGGGCTTTGCAATGTAGACTGTAATTGCCTTATGTAAGGGGGTAATATGACTGATGTGGTCGCTGATCAAAAAGATTTTTATCAACGAAAAAAAGTACCGACCGAGATCAAACATCTCATTCTCGAAAAGTATATCGCATCATGGGGCGGGATTATTTTGCAGGGTAATAAAGGGCGTCGGGTCAGATTGGCTTTCGTCGATACGTGCGCCGGATCAGGTCTTTTCGGCAGCTACGATATTGAAGCTGAACCTTTGCTCGGGTCGCCTCTCATTGGAATCAATTCACTACATGCTTTAGCGACACACGAACGAAATATCAACTGTGACATGCAATCCAAAGCGCTCCTTATCGAAAAGGATGAGAAAACTTTCCGCTCATTGAAAGCTGCGATCGAGAAGTATGCGCCGAATCAAGAAAACGTTGAAGCAATTCACGGCGAGTTTGCCGAAAAAATCGATAATCTTTTGCAATTCTGTGAGGATTATTTCTCTCTCGTTCTAATTGATCCATTTGGCCCAAGTTCGGTTCCATTTTGGGCTGTTTCACGTGTTGTCGCACAGAAATACACCGACATTACCATGCATTTCCCATCGAATGCTATCTTGAGGATGTCAGGACATCTTACATATGAGCCAGCAAACCGAATTTCTCAGGAACGTGTAAAGTGGTTGGATGATTTTTTCGGATCCCCTGATTGGAGAAAGATTGTTGACAGCAGCCTTTCTACCGAGGAAAAGGAAGAGCGGTGGATTCAATTCTATCTAGACCGTCTTCGTCTTTTTTCTAAAGACATCTTACCCATCAGTATTCCACTTCTTTTTGAAACCAAAGAGCGCCCCATCTACCATCTCATTTTCATGACCCGAAATTTATCCGGATTGATGGAAATGAAGCGTATCATGCAGCAAGCAAAAGAATACGAAGCCTTCCGCAGGGAGCAAGTAAAGCAGCAGATGAGAATCGAGAAAACAAGACAAGGCGAACTCTTTGAGATCGAAAAGACCGCCTCTGTACCATCGGTGAATATCGACGAACTCGCGAAGCAATTGCATCATAAATTTAAGAGCAAATCGGTAACCCGTGAGGTTGTTTATCGTTTCGCAATTTTTCTTGAAAACGTATTAAAAACCAACATTGACAAAGCTCTTACTCTGCTAAAGCGCCAGAGATTGCTCGAGACGCCCGCCGGTAAGGCTTCTTTGAATCAACTGCTCAAGTTCCTCTAGTATCGGGTTGGTTATTAAAAGTACTTTCTTTTCCGGTCAACCCATACAAGCCACGTAAACCAATTATGAACAAAGTCTGCCTCTAAAAAAATTCGCTATCATTAAAGAGCACTGGAAGCTAAAAATCGTCGACGAGCTAAACGGACAACTGGTGAGTTGTTAAAGGTTCGAGGGCCGTTCGTTTGGCATCATCATCAAAACGAAGATTAGAAAAACTTAACCCTATTGCTTTGCAGCGTTTGACTTTATATATTATGCCCGCGCAACTACCATGAATGTCATCACCCCCGCCCGCGTTAACAACGAGGAGAGAGCGATTCAATGATCGTCTCGCGCAACAGAATCAAACTTTATTTTTCTCATCGAAAACCATCCAGGAGAGAGGCAATGGAAAAACAATCGTCATCAAAAACTCGCAGGATAGCGATTACACTCGGCCTTATCGCCGGCCTTCTTGCGTGGGGCGCTGCGTTGATCGCTTATATAAAGAGTGGTGAAGTGAAGCTCGGGCTTATCGCTGCGGGACTTTTTTTTGCCGCATTGCCTTTCGGCGTGAAGAGCGGCTCAAAAGAACAGAAATAGAAAATCCAATTGAGCAAATTTTTTTCAGGATGGTATATGAAAAACGAACCCGGAGATGCTGCTTGCAGGTATAGCGCCACGCGCCTGCTGGCCTATTATCTCCTCGTTATTTTTTTCGGCTTCCTCAGCAGCGAATTGCTCGTCGAGCTGAATGCCAACTATCCGTTGGATGAATTCATGAAGATCAAAGAGCTTTTAAGCTCGACGATGAATTCAACCGGCCGCGCCGACGATGTGCTTGTCACGCTATGGTCGCTGCTTTCCACTTTTATTTTTGTCCTGCCCATCGGCTGGGTGTACATGCTCACCAAGCGCGAAGAGGGCATCGATCCATCGCTCGTGCAAACCATCATCGTGCTGGGCATGGTTGTGTGCGGGGTGATGATGCTTCTGCAGGATAATTTGGCGCGCGCCTTCGGCCTCGTTGGTGTCGTTGCAGCGGTTCGTTTTCGCAACACCCTCAAAGACACCAAAGACGCGGTTTATGTTTTCCTCGCCATCGGCATCGGCATGGGGTGCGGCTTGCGGGCGTATCACATCGCGGTATGGCTGTCGATCGTCATGTGCGCGGTTTTGTACGTCTTGTGGAAGTTTCGCGTCGGACGCACGGCGGCGGGATTCGAAGTGCCGGCTCTGACCAATGCTTCTGAACCGGAAAAAACGAAGGGGAAGGACAAGAAAAAAAACAAGGGCAATGAAGCCGCCGTTGCGCTCTCCGGCGCGTCGCTAAAACGCATCGAAGAAAATCTCGAACAAACCGAGAGGCTGCGGCGTCTCGCCACTCTTCTTGCCGACAAAAACAAGGGAATCAAAAAGCCGAACGCCGCGCTGATCATTCGCGCCACCAGCGCCGCGGAAGCGCAGCACCGTTTGGATCGCGTGCTCACCAACGGTGGTCAGGCGTGGCATTTGGCGAGCGCTTCATTTTCCGAACGGGACGGCGGCAAACTGGAATATCTCGGACGCATGGATCAGGCAACATCTCCGGCCACGCTGATCGAGAGGCTGCGTCAATCGGGCAAGCCATATGTGCGTGACATCGAATTCATTTATCTGCGAGGACTAAAGAAACAAAAGAACGCCGATGAATCGGACGGCAGTGAACGATTGGGTGAGGGAGAATAAATTGAAAAACATAATCGATTCCGTAACCGGTTTTATCGAAGGCTCACCGGTCATTAACGTTGGCTTCAAAGGCGGCGATTTGCAGACGCGCCTTTTCACGGCATCGGCGATTCTGACGTTGATCGTGCTGACGGCGCCGCCAACCGGCGTCAGCGACAGCGCCCTGAGAATCGTTACGCTTGCTTCGGCAATGACCGGCGCGATTTTTTTGATGACCGGTCTGGTGTTTACCGCCCGCACGCATTACGCCGGCATCGTGCTCACGGCGCTCCCGCTCATCTTCAAGCTGCTCGTTGGTTGGCAATGGCGTTGGGCAGCCGTGGTGATCGGCCTGCTCGCGCTCAGCGGATCACTTCTAAACTTGACAACGCGGCGCTGCGGACTCAACAAGATGTTGCACATCAGCAGCGTATGACGCCTGATGATGAATCAGCAGGCTGATAGATGAAAGTCCCCCAAGGGGGACTTTTTCGTGTTTATATCAAAAGAAATTCTCTCCTCAATATCCAATATGCCAACACTTCTTTTTCAAAACACCCAAATCGTCACCATGAACGCGCAACGGGAGATCTTTCGGGGAGATCTTCTCGTGCGCGATGATCGCATTGCCGCGATTGGAAAAATGGATGAACCCGCCAGTCGCAATGCTCATATCGATCGAAAAATCGATGCACGCGATTGGGTCATCCTCCCGGGATTCGTTCAGACTCACGTGCATCTTTGCCAAACTCTGTTTCGCAATCAAGCGGAAGACATGGAGCTTCTCGAGTGGCTGCAAAAAAGAATTTGGCCGTTCGAAGCCGCGCACGATGAAAAATCGATGCGCGTCTCAGCGCGTCTCGGCATTGCAGAGTTGCTCGCCGGCGGCACCACGACGATTTTGGACATGGGCAGCGTGCACCATTATGGCGCGGTTTTCGATGAACTGGAAAAATCCGGCATGAGAGCTGTTGGCGGCAAGTGTATGATGGACAACGGCGATAGTTTTCCCACTGGCCTGCGCGAAACGACGCAAGATTCTTTGCGCACGAGCCGCGACTTGATGGAGCGTTGGCATGGCGCAGCAAACGGGAGATTGCGCTATGCCTATGCCCCGCGCTTTGCGCTCTCATGCAGCGAAAAACTGTTGCGCGAAGTTGCAGAAATCAGTGCGACGAAGGGCTGCATGATGCACACCCATGCTTCGGAAAATGTCGGAGAGACGCAGCTCGTGATGCAACGCACCGGCAAGCGCAATGTCGAATATCTCTCTTCGTTGGGAATTTCCGGACAGCGAACGTGTTTGGCGCACTGCATTCAGATTGATGAAAAAGAAATCTCGATGATGGCCAGTGAGCATACGAGAGTTGCGCATTGCCCGGGATCGAATCTCAAGCTGGCGAGCGGCATCGCGCCGGTCGTAAAAATGCGCCAAGCCGGCGTCGTAGTCGGCCTCGGCGCAGACGGGGCGCCGTGTAACAACAATCTGGACATGTTGAATGAAATGCGGCTGGCGGCATTGCTGCAAAAAATCTCTGCTGGAGTTGGCGCTTTATCAGCACAGGCGGTTGTCGAGATGGCCACCATCGATGGCGCGCGCTGTTTGGGATGGGATGATGAAATCGGCAGTATCGAGGTGGGGAAGAAGGCAGATGTGACGGCGATCAATTTGAGCGATCTGCATTCGCTGCCAGCAAGTGATATTTATACTCAAGCCGTATATGCTTCGCGAGCTTCGGATATCGCGATGACAATGGTCGATGGTAAAACTCTTTTTGAAAAGGGAGGGGTAAAGACCATCGATGTCGGTGCCTTGCGCCACGAAGTGCAGCAGGAGTTTGTGCGGGTTGTGGAACGGGCCGGTATTCCGTAGTCCCGCCCGCTTGTCGGGCGCTTTGCTCACCATCGCCTGATGATAAATCATCAGGCTCAAATGTGAAAGTCACCTGAAGGTGACTTAAAACCCAATTGATGCCCAGCCGTCTTTAGACGGCTTACACATTTTAGCCTGCGATTTCAATCGCAGATTTAACCATGACAAAGCCAACAAAAGACACACCGCAAATTTTTCTGTGCTACGCCAGAAAAGACAAGAAACCCGTGAGTGAGCTTTACAAGAAATTATCTGACGCAAGTCTCAAACCCTTCATGGACACCAAAGACATTCTACCCGGCGAAGATTGGAAGCAGAAGCTCATGAACACCATCCGCGAAGCACCATTTTTCTTGGCGTGCTTATCGAACAACTCGATCGACAAACGCGGAGTGATTCAGGAAGAAATTCGCGAAGCGCTCGACGTGTGGCGGCAGAAATTGGATTCGGACATTTATTTCATTCCTGTGCGGCTTCAAGACTGCGCCGTTCCCGGCGCATTGGCAAAATTTCAATGGGTTGATTTATTTCACGACGGCGGCTTTGAACGCCTCAAGTTGGCCATTGACACCGGCTTGGAGCGCATCGGTGTCGTTCGTTCGATTCGGCTGCGGTCAAAGCCTTTGGCTAATCTAAGTAAAAATGATGTGAAATTGATGTTACAGGGAAATGATTTCTATCACGTGGATTGGTATTGGATGGGGAAAGGAGTTCAACATCAATATGAGGTTTTAAAAAATGGAAAAGTAGTATTTGATAAGACGATTGGCTTGACTTGGCAACGATCTGGCTCCAATGAAATAACGTATGATGGGGTCAAGCAATATATGCACGACTTGAATAAGCAACGTTTCGCAGGATACAATGACTGGAGATTGCCGACTTTGGAAGAAGCGATGTCTTTGATGGAGCCGAAGAGGAATAAACACGGCTTATATATCGATAAGGTGTTTGACCAAAGGCAGAAATGGATTTGGACGGCGGACCATACTTCCGCCGGCGTGGCATGGGTGGTCGGTTTCTATGGTGGCGGTTGCCTCGACTACAGCCTCGGCGACTTCTACGTTCGCGCAGTTCGCTGAGGCAATCTTGATTATTTGGTCATTTGAATCATTTGATCATTGATTCGACAAGCACATCAACCACTTCTTTTGTTTTTGATTTTTTTCAAGAGACTGCAAGCGAGCACGGGATTCGAAAATTTTTAATGAAAATGCTGACCGGTAGTCGTGGTAGCGAAAAATCGATCCACTCTATTCACGATTGCGCCGCCTACCGCCGTTTCAACAAATCCTCAATGCCGAGCGGGAGGCCTTTAATGTTTATGTAGCGACTTGTTCGCTAAGAGTAAACCACCCTTGCATTTTGAGGGGTGAATGGCTACATTGGCGGGCGAAAATTAAAACTTAATCCGTAAAACGTAATGCGTAAGACTTTTTTTACGGCTTACGAATTACTCTTTACGCATCAACCATGTCTTCATACTTCTTCTTCTCCGACGCGCACTTGGGCAGCGCCTCGCGGAACGACGACAAGCGCCGCCAGCAGATGGTGCTCGATTTTCTCAACTACGTCCGCGATAACGGCGCAGGGTTGTACATCGTCGGCGATCTGCTGGATTTCTGGTTCGAGTATCGCCACGCGATTCCTTCGAGCAATTTTCCCGTGCTGGCCAAACTCTACGAGTTGAGTTGCGCCGGCCTGCCAATCGACTATCTCGCCGGTAATCACGATTTGTGGCTGGGGGAATTTCTCCAAAAAGAAGTCGGCGTGAACGTGCACGATGACGGCATCATTCGCGAGCTGCACGGCACGAAATGCTTTATCGTTCACGGCGACGGCATCGCGGCGCGCGACGGCGGTTATCGATTCATGAAAAAGATTTTCAAGAGCAGGATTAATA
>Ga0247727_10006674_pt1 | contig 22534 bp, 19 predicted proteins | sample WisWelCaveWW1625_FD_202498 | JGI IMG/M metagenome (GOLD analysis project Ga0247727, IMG submission 202498) | Biofilm microbial communities from Wishing Well Cave, Virginia, United States - WW16-25 | ecosystem: Environmental > Aquatic > Deep subsurface > Groundwater > Cave microbial mat | place...
CCGGCGAAACCCCAGTCGCGCTTGGCGTCGAGATTCCCCAGAAACAGATCCTGTTGGACACCCAGCTTGATGCGGGCCGCCGCTTTCGTGATCTTGCGCGTCACGAACGTCTCGCCACGCCGGGGCGATTCATGGTTGAATAAAATGCCGTTACAGGCAAAGAGGTCGTAGGCTTCTCGATAATTGACGGTAATCCAGTAGGAATAGACCTTGGCCGCTCCATAGGGACTGCGGGGATAGAACGGTGTGGTTTCGCGCTGAGGTACGTCCTGCACTTTGCCGAACATCTCGCTTGACGAGGCTTGATAAAACTTCGGCTTCAACCCTGACTCCCGAATGGCTTCCAGGAGGCGGACCGTTCCGAGTCCGGTAATCTCGCCGGTATACTCGGGAATATCGAAACTCACACGCACGTGACTTTGTGCTCCCAGGTTGTAAATTTCATCGGGCTGGATCGTTCGGATGATGTGGTTCAGCGAACTCGCATCGTTGAGGTCGCCGTGCACCAGATGCAGCCGTCTATGCGGAACATGCGGGTCTTCATAGATGGGATCGATCCGTCCCGTATTGAACGAACTCGATCGCCGAATAATGCCGTGCACCTCATAGCCTTTCCCGAGAAGAAACTCTGCCAGATACGATCCATCCTGGCCCGTAATGCCACTGATCAGCGCTTTTTTCACAAGACCACTCCTTAGGTTGCGTTGGAAGCGGCTGAATTATGTCTCGATTACACAGCGTTGTCTAGGAGCCTGTCCGACAATGACCGTTCTACTGCGGCAAACGATCCACGACCATCTGCGTCGTGCTCGGCCTGCTTCCAAGAACCGTGAAACGTGAAACGAGGGTCAGCATCGGGCCTGCGGCCTCGCATCTGGCCGCACCTCCTTCGCCTCGTCACGAAGGCAATGTCGGACAGGCTCCTAAGGACTGCACGGTTTTGAACGTTTCACGGGCCTCTTTGGTAGTCCTTGCACGGGACCTTCGCTCCGCACTAGAATGTCTCGCAGGATGGGGCGAGTGATCCTTAGCCCAGATCATCATGAATGGTCCTGGTTTGTCGGTTTCGAAGACTATGAATATGCGTCGGGGCATCATATCCGCCTATGTCATGTGTGCTACCTTTCTCGTGGCCCACATCATCAACGCGGTGCTTGCGGAGGCCTTGTCTGTTCCGGTAGGGCTGGTACGGCCATCACCGGCTTCCGACCGAGAGGCTGACGTGACTGCTGCCTTGCCCGTTTTGGTTGAGCGTATTCGGACGAGCGGACTCTTTCCCCTGCCGCCTGATCCCCTCGGTATGAGCACCGCTGGGTCCGGCGCACCGCCTTCCCGTGCTCCGTTAAATCTGGCGTCGAAGCTCAAGCTACTGGGGGTCGTGATCGGCGATCATGAGGGGGTCTCGGCTATCGTAGAAGAACTTTCCAGCAAACGCCAATTATTTTTCCGGTTGCACGACCAAATCTCCGATGTGGGTGAGATCAGCGAAATCCGGCGGGGCGGGATAGTCGTGCGTCAGGGCGATCAACAGGAATTGCTCGAACTCGCCGCCTCACAGACCGAGAAGCCCCCGTCTGCCCCAGTCACAGCAGGATCAGCCGTAGTCCCTGTGACCGGGAGTCCGGTGCGGACAGTGCTTGACCGGAGAGAAGTCGAACAGGCGATGGGCGATCTGCCCAAGTTATTGTCTCAGGCGAGAGCCGTGCCCTACCTGGTGAATGGAGCGATGAATGGGTTCCGTCTGGACTTTATCGCACCCTCCAGCTTTTATGAGAAAATCGGTTTGAAGTACGGGGATGTCCTCCAGCAGGTCAATGGCGTGGACATTCGTGATCCCAGTACCATGCTCACGCTCTTCCAGCAGCTCCGCAACGAAAAGACAGTGAAGCTTGATGTCCTGCGTAACAATCAGCGAACCGCGATGACGTTCGACATCCGCTGAATCCTCATCTGTTGCAGCCCCTTCCTGCGTTCGAAAGCTCGCTGTCAATCTGGAGCCTCTGATGTAGGCTGAGGTCGAGGTCAAGGTTGAGCGAAGACCTGACGTCCATCATCTCAGCCTTGGCCTCAGCCTTAACCTTCTGATAACGCTGGCGGGCTTTTTCAGCATCCTGCTAGATTGCAGGGGGCCATCGTGACCTTGTCAGAGGTATCCGGTAGGGAGTATCCTTTTCGTTCGAAAGGCTTGTGGCATTATCTCCAGGCTGATGGGTTTTTTCAGGGATGAACCATTCATTTGGTGTTCTGTGGTGAACGACGAGCATAGCGGTCGGCCGCTGTTAGGCGCGATTCTCGAAGATAAGTTTGGCTTGTCCGAAGCCAAACTGCTTGAGGCGATTAATACTCAAGGGACCAAAGGGGGGCGCCTCGGAGAGATCTTGGTCCGACTCCGGGCGATTACCGAAGATCAGCTCCTCCAGGCGCTTGCCGTTCAATTTGAACTTCCTTGGCTCCCGCATCTTGATGAGAACCAGGTCGACCACGAATGGGTCAAGAAGGTTCCGATCCACTTCGCCCGCCGCTATCACGTGCTCCCTCTCAAGACAGAGGATGGATCTGTGCTTGTGGCGACGACCGATCCCATGGAAACGGCTGCATTGGACGACCTTCGACTGTTGCTCGGCCTTCCGATCAAACCGGTGCTGACGAGCAGCCTGTCGCTCCTGGCCTGCCTGAATCGCGTGTATGACGAAGCGGCGAGTCCTGCTGGGGCAGAGCAAGTAATGGAGGATATCGCGGCCAGTGAGAGCCTGGACCAAATTGCTCACGAGTTGGATGAACCGCAGGACCTCCTCGATGCCACAGACGAAGCCCCCATCATTCGGTTGGTCAATTCCGTGCTCTTCCAAGCGGTCAGGCAGCGAGCGAGCGATATACATTTCGAATCGTTCGAACGGGGGCTGGTCGTTCGGTATCGCATCGACGGAGTGCTCTATCCCGTCTTAACCCCCCCCAAACATCTGCAGGCGAGTATTATCGCGCGATTGAAAATCATGGCGGGTCTGAACATCGCGGAGAAGCGATTGCCGCAGGATGGCCGGTTTCGGATTCGAACGGCGGGTAAGGATGTCGATCTGCGTGTCTCGGTGCTGCCGACCTCACATGGCGAACGGGTGGTCCTGCGTCTGTTGGAGAAAGAGAACCGTCTCCTGAATCTGCAGGAGATGGGATTTTCGCAGGATCGGTTGGGGATCATCCAGCAACTGATCCAGTTGTCACACGGCATCATTCTCGTGACCGGGCCGACTGGGAGCGGGAAGACGACGACGCTCTATGCGGCGTTGACTCACATCAATGCGCCGGACAAGAACATCATTACCGTCGAAGATCCGGTGGAATATCAGCTGCTCGGCGTGGGCCAGATGCAAGTGAATCCCAAGATCAACCTGACGTTTGCCGCGGGGCTGCGGTCGATTCTCAGGCAAGATCCCGATGTCATCATGATCGGCGAAATCCGCGATCGTGAAACCGCCGAAATCGCCATTCATGCCTCACTCACGGGGCATTTAGTCTTCTCCACGCTCCATACCAACGATGCCGCGAGCGCGGCCACACGATTGATCGACATGGGCATCGAACCCTTTCTCGTCGCCTCCTCCGTAGTGGCCGTCTTAGCGCAACGGTTGCTACGCCAGGTCTGTTCAGAGTGCAAGCAGCCCTATCACCCAGACGATGATGAACTGATTCGGCTCGGTATCGTCCCGCCGAGGGTGCGCCCTACATTTTATCGGGGAGCCGGATGCCCAGCCTGTGCCCAAACCGGCTATCGAGGCCGAACAGGCATTTTCGAACTCCTCGTGCTGGACGATGAGATCCGCCGCCTCATCGGCAACAAGGCGGACTCGGCGTCGATTCGTCAAGCGGCGATGGCGAAGGGGATGGTGACGTTGAAAGATGAAGGCGCAGAGAAAGTGTTTCACGGAGTGACGACGACCGAAGAATTGATGCGGATTACCCAGCAGGAAGTCGAGATCTAGCAGGATGCCGGTCTACCACTATAAAGGTTATCGAAACGACGGCGGGGCGGCGACCGGCATCATCGATGCCGAGAGCCCGAAGGTTGCGCGCGTAAAATTGCGGAAGGTCGGCGTGTTTCCCACCGACATGGTGGAACAGGGCTCTGCCACGGCCGGCTCGACAGCGGGTACTCCCGGCAGATCCTCTGCTGGAATCGGCCGCTCCCCTGCCCTCAGCACGACAGATGTGGCGATGATGACCCGTCAGTTGGCGACCTTGCTGGTGGCTGGTCTGCCGCTGGTCGAGGCGCTCGGGGTGATGGTGGATCAAGCCGAGAAGAAGTCCGTGAAGAGCCTCATGGCCGATATCCGCGAAGAAATCCGTGGAGGCGCGTCTTATAGCGCGGTGCTGGAGCGCTATCCGCGCGAGTTCTCCCAGATCTATGTGCACATGGTACGGGCCGGTGAAGCCAGCGGGGCGCTGGATCAGATCTTATTCCGCCTCGCAGAGTTTCTGGAAAAGCAATTGGCGCTCAAACATAAAGTGACGAATGCCGTGCTCTATCCTGCTCTGATGTTGATCGTCGGGGTTTCGGTGTTGTTTTTCCTCATGACCTTTGTCGTGCCGAAAATCACCGCTGTCTTTACGAGTTTGAAACAGGCCCTCCCATGGCCGACCGTCGTACTGATGGGCGTCAGCCATTTTCTTGCAGACTATTGGGCGGTGATTCTTGGTGGGGTGAGTCTGGCTGTGTGGGCAGTGCGCCGGGCCATCAAGACAGACGCGGGGCAGCTCACGGCCGACCGATGGCTGCTCAAGGTTCCGCTCATCGGGGAGGTCGCCCGTATGGTCGCCATCTCGCGGCTCACGAGCACGTTGGCCACCATGTTGGCCAGCGGTGTGCAGTTGCTAGACGCCATGGATGTCGCGAAGCGTGTGATGAGTAATCGTGTGCTGGAACATGCGGTTGAGGGGGCCAGACAGAATATACGCGAAGGGGAAACGATTGCCGAACCGTTGAAGCGCAGCGGGGAATTCCCCGCGCTGGTCACCCACATGATTGCGGTCGGTGAGCGGAGCGGTGAAATGGAAGAGATGCTTCGTCGAATCGGGCAAATTTATGATGGAGAAGTGGATCGGGTCATTACGCGGTTCACGTCGCTCCTGGAACCCATCATGATCTTGGCCATGGGTATCTTGGTGTTCTTTATCGTGGTGGCAATCTTGCTGCCCATCTTTGAGATGGGACAGATGGTTCGCTAGAGACAGTGATCCGTGAAGAGTGATGTGTGATCAGTCTAACGGGAGGTGTCCGATGAGAGGCAAGGAACGGTTCGAGCGCACGCGGATGATGTGGAGCTGGAAACACTGGCATCGAGGCTCCCTCGCCTCGCGCCTCACGCCTCGCGCCTGCGGCGGAGCCGCCGGCTTCACATTTATCGAGATCATGGTCGTGGTGGCCATTCTCGCGATCCTGGCGGCTTTGGTCGTCCCTCGCATCATGGGGCGAACCGATGATGCCAAGCGTACGGCCGCAAAAGTTCAAATTCGAAATCTCGAAGGGGCCTTACAGCTCTACAAGCTCGACAACGGTGTCTACCCCTCGACTGAACAAGGGCTGAAAGCCTTGGTCGAAAAACCTTCGGTCGGGGTGATCCCAAAGAAGTGGAAGATTGGCGGATATCTTCCAAAACTTCCGGTAGATCCCTGGGCAACCCCCTACAAGTATCTGAGTCCCAGTCCGAAAGGTGATTACGAGCTTATCTCCCTCGGAACGGATGGCGAAGTGGGCGGCGAAGGCATCAATGCCGATATTGCCAATTGGAATCTGGATAAGGATTAAGACGTCAATGGTCAAGCGTCAATCGTCAATCGGTGCTGAGTTCTCAGCCATCAGCATTCAGCTCTCAACTCCGGACGAATCTCAGTCCTCAGCACTCGGTCCTCAGCCTTGCAATTCACCATTCAACATTCACAATTCCACATTCGCTGCAGACGTAACCGCCTCGCGCCTCGAACCTCGTGCCTGTCCGTCTACGGCAGGATTCACCATCCTGGAAATCATCATTGTGCTGTTCTTGCTCGTCGGTTTACTGGGAATCGTACTGCCTCGAATTTCGCTGGAAGAAAATCTAGGCTCTGTTGGCCGACGGATGGTAGGGACTGTGCGATCCCTTCAGAGCCTGGCCATGTTGACCCAGAAGACGGTCCGCCTGTACGTGGATATGGACCGGGGGGTCTACTGGCCGGTGATTCTGGATGGGAACCAAGAAAAGGTGCCGACCGACGCCACCTGGGCCACGCCGTTGAAACTCTCCGAAACCATTCGCTTTTCAGACATTCTGGTGGGTCAGGGGAAGAAAGAATCCGGTCGGGTCGATCTGTTTTTCTACCCTACTGGAAGGATCGATCCGGCGACGATGCACTTGGTGGATGGACGTAACAACATTCTGGCCATTGCCATTGAACCGGTTACAGGAGCAGTCCGCATAAGCGATGAGCGGATTGAGCCTCCCAGGCCGCTGATAATTCTCGACCGTGTGAAACCGTTGCTCAAGACTGCAGAGGCAGGCGGGTAATCACGCCAACGCTGAAACAAACTGTGCCATCGCAGGCGGTTTTCTATGGGGAGTGAACGGGGTTTCACGTTATTGGAAGTATTGATCGCGCTCGGCATTCTCGCGCTGGCGCTGCCGATCTTATTGGGACTTCGCAATTGGGATCTCGACCTCCATGCGAGAGCCAAGGAACTCACGACTGCCACGATCCTCGCGCAGGAAAAGTTGATCGAGTCGGAGTTGGGAACGCTCTTGCCCCTCGGTGAAACAGGCGGAGAATTTCTTGCGACCCCCCTAGGATCGCAAGCCACCGCCGAAATCACGAATCGCCCGGCGAATTATCGGTGGAAGAGGGTTGTGTCGCCCACACAATTGCCGATCGTGCGCGAAGTGAAGATTCAGGTCCTATGGCCACGAGGGACAACGGAAGAAATGGTCGAGGTCAGTACCTATGTCGTTTCGACAAACCCCTGAGGACGGTTTTACCCTGGTCGAGGTCCTGCTGGCCGTGTCTCTGGTCGCCATGATGGCCACCTTGGTCTTCGGGTCCCTCTATGTCACGACAAGTGCAATCGACACGGCACGAGCGAAATCGGCCAATGAGCAGATCGTTCGCAGTACGTTACGTGTCATGACCGATGAGCTGTCAGTTGGTGTTGGTCCCGTGACCGGTCCTTGGATGGGGATCAACGGCCAGCAAGGCGGTCAGCCGGCCGATTCGGTAGCCTTTCTCACCATGGGCCAGTTTCGAGGGGCAGAGTCAGCCAAAGATACCGAGCTGGTTCGTATCGTCTACACCAGAGAAGGTGATCGCCTCCTTCGATTCGTGCGCAGGAATCTCTACGGTCTGACAGACGAATCCGTCGAGCAAGTCGAACTGGCCACCAAAGTCAACGGATTCAACGTGCGCTATTACGACGGCAAGAGCAATCTCTGGCTGGATGAGTGGGATGGCCGTGGACGACCCGGGACTCCGAAAGCGCTCTTGATCGAGCTGACGCTGCTCCAGGAGAATGCGGAACTCCAGACCGTTCGCCAGTGGGTGGCGGTGGGGGCCTCATGATGACCTGGCCGTTTGCCTGGCCTCAGGCACTGAGGCTAAAAGGCCCCCTCGGGTGGGGGATGGTATCGCTGGCCTGCTTTATCGTATTTCTATTCTTGACCTTTCCCTATGGCCCGCTCCAGAACCGCCTGTTGACCGAAGTCAACCGGGCGAGTGGATGGGAGGTTCGTGCCGCGGATTGGTCGATGGGCTTTCCTGTGGCCATTGAGTGGCGTGATCTCGTCCTCGCTGGACCGACGATCGGGACGGTTCCAGTTGAAGCCGTGCAGGCAACCGTTGGAGTCTTTCAGGCATTGCTAGGGCGACTGGTGATAGACTACGCTGTCCAGCTACCGGGAGTGGCGAAAGCCGGCGCTGGGCGGGCTTCGGGATCTCTGACGATGGCCTCCTGGTCCTTACTGAGTCCTGTCGCGGTCAATGGCCATCTCCAGCAGATGGATCTTGCGACAGTCCTGAAACCTTACGTGAGCCGAGGGACAGTCCAGGGAGATTTCATGCATCGATGGGACAGTGCACAAGGTGCCCAGGCTGCCCTCAAAGGGGAAGGGACCGTGAAGGTTGAAGTCAAGGACCTCGTAGTTGAACGGATCGCTGCCGGCGCCGCCTCGATTCCCTCGCTCACGTTCGACCGGATCCAAGCCGCGCTCGCCTGCCGCAGTGGCGCATGCGACGTGACGGAAATGAAGGGAGACGGTGTGGATGGATCGTTTACGGCCCAGGGACGCGTGACGTTGCAGCAGCCGCTGCAGCAGAGCCTTCTGGATCTCACGGTCACCGTGATTCCCGGTGCCGGGTTTGCTCAAAAAGTGGCGAGCCTTTCGTTGCCGCCGTTCCAGCCTGGGACCCCCTTGACGTTCAAGCTGGTGGGGCCGATCGTGACCGCGAGAGTGGCGCTCTAACAGGCGGCGTGACGCGCGAGAAAGACGGGACTGGCGAAGAAGTTCTGAGTTCTAAGTTCTGAGTTAGAGGCGGATAAGAAAGATGGGACGAGCGGGAAAGGCGAGAAAAGCAGAAGAGGCGAGACGGGCGACGGTTCGCAGGGGACTGGCTCCGCCGTCTGCGGCGGTGCCTGTCCCGCTGCTCGAGAAGTCCGAAGTGTTCAGAACTTCGAACATATAGTCGCGCGTTTCTCGCCAGTCTCGCTCGTCCCGCGAAAATCTCAGCCGAGAGGCAGTTGTCGATGATTGCTGAATGTGTCGGGCTCGATATTGGACAGACGGCCTTCAAGGCCGTGCGCTTTCGTCGCCGTCTGACAGGGCGTGAATCGGTGGAATATTTCCACCTGCCTGTTCCCTATGGGCGTCAGGAACACACGGAGCCGGCGCATCGCGCGGCCGTGCTTAGAAATTTCCTCTGGCAGCATGGTTTGTATGGCAGTGGGGAGATTGTCACTGCACTCCCCTGCCAGGATGTGTTTGTCAGAACCCTCTCCTTCCCCTTTCGCGATGCCTCCAAGCTGGCGCAGGTCGTCCCGTTCGAAATGGAAAATCTGATTCCCATGCCCTTGGAAGACGTCACCATCGGCAGTCTGTTGTTGCCGGCGCGAGAGTCCCAGGAAGGGGCCGCGAAAGCCAACGGGTCCGACGTCCTCGTCACCGCAGCGCCCAAAGCAAAAATTGCTGAACATTTGCGGTTTATGGCATCCGCTGATCTGACCCCCTCTGCAATCACAATTGACGGCATGGCCTTGTTTTCTGTCAGCCAATTTCTGAAAGAGGAAGGGGCGCAGGTCCCCGGAGACATGGCGATCATCGATGTCGGGGCCTCGAAGACGACCTTGTGCCTGGTGCATGAAGGTCGTCCCGTGCTGCTGCGAACCGTGCTGTGGGGCGGGAATCATCTCACCCTTGCGCTCGCCGTTCGCTATGCTTGCAGCTTCGCCGAAGCGGAACGACGGAAGCGGGCCATGGCCGTACAGGAAGTCGATGCCTGGCTCGAACCGGTCCTCAAAGAGTTACGCGTCTCCCTCCACGCCTACGAAGGCACCGTCCATCAACGGTTGACCCATTGTTGGGTATCGGGCGGCGGTTCTAAACTGAGAGAGCTTAGTGGGCATATGGCGAATCAACTGGGCTTACTCCCGGTCGGTCCGCGGCAAGGATTTGGATCGAGTTGCCCCCGCGCGTTTTCCATTGCATTCGGATTGGCGATCCATCCGAACATAGTCCGCCCCCGCTGGAAGTCGCGGCTGGTGGGATCAGGTCTCGCTCTGGACTTCAAAGCCGGGAGCGATGCCGCATCAGCCACAGCAGATGTCTCGAAACAGGATCGACGGCTGGCTTTGTGGGGCGGGCTCATCCTGGCTGTTCTGGCACTGGTGGATCTCTCCGTACGCGTGATACTCAAGGATTCGACGGTCCAGGACCTCCAGCGCGGGCTCCAGGCGCAATACGAGCAAGCATTCGGTCCAGGCGCCGGCCCGGGTGAGGAGTTGGACCAGGCCCAGTATCGAGTCTCGCAACTGGAGAAAGGTCTCTCGATCGTCGACGGCACACGCTACAACGTCCTTGCCGGCTTTGCAGAACTGGTGAAACATGTGCCGCCAGGCGTACCGTTGAAAGTACGAGAACTCACGATCGACGGGACCAGCATCCATCTGGAGGGAGAAACCACGACTTTCGATGCGGTCGAGAAGATCAAGCAGGCCTTCGTGGCGGACGAGACCTTTCATGACGTGTCCATCAGCGATACCCGTGTCGGGGCTGTGCCGAACCAAGTCGTGTTTCGCCTTACCTATACGGTGCAACGGCCATGATGCAGATGCTGAAAGAACGGTGGCAGCATTTCTCACAACGCGAGCGCATCATCGTGGCTGTCGGCGGAACCGTGGTCGCAACCGCGCTTGTCTTTCTGCTGGTCATCGATCCCCTCATGGCGACGATCGACAAGCTCGATCGGCAAGCGCGACGGAAAGCGAAAGACAGCCAGGAACTTGCGCTCGTGGCGCAGGAGTACGTGGTCAAGCAGGCGCGTATCGCCAAGCTCGAACAGCGCATGCCGAGCCCGCCGACTCAGTTTTCACTGCTGGCGTTCATGGAAGAAGCGACGACGGCGGCGCAGATTCGCGATCGCATCGTCGGCATGCAGCCGCAGGCCCCCATCGTCGTCCAGGGCTATCAGGAAACCGCTGTCGACCTTCGGCTCGATGGCGTGTCGCTTCCCCAGCTCCTCGCGCTGTTGGTGGCCATCGAACAGGCACCCTACGACGTCCAGGTGCATCATCTGCAGATGAAACCGAAATACGATAACCCCGTCAATCTCGACGCCACGCTGAAAATTGTGACCTATGCGAAGATCTGATGAACGTGGTATCGCCCTTCTTCTTACCCTCCTGGTTCTCACCCTCCTGGTTGCGCTGATTCTCGAGTTCGATGCCGAGGCGAGGCGGGAATACCGCGACGCCGCGGCCTTCCGCGATAACTTCAAAGCAACTGTGCTCGCGCGCGCATCGGTGCAGGCAGCCCGTGGCGTGTTGCAGCAAGACTTCTTGAAGGACAAGCAAGCGGGCCAGTTCTTCGACGCCCCCACCGACTTGTGGGCCTTGCCCATCAAGAACTATGCTATCGGCGACGGCCTGCTGAACGCGCAGATCGAGGATGAACGGGGCAAGCTAAACCTGAATGATCTGGTGGCCGGGGGAGATCCTACAGCCAGGAAGATCAAGGTCGCGAGGGTCAAGCGGCTCTTCGAACTCGTGCAGATCAATCCGGATCTGGTGGATGCCATCGTCGATTGGGTGGATGAGAATGAGGTGCCGGAACCGGCCGGCGTAGAGAGCCTCTACTATCAAACACTGCGTCCGTCCTACCGAGCGGCAAATACTTTTCTGCAGACGCTCTTAGAGTTACGGCTGATTAAGGGAATGACACCCGAGATCATTGAAAAGCTCTCAAAGCTGGTGACAGTCTATCCGCCAGGAGGTGAAAGCAAGGTGAATCTGAACACCGCCGATCCTCTCGTGATTCAGACCCTCGATCCTGGTATCACGCCAAGCATGGCTGCGGCAATTGTCCAGGCTCGTCCCTTCAAGACCACTCTGGAGGTGAGTCGCGTGAGTAGTTTTGAGGACATTGGGGCGAAACTCCGTGGTCAAAACCTGTACGACATCAAGAGCGACCTGTTCTTGGCCCGTATGATTGTACGCGTGAACGAAGTGACCAGGAATGCGACCGTGGTGCTCCAGCGCGATCAGAATAATGGATCAGGCACGGTGCTGTACTACCGCGTCCTCTAGCCTGTCTGGTTCATTTGGTCGGTTCGGTCTGTCTGGTCTATTCGGTCTGTCTCGTGTGTTTGGTTGAACCAGACAAACCAGATAGACCTGATAGACCAGATGAACCTTCGCTCATACCGTCTGCTCGAAGTTCTTCGAATCCCCCTGCAAATTTAACAATCCTGTAACACCACTGTCATCTCGCCTTAATCTATTGGGGCTACCCTTCCAGTCAGACAAGACAATCGATAGTCCCCGACACCAAAAAAAGGAGGTGTTCGAATGAGACGACTGTGGTGCGCAACCATCGCCTGCGTGATTGGCCTTGGGTTGATCGTCCAGGCCAACATTGCCCAAGCCATGATTGAGGACATTCTCTACGAGAAAGGCCAGATCACCAAAGAAGAATGGCTCAAGACTAAAGCCGACCATGAAAAAGAAGAAGCCATTATTCAAGAACGCGCCGCGCTCAAAAAATGGTACGACAAAATCAGCATACGCGGCTATACGCAGCTTCGCTATAGTTACATCACTGACGACAAAAAACTGGTCAGTGAGTACGATAGCTCCATCGGCAATAACACAGGCTTCCTGATCCGCCGTGCCCGCCTCGTCATCTCCGGCGATGTCACCGATTGGCTGTCCATTTATATACAGCCGGATTTTGGGGCCACCGCCGGAACCGGCAATAATAACTTTGCTCAACTCCGAGACGCCTATGCCGATATCTTCCTGACAACGGATAAAGAATGGCGTATTCGAGGAGGACAATCGAAGGTCCCGTTCGGGTTTGAAACTCTCCAGTCCAGCCAAAATCGTCTCCCATTTGACCGCTCCGACGGCATCAATAGCGCGGTGAACGGAGAGCGCGACCTCGGCTTTTTCCTCTATTACACTCCGGTTGAAACCAGAAAAGTATTCAAGAGACTGGTCGACACGGGCCTCAAGGGGTCAGGAGACTACGGCGTATTGGGCATCGGGGTATATAACGGTCAGACCATCAATGTCTCGGACCGCAATGACGATAAACATGTCGTGCTGCATGCCACCTACCCCTTCGAGTTGCCCTATGGGCAAGTCGTACAAGTCGGAGTTGATGCGTACCGTGGGGTATTCAATGTCGCTTGCGGTGCTCCTGTACCTCTTACGGGAGGACTCTGCGCGGCTGGCGCGGCCCCTGTCAGCAGGAACGTGCTCGACGAGCGAGTCGGCGCACATTTCGTGCTCTATCCTCAACCCTTCGGGCTACAAGTAGAATGGAACTGGGGACGAGGCCCGGAACTGAACGCAGCCCAAACCGCCATTCAAGAAGGCTCGCTCCAAGGCGGATATGTGCAAGCCATGTATAAATGGAATGACGCCATTCCCTACATACGCTGGCAAGAATACAACGGAGGAAAGAAGCACCGGACCAATTCACCGTTCAATGTCGTCCGGGAAGTGGAAGTCGGGCTGGAATATCAATTCGGCAAGGCACTAGAGCTGACCGTTGCCTATGCCTGGACCAAACGCTCGGATACTGTAACGGCGCCGTATCCCATTCGCGATGGGCAGATTCTCCGTACTCAATTGCAGTGGAATTTTTAACGACGGCCTCTGTGGAGGGGCGCAGACGGCCCGCCCCTCCCAGCTCGGTCGCTTGTCATGAGTAGCAGTATTCCGGGAGTTAACACCGTTGTAACATTCATGTAATGCCCTGGTAACAAACCGCGACCAACCTTATATGGATGATGAAAGGAGTCTCAATGAAAACATCAGCTGCCAGGTCCAGTCTGTGGTGCTTCGCCCTCCTTGGGGCTCTTGTTTCCGGCCTCTCATCGGCCTATGCCGATGAAGCGATCACGCTCGACCCCGTCTTGAAAGGCTACGTCAAAGTCAGCGGGGTGTCCGGCAATGTCAACAGCATCGGCTCGGATACGCTCAATAATCTCATGACACTCTGGGCTGAAGGATTTCGCAAACAATATCCCAACGTCAAAATCCAGATCGAAGGCAAGGGCTCAAGCACAGTTCCTCCGGCCTTGATCGAAGGTACGGCGCAGCTTGGACCAATGTCCCGCACAATGAAAAATACCGAGACGGATGCCTTCGAACGAAAATTCAGATATAAACCCACCGCGTTCCCGGTCGCCATTGACGCGCTTGCTGTCTACGTCAACAAGGACAACCCGGTCAAAGGATTCACGATGGCGCAAGTCGATGCAATCTTTTCGAAGAGTCGACGCGGGGGCCACAACGAGAACATCCAGTTTTGGAAACAGGCCGGCGTGGAAGAAGGCCTGGGCGAGAATCCCATCAGTATCTATGGACGGAACTCGGCCTCCGGCACCTATGGATTTTTCAAGGAACATGCGCTGAAGAATGGAGATTACAAGGACGAAGTCAAAGAACAGCCAGGGTCAGCCTCCGTGGTCCAAAGTGTGAGTGAAGATCAAGCCGGCATCGGCTACAGCGGCATTGGGTACCTCACATCGAACGTGCGCGCCGTTCCCCTGGCTGAGAAAGACGGTATGCCGTTTAAAGAAGCCAACCAGCAAAACGCGGACAATGGGTCGTATCCGCTCTGGCGCCATCTCTATATCTATGTCAACAAGGCGCCCAATAAACCGCTGGATCCGATCGTCGGAGAATTCATCAAATTTATCTACAGTAAAGAAGGGCAGAAAGTGGTGGTCAAGGACGGGTTTTTCCCGCTGAAGGTCGGTACGATCGAGAAGGAACTCAAGAATCTTGACTAGCGACACCGGACCCACTCTGGCCCCCTCTCCCGATGTAGGGGTGTATGGCCTTACGCCCCTACACACGATTTCGCACCAGTCATCCAATGTGATGTGGCGTCGCATCTTCGATCGGCTTGCTCAAGCCGTCATCACCATGGGGGGGATCGCCGTCATCCTGAGCATCATCGGTATCTTTATTTTCCTGGTGAAAGAAGTCGCTCCCGTGTTTTTCCCCCCACAGGGGACTCCGACCAGTCACTTTGCCGGCGTTCCTCCACCAGGAGCACTCCCGCAATCCAGCCTGGTTGGAATGGACGAGTATCAAGAGATTATCTATCAACTCACGGCAGGATCCGATCACCAGATCCGCTTCTTCAATGCACAATCCGGCGCACCCATCACCCTTGATCTTCCCCCAGCTTTATCCAAGATCCCCATCACCTCCATTGCTCGAGCGGTAGGGCCCGGCGATCGATTTGCTTTCGGCACGGACGACGGCCGCATCATTCCTGTGACGCTCGAGTTTGCAGCCAGTTTCGAAGAGGGGGCACGTCACATCCATCCAACAGTCACCTTTGGATCTCCTGTGCAATTGACTCCCGCCAAAGAGCAAATTATTCGCTTGGCCTATCAGCCAACGGAGCGAGGCACACTCGCCGTAACCCTGACAGATCAAGGGCGCCTGTGGTACGGCGCCAGACCATTCGACAGCACTCCAGTTGCATTGACCGGTCACGGAGCTGAGCCAGTGACGGCCTTGCTCTTTGACAGCCGGGGCGAAACACTTTCGATTGGAACGGCCGGCGGGAACCTCTATCACTATGATGTACGAGAGGGCACCCAGCCGAGTCTGATCGAAACCACATCCGTGGCTCCAGCCGGCACTTCAGTCACCGCCCTGTCCTACTTGATTGGAGATCGTTCGCTGGCGGTCGGCACCAGCGCCGGCGACGTCTCAGTTTGGATGCCGGCGCGTCAGGCTCAAGAAAGCTTGACGACTCGCTTTCGCATGATTCATCAGTTCGATACACACCCTTCTCCCGTCACCGTCATCTCTTCATCGCTTCGCGACAAAGGATTCATCACCGGCGATACGCAGGGCAATCTGTTTGTCCACTACTCCACCTCCGCACAGACTCTGTTGAAGCTTCCAGGGAACCACCAGGCGATTCGCACCCTGACATTTTCCCCCAAAGCCGATGGAGCCGTGGCCCTCACCGGCCAGGGAGAATTGCTCACCTATGTGATTCTCAACCCTCATCCGGAGACAACACTCGCAACCCTGTTCAAGCCCGTATGGTATGAAGGCTATGAGGGGCCGGGACATGTGTGGCAATCCTCCAGTGGCGCCGATGACTTTGAAGCTAAGTTCGGACTCCTTCCCCTGATCTTTGGCACGCTGAAAGGGACCCTCTACGCCATGCTGGTCGCAGTGCCTCTGGCCCTCCTAGGCGCCATCTATACATCGATGTTCATGCACGCCAATCTTCGAGCCAAGATCAAACCGACCATCGAGATGATGGCGGCTCTCCCGACCGTCATCCTGGGCTTTTTGGCCGGCTTGTGGCTGGCGCCTGCACTCGAACGGATTTTTCCTGCGATGGTCGCAATGATTGTGGCCGTGCCAGCAAGCGTCGCAGTCACGGCAATTCTTTGGCAATATCTTCCAGCCACCATCGTTCGTCGCCTTCGCCCTGGGATGGAAACGTTTGTCCTGATTCCTGTCATCATCGGCACCATCTGGATCTGTCTGGGCTTGAATCAGCCGATCGAGTCGTTCCTGTTCGGAGCTGACTATAAAAATTGGTTCGCCACCCATTGGGGACTCAGGTATGACCAACGAAATGCCCTCGTGGTGGGGTTTGCGATGGGCTTTGCCATCGTTCCCATTATCTTTAGTATTTCTGAGGAAGCACTGTCCAACGTCCCACGACATTTGATCGCCGGGTCTCTTGCGCTGGGAGCCACCCGCTGGCAGACCTTGGTCAAGCTCGTGCTGATCTCGGCAAGCCCTGGAATCTTCTCTGCGTTAATGATCGGCTTTGGCCGGGCCATTGGAGAAACCATGATCGTCCTCATGGCCACAGGGAATACGCCCATTATGGATTGGAGCCTGTTCAATGGCTTTCGCACGTTATCGGCCAATATCGCCGTGGAAATTCCAGAGGCTCCTTATGGCGGCACACTCTATCGCATCTTATTCATGGCGGCCGTGATCCTATTTGTGTTTACGTTTCTGATAAACACCGTGGCGGAAGTCATCAGGCAACGGTTGCGGACAAAGTACAGTCAGTTTTAATGCGCACCCCATTCAAAAGATTCCTCGCCTCCGGCAATGTCTTCATCTGGGGATGCGCCGCCGGCGTCTCGGTATCCCTGCTCATGGTCTTTGGGCTGTTGCTTTTGATCATGATCAACGGCTTAGGATATTTTTGGACCTCGGATATCGTCGAACTCACCCTGAAAGATAAACAGCACGTGATGGGGCAACTGGCCGGACGCGAAGTCATCCCTCGCTCTGTCACGCCGGAACGCCCAGAAGGGAAAGGCCGCCTTCGGGTAAAGATCGGGAATCGTGATTTATATGGGCTCGATTTCAAATGGGTCAACGACGATCAGATTGTGTCACAGACTTTTCCGACAGATACTGTGCTCTTGGAGCGGCGCGAATGGGGCAACATGTATGCCAGGATCAAGGCTGTCTACAAAGGCGAGACGCTTCAGGCAGAAGGGAATGAAGGTGGATGGATTGCCTTAGCCCCACTTATCAGCACCACCAATGCTCTCCATCAACAGATCACTCAGATCGAAAAAGTCGAGATCGGCTCTATTAACGCCGACATCGAGCAGGCGCGGTTGAAGATCCGTGCGTTCGAAATGGGGGCCGCCCCCGATACGAGGGAGAGAGGACAAATCGATAATCTCAAAGCACAGGTTGCCGCCGCTGAATCTCGTTACCAAGAAAAAACCATAGAATTGGAAACGTTGCGCACAAAATTCAATGATTACTCTGTCCTGATGGTGGATGCGAACGGACGAGAAACACAGATCTCAGTAGGACAGATCATTCGCGCCCTGCGCCCGAACGAGATGGGCCTGTTGCACAAGAGCTGGACCTATCTTACGAATGTGTGGTCTGTCCTCAGCACCGAGCCCAGAGAAGCCAACACTGAAGGCGGCATTTTCCCGGCTATTTTCGGCACCGTCATGATGGTCATCATCATGAGCCTCGCCGTCGTCCCCTTCGGCGTCCTTGCCGCGCTCTATCTGCGAGAATATGCCAAACAAGGCGCCATGGTTCGTCTCGTGAGAATTGCCGTCAACAATCTCGCAGGCGTGCCCTCAATTGTCTTCGGTGTGTTCGGATTAGGCTTTTTCATTTACGCCATCGGCGGGACCCTCGATACGCTCTTTTTCCCTGAACGGCTTCCGACACCAACCTTTGGCACCGGTGGCATTCTATGGGCATCACTGACGCTGGCCTTACTCACGGTGCCGGTGGTCATTGTCGCCACAGAAGAAGGACTGGCCGCCGTGCCCAGGGAGTTTCGTGAGGGATCGTTGGCGCTTGGCGCAACCAAGTTGGAAACGATGCTCAAAGTCGTGATACCCTGTGCCCTACCAGGCATTCTGACTGGATTGATTTTGGCAATGGCCCGCGCTGCGGGCGAGGTGGCGCCGCTCATGCTGACAGGAGTCGTGAAGCTTGCGCCTTCTCTCCCCGTAGACAGCTCCTGGCCCTTTTTCCACTTCGATCGAAAGTTCATGCACCTGGGATTTCATATTTATGACGTAGGCTTTCAGTCTCCCAATGTGGAAGCGGCGAAACCAATGGTCTACATCACAACCCTGGTATTGATCACCGTCGTAGTCCTGTTGAATTTCACCGCGATTATCCTCCGTAACCACCTGCGCAAAAAGTATGCAGGCTCAGTGGTATAGAGGATTTTCATGTACCCATCTCCACCTTTGACACAACAGCCGTCCCAATCACAAACCTTCACCCCACAAAGGCCCAACGTGCAGGACGGTCATCTCCAATCGCCTGACAAGGATTTCAGCACTCAAGCCGTCAAACTTACCTTGAATCAGGTCAACTTTTTTTACGGGGACCGCCAGGCGCTTTTTAAAATCGATGTCGAGATAATCAAAAATCAAGTCACGTCGTTCATTGGGCCATCCGGCTGTGGAAAATCCACCTTGCTGCGATGCCTCAATCGGCTCAACGACTTGATTGAAGGCGCTCGATTAGAAGGGACCATGCTGCTTGACGGCGTGGATATCAATGGTCCTGATGTGGATATCACCGACCTGAGAACACGTGTGGGGATGGTCTTTCAGAAATCGAACCCCTTTCCGAAATCAATCTACGAAAACGTGGCCTATGGGCCACGCCTTCATGGAATCCGAAACCGTGGCCAGTTAGATCAGATTGTGGAAGAGGGGCTTAAAGGCGCAGGGCTGTGGGATGAAGCGAAAGATCGTCTCCACGCAAGCGCGTTGGGTCTCTCGGGGGGACAACAACAACGACTGTGTATCGCCCGTGCGCTCGCGGTCAAACCGGATGTCTTGCTGATGGACGAACCCTGCTCGGCGCTGGATCCCGTGGCCACCGCCAAAATTGAAGAACTGCTCTTTTCCTTGAAGCAAGACTTGACGGTCGTCATTGTCACCCACAATATGCAGCAGGCCGCGCGGGTGTCCGATTGGACGGCGTTCATGTACCTCGGCGAACTGGTGGAGTTTGGCCTCACGAAGCAGATCTTTACCATGCCTTCTAAGAAGCAGACCGATGACTACATCACCGGACGATTTGGTTGAACTTTATGACACAGCGCCACTTTGACGAAGAACTCTCCGACTTGAAAACCAAGCTTCTGCGAATGGCCGGTCAGGCGGAGGAACAGATCGACCAGGCCCTCACCGCACTGGTGACGCGCGACTCGGCCCTGGCCCGCCAGGTGATCGAACGGGACCACCAGGTCAACGCCTTGGATGTGGAAATCGACGAAGAGTGTATCCAGTTGCTGGCCCTCCATCAGCCTGCCGCACGAGACTTGCGATTGGTGACGACGGCGATGAAGATCGCCACCGAGCTCGAGCGGATCAGCGACCTGGCGGAGAATGTCTGCGAGCGGGCGATCGAGCTGAACGAGGAGCCGCAGCTCAAACCCTACATCGATATCCCGCTGATGGGTAAAATGGCGCGGGGGATGGTGAAGGAAAGCATCGATGCGTTCGTCAAGAGTGATGCCACGCTCGCTCGGAAGATCCTCACGAACGACGACTACGTCGATGATCTGATGGAGCAGTTATTCCGCGAGCTGCTGTCATTCATGCTCGAGGACACTCGCACGATTTCACGCGCCATTCGCTTGAGCTTCATTGCCAAATATCTCGAACGGATCGCCGATCATGCCACCAACATCGCCGAGCTGGTGGTCTATCTCGTGGAGGGCAAGATCATTCGCCACACCACCCCGCCAGGATCTTCCTGAAACTGCCCTGCAAAAAATAACCCACAGTATTCGCGCAAGACTCGCGAGACTTGCGAGAAAAGCGGGACGAGCGAGACGGGGGAGAGTTCGAGGTTTTCGGAACTTCAGACCCAGAACTTCGAACTTTGGATCGCGCCTGTCGCGCTTTTCCCGCCAGTCTCGCCCGTCTCGCTTGAGTCAGGCATCGGCCATTGCCGCAGAAGCGTTCATGAATAATGCGGGTTAAGATGATCGAGAATCGTTGGAGTGAGAACATCGGTATCAGGATGCTCACATAGCAAGGGGTGAAGATCCCGAACTGATTCAAGAAGAGAACTCATCGGCAAAGGCACCTCCGGGTGAGATTATAGAAATGAGAGCCCCGATTGATTGGACAGTTGCGTGGATGTCGTCGGCGCCGGGCTGTATCGGATGGCCACGATGCGCATGAGACCCAACGTGATTAAGATACCTCCCAGTATCGCGAATTGGTGCCACTCCTCGCCCGTGAACCATCGTGAGATGACCTCCGTCAGCATCACGACAAGGACCGTGTCGATGATAAAGGTAACCCGGACTCGCCCGTCAGAGCAGTATGCGAGTGTGGTCTTCAACACTTCGACGACGGCCAGCAGGGTTAGGGTGTCGACCAGCACATGCCGAAGGGCCACTTCCACGTCGGCGGACAGAAGAAGCCGCAGGTCGAGAAACGTCTTCACGACCCCGCCCGCCAAGCCTAGGAGGATCGTCAGGGTAAGCAGGCTCAGGATGAATCGTGTGCCCGCTTCCCAGGCACGTGTGATGTCATAGTTCGTAAGTGTGATCCTGAATCGCTTGCGCCACCCGGTCGAGAGTGTCTGTTCCATTGTGGTTTGTGTCATATTCCGATCTCCTGCCTCTAGCCTAACCGGAACACATTCCAGCCCTGTGAATTCCTCGTAAAATGTATGTAAATTGTCGACTGAGCGGAGCGATATGTGCGCGAGACTTGCGAGAAAAGTGGGACGAGTGAGATGTATTGGGAATGTTCAAGGATTAATGTTGAATGTTGAATTGTCGGGACTGGCGAGACAGGGGAGATTTTGAGGTGTTCGGAACCTCGAAGCCAGAACTTCGTGTCGCGCTTTTCCCGCCCGTCTCGCTTGAGTCAGGCATCGGCCATTGCCGCAGAAGTGCGCATGAGTAATGCGGGCTAGATGGTTCGATGGAAGCGGCATTGTCGGACATTCATAGTATGATGAAGACATAAAGTGTACATAATAATCAACACCTATGAATCATAGTTAAACTACAACATCACCCACCCATTCGTATGATTGTTGTGTAGATCCAGGGTCTGCTACCGTGCGGCCTTGATCACATGATTGGGAGACACTTATGACCGCCTTCGATAGTCTCATGCTGGATGCGAAGCAAGCGATCATGGATGAACATCATCGCCGTTTTCAAACTCTCCAGCAGGAAGGGCGATGGGAAGAGGCTCTCCAACAAATTCCCGTCACCCTGAGCTGTGCCACAGACCTCCTCAATGAATCGCTCCGAGTCCTCGAGGAAACCCTGGATGGCCACAACCACACTTCCGACGGTTCCACTCCCCCTCCCACAACCACCTAGCCTGCATTATTCAGCGCTTCTGCTGCAATCGCGCGCTTCTTGGCGAGAGGCAAGTGGCTAGAGGCGAGTGGTGAAGACTTCCGGTCGGAAACGCGGTTCTTTCCTCTAGCCCCTGGCCTCGCACCCCTCGCCTGGCCTGTTGGCATGCTTGACAGTCTTATAAGCAGTTGTTAGGTTTTCGGTCGACGTGTACGATGTCCGTGCGCACCCATCTCATTCTGGCTGGCGTAGCTCAATGGCAGAGCAGCGGTTTTGTAAACCGCAGGTTGGAGGTTCAATTCCTCTCGCCAGCTCCATACAGATGGAACCTCCAACCTAGGGGCTTCGAAGGGGATGTGTCCCCTTCGTGGGGAGCGTGCGAGGGGGCTGGCCCCCTCGCAGGAGCCGCGAGGCAGGCTTCTTGGCCGACCCGGCGACGGTTGGAGGTTCAATTCCTCTCGCCAGCTCCATACAATATTTCTCATGATCCGGCGGCTCTTCATCGCTTTATCGAATTGGGCCGCCGGAAGCACACCACCAGTGAATCTTGTTCTTGAGCCTCCAACCTAGCCCGCATTATTCAACTCTGCCGGTTTAACCGTAAGTGTACCCATCATTGTAGTGGACAAAACGCACGTGAGGATCACGGACCTACCTCGCGTGGCTGGAAGGAGGGGGCAGCTTGCGCCGTCGTTCGCAACCCTCCTACAATAGGCCTCCGTGCGAGGCTCCCATGCCCTTCATGATTCGTCTTTTCCGCCGCTTGCCGCTGGCCTACTTCTCGGGTTTCTCGCCACTGATAATGCTCCTGGTACTGAGTAGTGGGCCAGCGTATGCGGAGTGGGTGGCGATTGAGAAACAATATCAATCACCAGGACTACAGACGGTGTACTTCGATCCAGACACCATCCGCAGAGAAGGGCATCTGGTGACGATATGGCAATTGACTGACT
>Ga0247727_10006675_pt1 | contig 22533 bp, 25 predicted proteins | sample WisWelCaveWW1625_FD_202498 | JGI IMG/M metagenome (GOLD analysis project Ga0247727, IMG submission 202498) | Biofilm microbial communities from Wishing Well Cave, Virginia, United States - WW16-25 | ecosystem: Environmental > Aquatic > Deep subsurface > Groundwater > Cave microbial mat | place...
GAGGACGGATCTGCCGCAGAGGCCGCCGGGATTCGGTCCGGCGATCGCCTCGTTCGGATCGCGGGACAGGACGTCCTGGAGTGGGAGCGCTTCACCGAGGCCTATGGCGACCTCCTGCGGTCGGCCGCAGCTCCCGTCGCCGTGGAGCGCGGGAAGGAGCGGATCGATCTGTCGGTGTCCACGAGCGCGGCCCTCGGGGAAGGGAGGGGCCTTCCCGGCTGGCTCCTGGCGTGGCCGGGAAGGGAAGAGCCCGTGATCGCGGTCGTCGAGCCCAACTCCCCCGCGGAACGCGCGGGCCTCGAGATCGGCGACCGGATTCTCGGTGTGGACGGGAGGGGGCCGGTTCAAGAGCCCGAGCTTCGCGCTCTCCTCGAGGCCAGCGCGGGAAGGGTGGTCCGACTGTCGGTGGAGCGGGCCGAGGCGGTGGTCGAGGTCGCGGTGACCCCGCGGGAGAGCGCCGGGAAAGGGCGGATCGGTGCCGGATTCCGGCTGATGGAGGGAACGCATCGGGACCTGACCGGGTCCGCGGCGTTCGTGGAGGCGCTCCGCCTGAACGCCGCTCTCTCCACGGCCGTGCTGGTGACCCTCAAGAGAATGATCACCCGAGAGGAGTCGGTGAAGAACCTGTCGGGCCCCATCGAGATCGCCCAGGTTGCCAAGCGGGCCCTGGTGGCCGGGGTAGGGTCGTTCTTTTCCTTCCTGGCATTCGTGAGCTTGCAGCTCGGCGTCTTCAACCTCCTTCCCATTCCGGTGCTCGACGGCGGCCACATTCTGGTCCTGGGCGCAGAGGCGGTGATGCGCCGCGATCTCTCCGACCGCGTGAAGGAGAGGGTGATGCAGGCCGGGCTCGTGTTTCTCCTGTTCGTCTTCGCCATGGTGATGTACAACGACCTGGCGAAATCCGCCGCGTTCCAGTTCCTGAGAGGGCTGTTCTGAGGGAAGCCGTGCGGGAGATCTTCGAGGCCCTGCTCGACGAGCTCCGGGCCGGAAGGAGCTCGGTCCTCGCGACCGTGGTCCGCACCACGGGATCCACGCCGCGAACGGTCGGGGCGAAGATGCTCGTCCTGGCGGATGGAACGACCGTGGGAACGATCGGGGGCGGGGCCTTCGAGGCTCTCGTGGGCCAGGACGCGCTCGACCTGCTGGCGAGCCCCGAGGCGTCGGCGCGGGTCAAGCGATACACCTTCACCGAGAAGGGAGACGACGCCCTGGGGATGGCCTGCGGGGGGACCGCCGAGGTTCTCCTGGATCCGAACGGTCGTGGCGAGCGGCTCGTGATCTTCGGGGCGGGGCACGTGGGGCTTGCGCTGGCAAGGCTCGGCTCGACCGTGGGATTCCTCCCGGAGATCGTGGACGATCGGGTCGAGGCCTGCCGCGCCGCGTCGGATGCCGGGGTGGGCCGCGTCCACCACTGCGACGCCGAGTACACGGCGGGCGTTCCCGCTCTCGATCCGTCGTGCTGGGTGGCCGTCGTGACCCGCTGCCATCGCACGGACCACCTGGCGCTACGCCGCGTGATCCACACCGCCGTGCGCTACGTCGGGCTCATCGGGAGCCGTCGCAAGAAGGCGGTCATCTTCGAGCAGCTCAGCAGGGAGGACGATGCCACGGAGGCCGAGCTCGAGCGGATCCGTTGCCCGATCGGCCTTCCTCTCGGCGGAGACACGCCGGAAGAGATCGCGGTGAGCATCGTGGCCGAGCTTCTTCAAGCGCGTCACCGAACGTTCGCCGGCGAGCGTCCGAACGACCGCGTCTGATTCCGCGTCGTCCGTTTTCCCGTCAGGATAGGGGAAACCGAGCACTCTCAGGCTGGCATCCGCATTGCCATGGTCTCCTCCCGCGCGGGCCGTTGTGGCACGCGCGCTTCGATGAGGCGGCGAGCGAGCCGCCAGGAGGATCGACGATGGACCGATGCCGACGCATGCTCGATGTCTCACTTGTGCTCTGTCTTCTGGGGGGGATCGCCTCCCTCGCCGTGACCGCCCCCGCGGGAGCGGCAGCGGCTCCCGACAGCCGCGTCGTGTCTGCGGCGGCCAACGGGCAGGTCTCGGTGGACGTGAACGCCGGCACCGAGGAGGAGCTCGTGAGCGTCCCGGGGATCGGGAAGAGCCTCGCACGACGGATCGTGGAGTTTCGCGAGAAGAACGGGCCCTACCGGCAGATCGAGGACCTGATGAAGGTCCAGGGGATCGGGGAGAAGAACCTGGAGAGGTTCCGTCCCTATCTGACAGTCGGGAAAGCGCGTTGAGCTCATGCGCGGGTTCACGCTGGCCGAGGTGCTCGTGGTCGTGGTCCTGGCCCTGATGAGCCTCGCCGTCGCGGTTCCCTGCCTCGCGTACGTGAGGGACGAGGGCCGCGCGGGGGCGGGGGCCAGGCAGATCGCCGCGACATTCTCCGCGCTCCGCTTCCAGGCCGTGGCGCGAGGCCGGACGACGGGTCTGCTGTTCGAGCGGCGGGAGGGAGGCTGGATGTGGCGGGAGGTTGCGGACGGGAACGGGAACGGCCTCAGGACCTCCGAGGTGCGTAGCGGGGTCGATCCGATCCGCTCCGAGCCGATCCGGCTCGAGGATCGGGTGGAATCCGTGCGCCTCGGCTTTCCGCCTGGGGCTTCCCTCCCCGAGATCCCTCCGCAAGGCGGGACGATCGCCGATCTCGAGGACCCGATCCAGTTCGGGCGATCGGATCTCGTTTCCTTCAGCCCGCAGGGGAGCTCCTCGAGCGGGACCCTCTATCTCACCGACCGTCGAGGCGTCCTCTACGGCGTGGTGCTGTACGGCCCCACGTCGAGGGTTCGCGTCTGGCGGTACGATTCGGATCGGCGGCGATGGACCCTCTGAGCCGCCTCGAGGCTCCTTCCTTCCCCGGCCGCGAGTCGGGGCAGAGGGTGCGCGCGTTTCGCGCCATGGACGCGTTCGCGCTCGAGGCCATGGAGGCCGCGCGCTTCGTGGGGCGGCAGGACGCGGACGGGCTGGCTCTCGAGATCCGTCGCGCGGTGGCGCGCGCGGGGAGCGCGCTCTTCGCCGCGTGTGCGTCGGCCCCGGGGAGCGAGAGCGAGCGAGAAGAAATGAAGAGGGCGCGCGCGAGGCTTCTGGAGGGACGCTACCACCTGTATCTCGCGCGGAGGCTCGGGCTGTTCGACCTGCGGCGGTACCGGGCCGTCAGCTTCCGTCAGGAGGCCGCGCTCCGGGAGATCGATGCGGCTCTTCAGCCTTCCTCGGTCTCGCAGGCGGGGCGCTCTCCCCCCTGAACCGTTTCCCATCCGATGGCGCCGGCGGGTCTCCTCTCAACCGAGCCGCGTGATCCGGGACCACGCGGACCTCCCGGGGAGCGTTCCTCCCCAGCCCACCAACTCTCCCACCTGCTCCTCCCACGATTTCTCCGGCCCGCCGCGCCTCCCGGTTTCCTGCGCCAGCCCCCCGTTGAGCGCGCGGGAACCGGATGCTAGGCTGCTCTCTTGGCGTCCACGGGAGGTCCGTTGAGCCCACTTCTCCTGCCCGCGACCCTGTTCTGCTATTTCGTCGGAGTCTTCCTGGTCGTCGTCGGCACGGTGAACCGTGCCGAGACGGTGAAGAAGGCCTCGACTGCCGCGCTCGGCTTTGCCTGGGTCTGCCACATCAGCGCGATCGTCCACCACGCCCGGGCCACGGGCCACTTCCCGCTCTCCAACAACATCGAGTACCTGCTGGTCCTCGGCTGGGCAGTCCTCACGCTCTACCTTCTCGTGTGGCTCAGGTGGCGCGTGATCGCCGCAGGGCTCGTGCTTCCGCCCCTGGCAGCCATCATGGCCGTGCCCGCCCTGTCGCTTCCCACCCGGCACGGGGAGGCGCCCTATCCCGGGAAGGGGCTCCTCTTCGTCTTCCACACCACGATCGCGACGCTGGGAATGGCGGCGCTGTGCGTCGCCTTCGCGATGAGCCTCATCTATCTGCTCCAGGACCGCGCGCTCAAGTCCAAGCGGGCCCCGCGACTCCTCTCCCGCCTTCCATCCCTCGCCTCCGCCGACCGGATCGGCCAGCTCGCGATCCTCTGGGGGTTCCCCCTTCTCACCCTGGGGATCGCGAGCGGGGTGGTGTGGAGCCTCGACACGCACGGCCGGGTGTGGGTCGGGGGGGCCAAGCAGACGTTCCCGATCCTCGCCTGGGTCGTTTTCGCGGCTCTCCTGTACGCCCGCCTGGTGCGCGGGCTCGGCGGCAGGAGATCGGCATACCTGACCATCACTGGGTTCGCCCTCGGGCTGCTCACGGTGCTGGGGATGGCCTTCTGACCATGCTGCTCCTCGTCGGAGTCAACCACGTGAGCGCGCCGCTTCCCTTCCGGGAGCGGCTCGCATTTCCCGACCCGGATCTCCCGGCCGCTCTGGAGCGGCTGGTGGAGACCAGGGCCCCGCGGGAGGGGATGATCCTCTCGACGTGTAATCGGGTCGAGGTGGTGGCCGAGGCGGCGGAAGGCGCCTGCGACTTCGATGACCTGAGGAGGTTTCTCGCCCGCGAGCGAGGGGTCTCCATGGACGAGGTCCAGCGCTACACCTACGGCTACCGCGGACGGGATGCGGTGCGCCACGTCTTTCAGGTGGCGAGCGGGCTCGATTCCATGATCCTGGGCGAGCCGCAGATCCTCGGCCAGATCAGGCGGACGTACCGGGCGGCCCACGCGGCAGGAACCACGGGGCCGATCCTCGACCATCTGCTTCAGCAGACGCTCGCCGTGGCCAAGCGGGTGCGGACCGAAACCGGGATCTCGCGCCACGCGGTGTCCATCGCGTTCGCGGCGGTGGAGCTGGCGAAGAAGATCTTCGAGCGTCTGGAGGGGCGTGTCGCGCTCCTCCTGGGCGCGGGAAAGATGTCCGAGCTGGCGGCGCGCCACCTGGCGGCGAGCGGCGTCCATCTCGTGGTCGCGAGCCGCACGTACGACCGCGCCGCGCGGCTCGCCGCCAGGCTCTCTGGCAACGTGGTGAACTGGGACGAGGCGCTCCTCAACCTTTCGAGAGTGGATATCGTCGTGAGCGGGACCGCGGCACCCGAGATCGTCCTGGGGGTCGCTCGGGTCCGCGAAGGGCTGCGCGGCCGCAGGGGGGCGCCCCTGTTCCTGATCGACATGGCGGTCCCCCGGGACATCGATCCGGCCGTGAACGACCTGGACGGGGTCTACCTTTACGACATCGATGACCTGCAGGGGGTCGTCGACAACAATCTCGAGGAGCGGAACCGTGCGGCGGAGACGGCGCGCCGGATGATCGAGGAGGAGATCGACGCCTTCGAGGGCTGGTGCAACTCCCTGGAGATCACGCCGACGATCGTCGCCCTGCGCCGGACCCTCCTGGACGTGGGAAGCCGCGAGCTGGAGCGCCACCGCAAGAAGCTCCTGGGACTCACCCCGGAACAACATCGGGCGGTCGAGGAGCTGACCCGTTCGCTCGTGCACAAGCTCCTGCACCGGCCGATCGTGCACCTCAAGGCTTCCGCCGAGAGCGGGAACGCTGGACCCTGCACCGTGCTCTACAGGGAGATCTTCGGGATCCCGACGGACGCTCCCGAGGCCGCCGAGCCGGACCGAGGCACCGGTCCGGCCGCAGATGGGGAGGAGCGACCCGGACCGCGGCGGGTCCTCCCCGGCGGAAGGGGGGATTGATCCTTGCCAACCCTCCGCCTGGGAACGCGGGGGAGCGCCCTCGCGCTCTGGCAGAGCCGCCACGTGGCGGATCGGCTCAAGGTTGCCCACGCGGGGCTCATCATCGAGGAGATCGTCATCCAGACGGAGGGAGACCGCCAGAACGCCCCCCCGCTCTCGGATCCGGCGGACCGTGGCGTGTTCGTACGGCGGATCGAGGAGGCGCTCATCGAGGGTCGGATCGATCTTGCCGTTCACAGCCTCAAGGACCTGCCCACCGTCGAGCCCCGGGGCCTCGTCATCGCCGCGGTGCCCCGGCGGCACGATGCGAGGGACGCGGTCGTCACCGTCCTCGGGCTGGAGCTTGGGGAGCTTCCTTCGGGGGCGGTCCTGGGAACCGCGAGCCCCCGAAGACGCTGCCAGCTCCTCCACTCCCGCCCGGACCTCACGACCGCGCCGGTGACGGGAAACGTGGACACCCGCGTCCGGAAGCTCGCCGAGGGGAGGTTCGACGCGCTCGTCCTCGCGCTGGCCGGGATCGAGAGGCTCGGGATCACGGGCGTCGGGGTGAAACCGCTTTCCACATCGGTGTGTCTTCCGGCGGTCGGCCAGGGGGCCCTGGCCGTCGAGACGAGAGAGAGCGATTCCACGACGCGGGGCATGGTCGCGTTCCTGGCCGACGATTCCACGACACGGGCCGTCTCGGCGGAACGCAGCTTCCTGCGGAGGCTCGGGGGAGGCTGCCTCGCCCCGGCGACCGCGTTCGCGCGCGTGGAGGCGGGCAGGATCCGGATCGAAGCGGTCGTGGGCGAGCCGGACGGCCAACGTCTCCTCAGGGATTGGGCGGAAGGGGAGAGCACGCGCGGGGACGCGCTCGGCGACGCGATCGCGGCTCGGTTGCTGGACGCCGGTGCCGGCGAGATCCTGGCGGGAATCCGCGGCGCGGCGGGGAGTGAGGGGAGCGCGTGACGACCGAAGAGCCGCTCCGCGGCCACAGGGTCCTCCTCCCCCGTCCGGAACAAGACAGCGACGACCTGGTGAGGCGGCTCGAGGCGCTGGGCGCGCGCGTGGCCGCGCGTCCGACGATCGCCTTCGAGCGTCCTTCGAACCCGGAGCCGGCGCTCCGTGCGCTCGGCGAGATCGAGCGCTACAGCTTGATGGTGTTCACCAGCGCTCGGGGAGTTCAGAGCTTCGGCGAGCTCGCGCGTGAAGCCGGGATCGATCCGAAGCGGCGGCGCGGAAGGGTCGCCGCCATCGGACCCGCCACCGCCCGCGCTCTTGAGGGGATCGGACTCGTGGCCGACCTCGTGGCGCCGGACGGCCGCGCGGAAGGCCTGGCGGATCTTCTGCGCGGCGTCGACTTCCGGGACCGGCGGGTTCTCGTGGTACGGCCCGAGGTGGCACGGGACGTGGTGCCGGAGGCTCTCCGCAGGGACGGCGCACAGGTCGACGCGGTCGCGTTCTATCGCACGGTGCCTGCGCCGACGGCAGGCGAGACGGCGATCGAGATCAGCGAGGCAAGGTTCGACGCGGTGGTGTTCACCTCGCCGTCCACGCTCCTGTCTCTCCTGCGGGCGAAGGGATCGCGCCGGGAGGCGGTGCTTCGCGGTCTCGGTCGCACCGCCCGCGTCGCGATCGGGCCGGTCACGGCGGGAGCCCTCGAGGAGGCCGGAATTCCGGCGGATGCCGTGGCGGATTCTCCCACGCCGGAGGCGATCGTCCGGGCGCTGATTCGCGCCCTGCGTGGGCGGCCGGGGCTGTGCTAGGATTTCCACCCTTTCTTCTCCCGTCCATCGTCGAGGCGAGCCGGTCGGGGAGCGTGGAACGTGGCGCGACGCACACCCCTCTACTCGGTCCACGTCGCCGCCGGCGCTCGCATGGTTGAGTTCGCCGGATGGGAGATGCCGGTGCAGTACGCCGGGGTGATCGAGGAGCACCTCGCGGTGCGTCAGGCGGCGGGGATCTTCGATGTGAGCCACATGGGCGAGATCTCCGTGCGCGGACGTGACGCCCTCTCCCTGCTGCAGCAGCTCACCAGCAACGACGTCGCGCGTCTCGGGCCCGGCCGAGTCCAGTACAGCGCGCTCACGACTCCGGCGGGCGCGTTCGTGGACGACGTGCTCGTGTACCGGATCGACGAAGGGGACTACCTCGTGGTGGTCAACGCGGCGAACGCAGACAAGGATGTCGCCTGGGTCGTGGAGCACGCTCGGGATCTGGACGTGGCGGTGGAGGACGTCTCGGCCCGGTGGGCGCAGATCGCGCTCCAGGGCCCGCGTGCTCAGGAGATCCTCCGGCCGGTGGTTGCGGGGCGGATCGAGGATCTCCGCAGCTACGCGTTCCTCAAGGCGGAGGTGGAGGGCGTCCCCTCCATCGTGTCCCGCACGGGCTACACGGGAGAGGATGGCTTCGAGATCTACTGTCCCGCGGAGTCCGCGGAGGCGATCTGGATCTCCCTCCGTCGCGAGGGCGAGAGCCGTGGCATGAAGAACGCGGGGCTCGGAGCCCGGGACACCCTCCGGCTCGAGGCGAGGATGGCCCTCTACGGGAACGACATCGACGAAACGACCACGGTTCTCGAGGCGGACCTGGGCGCGATCGTCAAGCTCGAGAAAGGGGATTTCCTCGGGCGGGACGTGCTGAAACGCCAGCAGGAGGAGGGGACCGACAGGAGGCTCGTCGGCTTCCACGTGCCCGGCCGTCCGGTGGCCCGGCACGGGCATCCCATCCTCCGGGACGGCATCCGCGTTGCAACGGTGACCAGCGGCAGCTTCGCACCATTCCTCAAGCAAAACGTCGGTCTCGCGTATCTGCCGCGGGGGATGTGGGAGCCGGGCAGTTCCTTCGCCGTGGAGATTCGCGGCCGTCAGGAGCCGGCCGTGGTGGTGCCGACGCCGTTCTACAAGCGCCAGCGCTAGAAGGAGAGCCGCAGCATGCATCCGAAGCACCTCAGGTACACGAAGGACCACGAGTGGCTCCACGTGGAGGAAGGGCGGGCAACGGTCGGGATCACCGACTTCGCCCAGCACGAGCTGGGAGACATCGTCTACGTGGAGCTGCCGTCCGCGGGCCGGAGATTCGCGGCGGGGGAGGTGATCGGCACCATCGAATCGGTCAAGGCGGTCTCGGAGATCTACGCTCCGGTGGCGGGGGAGGTCCTCGAGGTGAATCAGGCCCTCGGGGAAGAGCCACAGAAGGTCAACCAGGATCCCCACGGCGAGGGATGGATCTGCCGGGTGAGGCTCGAGGATCCCGGCGAGGTCGGCGGCCTCATGGATGCCTCGGCCTACGAGTCCTTGCTGGGAAAGTGACGGGGTCGAAGGAGGCGAGGCGATCGTGAGATACCTGCCCCACGGGAAAGAGGACCGCTTGGCGATGCTCGAGGCGATCGGGGCATCGTCGTTCGACGACCTCGTCTCGACGATTCCCGAGGGCCTGAAGCTCACGAGGGAGATCGAGCTTCCCCCGGCCCTGTCCGAGATCGAGCTCACGGAGACCCTGAGCCTCCTGGCGGCGAAAAACGCGTCCTCGGCATCCCACCGGTCGTTTCTCGGAGCTGGCGCATACGACCATTTCGTGCCCCACTCGGTCGACCATCTCCTCTCCCGCACGGAGTTCTATTCGTCCTACACCCCGTATCAGCCCGAGATCAGCCAGGGGACCCTGCAGACCATTTTCGAGTTCCAGAGCATGATGTGCATGCTCACCGGCCTCGAGGTCTCGAACGCCTCCCTCTACGAAGGGGCCAGCGCTCTGGTGGAGGCGATCCTGATGTGCCAGAGGACCACGGGACGCGAGCGGATCCTCGTGGCCGACACGGTGCACCCCGAATACCTCGCGACCGTGCGCACCTATCTTGCGCCGCTCGGGCTCACGGTGGAGACGCTCCCCCACCGCGCGGACGGCCGGATCGACGACACGGCGCTCGAACGGGCGGTCGACGAGAGCACGACCGCGATCGCGGTGCAGAGCCCGAACGCGCTGGGCGTGGTGGAGCGGCTCGATCGAGTCGCCGGCATCGCGCGTCCCAGGGGCGCCTCGTCGATCGCCGTGGTTGCCGAGCCGTACAGCCTCGGGCTCCTCCGCGGTCCCGGCGAGATGGGATTGGACGTTGCCGTCGGCGAGGCCCAGGGGTTCGGGAACGCGGTATCGTTCGGCGGGCCGTACCTCGGCTTTCTGGCCGCGGCGGCGTCCTACCTGCGGCAGATGCCGGGCCGGATCGTCGGAGAGACGAAGGACGTGGAGGGGCGAAGGGGCTTCGTCCTGACGCTCGCGACCCGCGAGCAGCACATCCGGCGCGAAAAGGCCACATCGAACATCTGCACGAACCAGGGGCTGTGCATGACTGCCGCGACGATCCACCTCGCGCTCCTCGGCAAGGAGGGGCTCCGCGATGTGGCGCGGTGGAATCACGCGGCGGCCGCGTACGCCCTGGCCCGCCTGACCCAGGTGACTGGCGTGCGTCGCGCGTTCTCGGGCCCCTTCTTCAACGAGTTCGCCATCACCCTTCCGCGGCGGGCGTCCGAGGTGCTTCCCGCGCTCGCAGCGCGGGGGTTTCTGGGCGGATTCGATCTGGGGCGGTGGTACCCGGAGATGGAGAGATCGCTTCTCGTCGCTTGTACCGAGCGAACCCGCCGCGTGGACGTGGACGCGTTCGCCGAAGCGCTCCAGGAGGTGCTGTGATGGAGAGCCGCACCTTGACCCCTCCCGCGAGAGACCGGGAGATCCGCGAGCGTCGGGGGCTCCTGTTCGAGGAGAGCCGGAGGGGACGCCGGGGAATCGACCTCCCTCCGCCGGAGTTCCCCGAGCCCTCGCGGGAGATCGAAGACGAGATCCGGAGAGATCTCGTGGACGGGATGCCCGAGCTCTCAGAGGTGGAGGTCGTCCGCCACTTCACCCGCCTTTCTCGGCTCAACTTCGCCATCGATCTGGGGCTGTATCCCCTGGGCTCGTGCACGATGAAGCACAACCCGAAGGTGAACGAGTGGGCGGCCCGGCTTGCGGGCTTCGCTCGCGTGCACCCCTACACCCCGGAGAGGCTGGCCCAGGGATGCCTCGAGCTCATGCACGATCTGGAGCGGATGCTGTGCGCCATCACCGGGATGGATGCGGTGTCGCTCCAGCCCTCCGCCGGGGCGCAGGGGGAGCTCACCGGGATCATGATCATCCGGGCGTACCTGGCCGCCCAGGGGAGCCCCCGAAGCGTGGTGCTCGTCCCCGACTCGGCCCACGGCACGAATCCCGCCACGGTCCGCTTCTGCGGATACACGGCCGAGCAGGTCCCCTCCGACGAGAAGGGCTGTGTCGACATCGCCTATCTGGACCGACGCGTGGATGGAGAAGTCGCCGCCATGATGGTGACGAACCCGAACACGCTGGGTGTGTTCGAGGAGAACATCGCCCGGGTGGCGGCGCTCCTCCACGAGCGAGGCGCGCTCTTGTACATGGACGGGGCGAACATGAACGCGATGATCGGGATCACCCGCCCGGGGGACGCGGGGGCCGACGTCATGCACCTGAATCTGCACAAGACTTTCTCCACTCCCCACGGAGGGGGAGGCCCCGGGGCGGGGCCCGTGGCGGTGAAGAAACACCTGGAGCCGTTCCTGCCGGTCCCGAGGATCGTGAAGGAGGGTGAAGCGTTCCGGCTGGAGTCCGAGAGGCCGCGCAGCGTCGGCCGTGTCCGTACGTTCTACGGGAACTTCGGGATGTTCGTCCGGGCCTACGCCTACATCCGGGCTCTGGGAGGGAAGGGGCTGCGCGAGGCGGGGGAGACGGCGATCCTCAACGCGAACTACCTCCGCAAGGGGCTCCTGGGGGTGCTCCACCTCCCCTACCTAGGACCTTCCTACCACGAGGTCGTGCTCTCCGACCGGGAGATCCAGAAGGGAACGGGGGTGCGAACACTGGATCTCGCCAAGCGGCTCATGGATTTCGGCTTTCATCCGCCGACGGTCTATTTCCCCTTGATCGTTCCCGGCGCTCTCATGATCGAGCCGACGGAGACCGAGAGCCGCGAGGAGCTGGACGCCTTCATCGCGGCGATGAAGGCGATCGTCGAGGAGGCGCGGACGGATCCCGACAGGGTGAAAACGGCGCCCCACACCACCCCGGTGCGCCGGCTCGACGAGGTGGCGGCGGCCCGCCAGCCGCGTGTCCGCTGGAAACCGGACCATTGATCTTCGGGGCGCGGCGACGTAGAATCTTCACGTTTCCCAAGGAGGAGATCGCAATGAAGAAGACGCTCTTGACCGCTCTCGCCCTCGCGGGCATTCTCGTCGCGACCTTCGCGGCGGTCGCTCTCGTCTCCGAAACGGCGTCCCCGGTGATGGCGGGGCCGTGCCGGTGCCCGCTGCTGTACGCCCCGGTCATCTGCGACAACGGGAAGACCTACAGCAACCAGTGCTTCGCGGACTGCCGGAACGCCCGCAACTGCGTCCCCACCGGCGGAGCCGCGCTCTAGCGGATTCGTGCGAGTGAATCTCGAGGTGCGCGTCGGGCTCGTGGCGTGGCTCGTCGTGACGAGCGCGTGCACGGGCGCGATTCCCCCGGCCCCCGACCGCCCGGCAGTCCGGAGCAGAGCCTTCGAGCTGGGTCCGATGCGAATCGACGGGACCTACGGCTCGATGGCGGGCCCGTACGCCGAGCAGACGTTCGATTTCAGCGACATGGACTGGATCGTCGGCTTCCGCAGCGAGGTGACCGATGCCTCCAGCGGCGAGAGGATGTCGGACGAGTTCTTCTGCCACAGCCAGATGCAGCTCGGCAACGATACGCGCCTGATCGTGACGGCCATGGGGATCCCCTCCATCCGGTTCCCCGAGGGGTTCGGGGTTCCCCTCAAGCGGATTCTCGCCGGGATGCCCGAGCAGTGGCGTGGTGTGCACCTGTTCGGCATGGTCCTGAACAACCATCACCCGGGCCTGCGGAAGGATGTCAAGGTCCGGCTGACGGTGGAGTACCAGAGTTTCGCCGAAGGCGCGGTCTCGGCCGACCTCAAGAAGCTCTACAAGCAGGGACTCACCATGACCTACGAGCCCGAGCCTGGCGAGACAGCGGGCCATCCTCCTGGCTGCGGTCTCGTGGTCGAGGGGCGCACGGAGCACTGGTACGTTCCGCCGGGGCGCCAGGTCACCCGCCGGCGCTTCTCGAACATCGTGTCGCTGGATGCGCGGGTCCACCATGCGGTCGTTCACCTGCACAACTACGGAAGGTCCATGCGGCTTACGGACCTCACTGCGGGGAAGGTCCTGTGGGAGACGAACGCGATCTACGAGCCTGACCGCGTCCAGATCGCCCAGATCCCGGCCTATTCCAGCGTCGACGGCTTCCCGGTGTACGCGAGCCACGAATACGAGATCGAGGCGGTCTACGACAACACCACGGACAAGCCCGTGGACGCCATGGCGATGATGTATCTCTTCTGGCACCCCCCGGGGAACGAGGATCTGACCTATCCTGCGGGCCCCCCGGCCGTGGGCGAGAGCGCTCCCGGCTCTTGATCGCGCGCGAGATCAGAATCGGTCGGCCCGAAACGGCCCTGGCTCGAAGGTAGGCTGGCGGCCCAGGAGCAGGTCCGCCACCATCCGCGCGGTCCCGGGCGCGGACTGGACCCCGAGCATCTGGTGCCCCGTGGCGAGGACCAGGTTGTCGTAGCTGGACGCCAGGTCGATCACGGGAACTCCGTCGGGCGTGCAGGGCCTCAGGCCGCGCCAGAGCTCGAGGATGCGAGGGGTCTCGGGGACCGCGAGGAGTTGACGCGCACCGTTCACGATCGCCGCCACCCGTCGGGAGGTGATCGATTCGTCCTGGTCCACGAGCTCCAGGGTTCCGCCGAGGCGGATGGAATCGGTCCTGGGCGTCACGGCGATCTTCCTCTCGAGAAGCATCAGCGGTCGCCTGGGCATCGGCCGCAGGGGAGGGAGGGTCAACGCGTAGCCCTTGCCACCGAGAACCGGGAGGGAGAAGCCGAGTCGCCGGCACAGGCCCCGCGACCAGGAGCCCGTGGCGAGAACGTAGCTCGCGGCCGCCAGGTTGCCCCGGGTGGTCTCGACCGAGAGGATTCGCCGGCCGTCCGTGCGGAACCCGTACGCCTCGTGGTGGGAGAGGATTCTCGCCCCGAGGTCTCGCGCCCCCTTCTCGAAGGCGCGCACGAGCTCGAGGGGCTCGGCGTGCGCCTCGTCGGGAAAGAACGCCGCGCCGCGGACCGTGCCCGTGATCGCCGGCTCGAAATCCCGTATCTCGGGGACGTCGAGGAGATGGGCGGGGATCCCCCGGCGGAGGGCGCTCTGGCGGAGATCGAGAGCATCCTCGAGTCCCGCGTCGGTCGAGGCCGCGACGAGGAGCCCGTCGCGACGAAAGCCGGTCGCGTGTCCGGTCTCCTGCTCGAGGCTCGCATAGACCTCGACGCCATGGCGAGTCAATCGCGTGAGAGCGTCGACCGCTCGATCCATGTGTGCTCGGTTCGTCGAGAGGGCAAACCGGAAGAGCCATCGGAGGAGCGACCAGCTGGGCCTTGGCTGGATGTAGAGAGGAGAGTCGGGATCGAGCATCCACCGGAGCGCGCTCCAGAGCATTCCGGGAGCGGGGAGCGGAAGGGCCAGACACGGAGTGATCCAGCCGGCGTTCCCGTACGAGCAGCCGAAGCCCGGCTGTCCCCGGTCGATGACCGCGACGGGGACTCCGCATCGGCTCAGCTCGAAGGCGGTGGCCATGCCAACGATTCCGCCTCCGAGGATGAGCACGTCGCCCTCGACCCTCGCGGTCATGGGAGGCTCTCCCCGGGACGACCGGGATTGTCCGCGGATGGTCCTCCGGAGGGCTCCCATGGACGTGGGGGCCGGGACGAGGTTACATTCTGCGCGCCATGAAAGGGGTCGTGTCTTTCCATCCGGTGGACCTGGGCTTCTTCGAGAAGTTCGTGGCGCCCCTGATCCGCGACGGGAGCGTGGATCTCGACCCCTATCTGGATCGAACGATCCCGGCTCGGAGGGCGGCGTCGCGGGCCGGCCGCTTCGTGCGGGCTCTCGCGGAGATTCTCGAGGCCGCCCGGAGGCCGAAGCTCGACCCGATCGTTCCGCGGCCGACGTCCGCGGTGGATTTCGTACGGACGTCGGTCGGGCTCCTCCGCTCGCCGGGCACGGTCCTCCAGGGGATCCGGGCCCGGCTCGACCAGTTCGATCGTCGTCTCGACGACGTCGCGAGGATCGTCCTCGAGAAGGTGGAGCCGGAACTGCACCTGTTCGGACGCCCCTATCTCATCGCCGAGACTTCTCCGGGAGGGGTTGCGGATCTGGTCCGGCGGTACCGGGAGGCGCACAGCGCGGCGGCGGTGGATAACCTGGCGACGGAGCAGTTGATCGTTTTCAGCCCCAAGCTCGCGGCGGTCGAGCCTGTCGACGACGGGCCGATGCCGGTGGATCTCGAGTACCGGGTGGCCATGTTCCGCGAGATCCGGGTGGTGGCCGAGATCGCGGAGGCCGTTCGCACGGGGAAGTCGTGGACCTCGCCGGAGGGTGAGCCGAGATCCGCGATGGAAGCGCTGCGGAGCGAGGTGCCCTGGATCGCGCTTCGCGCTCACGCGCGCGTCGCGCCGTTCTGGGTCGGGCGGGACGTGGACGGCCTCGCGACGATGTGCCGGGCGGCGGGCTTGCCGGTCCCGCCGTTCCTGACGTCCGCGGCGCGACTCTTTCTGGGCGCGGGCCCGATGGCTTCCGAGGTCGCCGGGTCGCTCCAGACGGAGATCGAAGGGGCGCGGAGCGTCGGTGGGTTCGTGGCGTCCGAGAGTGTCCCGGACCTGATCGAGTTCTTGACGACACAGGGAGCGAAGATCATCCGCGTCGCGTCCCGCCACGGACAGGGACCCGCCGCGACGATCCTCCTCAGGAAGATACGCGAATGCGCGGTCTACGCGGAGCGTCACGGGTACGGCTACCTGGAAGGGTCCGGCATCGTGCCGAGTTGGGTCGACGTCGGGGAATAGATCCCGAGTTTCGGTTGCTGTCACCGAAACGTGCCCAGTTGAGCCTCGAACTCCTTCGTGTCCCGGGCCCGCGCGCGCGCTTCCTCCGGGCTCACGAGGCCGCGGGAGACGAGCAGGGCGAGAGACTGGTCGAGGCTCAGCATCCCCGCCGCCTGCTCGAGGCCGATCTGCGCGCGCAAGCGCTCGAGCTTCCCCTGCCGGATCAGATTGCGGACCCCGTGGGTTCCCCAGAGGATCTCGACCGCCGGCACGCGGCCCGCACCGTCCGGGCGCGGGAGGAGCTGCTGCGAGACGATTCCGGCCAGCGAGGCGGCCAGCTGCGCCCGTACCGCCTCGATCTGACCGGCCGGATAGGTGTCGAGAATGCGGCTGACGGTCTGGACGGCATCGCCCGTGTGCAGAGTCGAGAGCACCAGGTGGCCGGTCTCCGCCGCGGTGACGGTGATGGAGATCGACTCCCGATCCCTCATCTCTCCCACGAGCAGAACGTCGGGGTCCTGGCGGAGGGCGGCCCGCAGGGCGTGCGCGAACGAGGTCGCGTCTCGTCCGATCTCCACGTGCTCGACCACCGAGGGACCGTGGGGATGCTCGTACTCGACCGGGTCCTCGATGGTGATCACGTGCACAGGACGCCGCGACAGGATCCGCTTCATGAGGGCGGCAAGGGTCGTCGTCTTGCCCGAGCCGGTCGGTCCCGTGACGAGAACGAGCCCGTGCTCGAGATCGGCGAAACGATCGAGGGCCGGAGGAAGATTCAGCTGATCAAGGTCCGGCGTCGCGAGCGGGAAGAGGCGGATCGCCGCAGACCAGTGGCCGCGCTCCCGATGGACGTTGCACCGGAAGGCCCCGGCCTGCGGCACCGAGAACGAGAAATCCAGCGAGCCGGCGGTGGCGAGCCCGTCGCGGCGCTCGCGGGGCACGAGGGCGGAGCACAGGGCCGCGGTGTCGAGGGGCGACAGGGGCTCCTCCGTGAGTGGGAAGATTCTCCCGTTGATCCGAACGGTGGGCGGAGCGCCCGCGACGAGCAGCAGATCGGAAGCGTTCGCGGCCCGAGCTCGCTCGAGAAGGCGCGCGAGGTCTTCCCGTGGGCCGGGGAGGGAATGCGGGAGCGACCAGTGGGCGCGGGGCGCCGGAGCCGGATCGGACGCCGGGGGAGGGTCGGTGACCCGGGCGGCAGCGTTGAGCTTGCGAACGAGCGCTTCCAGATCGGGATCGGCCGGGAGATTGTTGCTCATGGAAGAGGGCTCCCCGCGTCGCGCTCGATCATCTCCCACAGCTCGACCGCCACCTCCGAGAAGAGGTCGGGCAGGATCTCGAGCGGGAGACCGACGACATTGGTCCACGACCCCTCGATCCCGAGCGTGAGGAGGGAGCCCAGACCCTGGATGCCATACGCGCCCGCCTTGTCGCGGCCTTCACCGGTCGAGATGTACCGGCGGATCGTCCGGTCGTCGTAGCTGCGGAAGTGGACCCGCGTGCGCTCGACGGCGCTTGCCGACCGACCGTCGTCCGTGCGCAGGAGACACACCGCGGTGAGAACGTCGTGGGTGGAGCCTCGAAGGAGCGAGAGCATCCGCAGGGCGTCCGCCGCGTTCCGGGGCTTCCCGAGGATCGCTCCGCCTGTGGTGACGACGGTGTCGGCCCCCAAGACGACGTTGCCCGGGGAGTCGCCGAGACGCTCCATCGCCGCGCGCGTTTTCGCCAGGGCGAGCCGCAGGGCGTGCTCGTCCGGAGCCTCGTCCTCCCGGTCGGCTTCCTCGACCCGAGGCACGACGATGCGAGCCTTCAGGCCCAGGCCGAGGAGGAGCTCCGCGCGGCGGGGGGATGTGGAGGCGAGAACGAGTCCCGGAAGGGTCACGGTCTAGACTCTATCAGGCTCGGTACTGCACGCACAGCCCTGTGGCGTGTGCTGGAAGTCGATTCTATAATCCGACCTCATGTCGGGCCGGATTCGTGCGTTCTCGCGTGGACTGCTCGTGCTTGCGGCGTACGGCGGGCTGTTCGCGTGGGGACAGACGCCGCCCCCGGTGGGCCCGCCGCCCAAGGGTGCTGCGCCGCAGGAGATCGGCGAGAGCTTCCGCTCTCCTCAGGGCGCGCTCATCGCGCCCGGCAAGGCGCCCGACGCGAGCTTGCTGTTCACCGGCGACGTGCTCGGCTACGTCGACCCGTGCGGCTGACCGAAGGACCCTGCCGGGGGCCTCGCCCGGAGGGCGTGGGTCGTGAACCAGCTTCGCACCTTGTATCCCGAGACGCCGCAGGTCATCCTCGACACGGGGAACTTCTCCGACAACCCGACGCCGGCGGGCGACGTCAAGACGCGCTCGCTCCTTGAGGCCATGGGGCGAATCGGCTATGCGGCCGTCAACGTGGGCGAGCGCGAGCTCCTGATGGGCTACGACGCGTTCATGGAAAAGACGGCGGGTGCCTCGGTCCCCCTCGTCTCGACGAACGTCGTGAGAAAGGACACGAAAGAGCCGGTCTTCAAGCCCTACGTGCTGATCGAGGCGAAGCGCGGCGGGGGGAGGCCGGCCTTCCAGATCGGGGTCTTGGGGGTCGTCCGCTTCAACCCGCTGTTCCTCAAGTCCGGGCCGGACAACTCGAGCATGGTGATCGCGTCCCCGAAGGAGATGGTCCGCCGCTACCTGCCCGAGGTGCGCCGCCGCGCGAACGTGGTCGTGCTCCTCGCCGCCATTCATCAGGACGACGCGCGCCTTCTCGCCCGGGACGTACCGGGGATCGATTTCATCCTCGGCGCCTACGGTGGGTTCACGAGCACGGGAGACTCCCCGGAGGGGACGACGACGATCCTCTACGCGGGGAACCAGGGCAAGGAGCTGGGCGAGACGCGATTGTTCTTCGATGGGAGCACGAAGGCCCGCGCGGTTTCCTACATGCACCATCTGTCCGCCCGCTACCCGGACGACGAGAGGATGCTCGACTTCACGAACGTGGTCGCGGCTCGACTCAACGCCCAGACGGCTGCCCGCCGACAGGCGGCGGAAGAGGCGAAGACCTCCGCCGCGCGCGCGCCGTTCGCGGGGGCCGCGGCCTGCGGTGCGTGTCACGCGGCGGAGCACGAGCAGTGGCGGGGCACGGGCCACGCCCGGGCGTTCGATGTGCTCCACGCCCAGAAGAGAGAGCGAGATCTCGCCTGTCTCACCTGCCACGTGACGGGTGCGGGCGAGGAGGGAGGGTTCCGGGATCCGGAGGCCTCTCCCCAACTCGTCGGCGTCACCTGCGAGAGCTGCCACGGTCCCGGGGCGGAGCATGCGGCCCGTCCGGCGCGAGGGTACGGCAAGACGGACGTGTCGTCCTGCATCGGTTGCCACAACCGGCAGAACTCTCCCGGCTTCGACTACTACGCCTACCTTCCCAAGGTGGTCCACGGGGCCGGGTCGTCACGGTGACCGAGGCCCGCGGGAGGATCCTGGCCGTCGACCTTGGGACCGTCCGCATCGGACTCGCTCTGTCCGATCCTCTCGGGATCACCGCCCAGCCCGTGGGCGTTCTGCGGCGAGCCCGAGGGCGCGGGGCTACGACGGCGATCGCCGACCTGGCTCGTGCCCACGGAGCGACGAGGGTGGTCGTCGGGCTTCCGCTCCTCCTGTCGGGAGAGGCCGGCGAGCGGGCGCGCGACGCCCAGCGTTTCGCCGAGGATCTCAGGGCCGAGCTTTCCTCGGTGGCGATCGATCTTTGGGACGAGCGTCTTTCGACGAAGGAGGCGTCGCGGGTCATGATCTCGGGAAACGTAAGGCGTCGGAGGAGGAAGGAGGTCGTGGACTCCCTGGCGGCCGTCCTCATCCTGCAGAGCTACCTCGAGAGTCGACGGGGAGTCGACGAGGCGCCGTAGGCGTGTCGAAGCGCTTGCCGTTTCTCATCCTTGCCGGAGTCCTAGTCACGAGCCTGTCGGTGACCGGAGTCATCCTGCGATGGGCCTGGCGCTCTCTCCACGCGCCGCACACCGGGTGGTCCGGTGTCGAGACGAGCGTCGATCTTCCCCGCGAGGTGGATGCGGCGTCGATGCTCGATCGGCTCGCCCAGGCGGGGGTGATCCGGCATCCTTCGCTCGCGCGGGCCTACGTCCGGTTCCAGGGATGGGACCGCGACCTCAAGGCAGGCGAGTACCGATTCTCTCGCCCGGCCTCCATCCTGGAGGTGCTCGACCGGCTGCGTCGGGGGGATGTGCTGCTGCACGTCGTGACGGTTCCCGAGGGGCTCACCATCGACGAGGTGGCGCGGAAGGTCGCCGAGGCGAGGCTCGGAGCGGCCGACGCTCTCCTCGCCGCCTTCCGGGACGCCTCCCATCTCTCGGCGGTCGATCCTGGCGCCTCGGACCTCGAGGGATACCTGTTCCCGGACACCTACTCGTTTCCCCGCGGAGCGGAGGCTTCCACCATCGCTCGCGCCATGGTCAAGCGGTTCTCGGAGGTGACGGGCGCGAGCTATTCGGAGAAGGCGAAGGCGGTTGGATTGACGCCGCGCCAGGCGGTGACACTCGCTTCGCTGATCGAGAGCGAGACCGGAGTTCCGGCCGAAAGGCCGGTCGTCTCCAGGGTGTTCCACAACCGGCTCTCGAGGGGGATGCTCCTCCAGTGCGACCCGACCGTCCTGTACGCGCTTCGAAAATCCGGCAGGGAGGTGCCCAGGCTGCTCCAGGCGGACCTCAAGGTTCCATCGCCGTGGAACACCTACGTGACCCCGGGTTTGCCCCCAGGACCGATCTGCAGCCCCGGCGAGGCGAGCCTCCTCGCCGCGGTGAGCCCCGCTTCCGGGGACGAGATCTACTTCGTCGCGGCGCCCGGGGGCGGGCACCGGTTCTCGAAGGACCTGGCCTCGCACGAGAAGGCCGTGCGCGCGTGGCGCCTCTACGGGCGGTCTTCCAGGTAGCGCTCGCCGGGCACGCGGATCCCGTGGAAGTTGATCTCCCGCCGGCGGTCCTGATCGGAGAGCCGCTCGTTGATGATCCCCCGCTCGTTGATCTCGCCCTTCTGGAGCGCGTCGAAGTGGAACCTGCAGAACCCCTCGAGGTAGATGGAGTCCTGGCAGAAGAGAGCCCCGCCGTAGCTTGTCCGGAACCTGCAGTGGTCCACCTTCGAGCCTCCTTCAATCGCACGCTCGGCGCCCGGTGATTGTAGCGCGTCCCCCGGCGGTCGAGCACACCTCCGACGCATCGGATACACTCCGGCCCATGGAGAAGCGGCGCGGCGGGGGATTCGAGCGGATCGGACGCATCGGCCTCGAAGCGACGGGGCTACCGCGACGGCAGGCCCGGCAGCTCCTCCTCGAGCACGCGTGGGGTCGCGTGGCGGGGGAGGCCATCGCGCGCCGTGCGCGCGCGATCCGGATCGAGCGGGGGGTTCTCGACATCGACGTCGTCGAGCCTCAGTGGGCCAAGGAGCTCGTTCGCTTCGTCCCGAGGATCGCGGGCCGTCTGGTCCGGGAGTTCCCCGAGCTGGGCGTCAAGAAGTTCCGCCTTCGGGTGGGCGGAGAGGTCGCGCAGGCCGCCCGCGCGCCGGAGCCCGCGGAACCGGTCGACTCAGAATCCTAGAGAGACGATCCCGAGAAGGACTGCCTGGTCGGGCCCCTGGAGCTGCTCGTCACTCCGGTACTCGAGTCGGAAGTCGAGACCGCTCCCGTCGATGGCGCCAACGCCGTAACCGCGCCGGCCCACCTCGCCGTCCTCGGCCTCCACGACCGCGTACGGGAGGAAACGAGAGCGCTCGCCGAACGGGAGGGTCCAGCGGATTCCCGCCCCGGCGTGGGGGCGTCCGCTCTTCCCGAAGCTCGTATCCAGGAGGATGCCGGCGCGGGCCGCGGCATCCACACTCCCCAGGCGCCCACGGCGACGGATCGCTTCCGGACGGACCCAGCCAGGAGTCGAGATCCCCGCCTCGAGCACGTTGATGCTCGTGACCTCTCCGGTCTCGGCGAGGACGTGATTCGAGCGGTGGTGGAAGTACACTCCTTCCGTTGCCCCTCCCCGTTCGGTTTCGAGGCCGACACGGTACAGGTAGTAGAGGTCCCGCGTATCGTCGGCCGTGAGCACGTTCAGGTCGAAGTCTCCCCGGACCCAGCAGGGGATCCGGGTGAACGGCGGCGATAGAAACGAGAGGGCCACGCGACCCATTCCACCGCCTTCCCCGACCCCGACCGCGAGAACGCCACCGACATCCGGCGGTGAGAATCGGCTCTCCAGGGCGCCCTCGGTGTCCTCGAAGCCGAGAACGAAGCCGGAGGTCTCTAGCCCGAGGGGGGTGCTGGCGCGGAGATAGCGGAGAAAGAACGAGGCCCTCTGCTGCTCCGCGAGGAAGATGTCGAGACTCGGACCGAGCTCGATGTCCGCGCTCGACGAGCCGCGTCCCGTCAGCGCGCGGACGCGCGCGGCGATCGTCGCGCCGAGACGGCTTCGGCCGGGGAACGAATAGCGCGCGTCGCCGTGAAAGACCGCATTGGCGTCGATCTCCCGACTCTGGGCGACGAATCCGAGCTGCGCGCGTCCCTCGACGCCGGCGTTCTGTCCTCTCCCGTGGTAGCCAGGGGATTCGATCCCGACCCCGACGGAACGCAGGCGCGGCTCTCCGGGAGCGTCGACGCGCTCTTTTCCCCACTGCTGGAGGAACCCCGAGAGAACGACTCCGCCCCGGGGAACGCGGGTGCCGAGCTCCGCGACGTAGTGCAGATCGCGCACGTCGAAGGTGAAGCTCTGCGCGCGCCGGATGGCAGTGGTTGTGTCGACGGCGAGGTAGAGGGCGGTCCCTTGCCGCGTGATCGGGTGGGGGAGGTCGACACGGAGATCGCCCAGAAGGTCGAGATCGTCGGAGAAGATCCACGCAATCCGGCCTCCGGCCGCCACGGCAGGCGATGCGGCATTCTCCCGCGGCGTGGGCTCCAACGCACCCGCGGCTCCGAGAAAGAAGAACAGGAGCGCGAACACGGTTCCCTAG
>Ga0247727_10006676_pt1 | contig 22532 bp, 26 predicted proteins | sample WisWelCaveWW1625_FD_202498 | JGI IMG/M metagenome (GOLD analysis project Ga0247727, IMG submission 202498) | Biofilm microbial communities from Wishing Well Cave, Virginia, United States - WW16-25 | ecosystem: Environmental > Aquatic > Deep subsurface > Groundwater > Cave microbial mat | place...
ATTTTCGTTTGCACCGCCAGCCGAATCGGCCCGGCCGGACGGCTCAATGCGAGTTCGAGACGAAGCCCATCGGCGCTGGTTCCGCGTTCTTCGGTTTGATAGGCGGCGATCACGCTCGAGCTCCACAGATCATTCTCGAGAATATCAACCGCGCGTTGCCCGAGCTCTTTGGTAGCTTGATCGCGCAATACGCTGGGTTTAAGCTCGACCGGCATGCGGGCAAACGTTCTCGTCTCCGAACGCAGCCGCAATTCGGTTTGGCCGTTCACGGTGGTGCTGTGAAAAAGAATGAGCACACAACACCCAACGCGGACAAGCCGCAACCAAAAGAAAATCCCCCAACGGATAGAAATCCCGTCTCGGGCGGGACAACGGGTGAAACAGTTTTTATCAGTTGCGTTGTTTCTATCCATTGGGAAATTTTCTGGTTTTTTTGCACACATTTTACTTGTTAGCTTAATAATTATTTGCAGCAAACTCATATCGAATCACCAACGTTGGTTCGCGGTAATCAACGGGAAGCGGCGGCAACGGACTGGCATAAGTGACGGCGCTAATGGCGGCGCGATCAAATTCAAAGCTGCCGCTCGCCTGTTCGAGTTTGATGTCTTTGATTTCGCCGTTGCGCGCAATCTTAAAATAGACGACGGCAATCAGGCGCTCCGGTCCTTCCGGGGCCTGCCAGTTGCTTTCAATGCGGTTTTGAATGGCCTCGGAATAATACGCGTAAGGAAATGCGGCCGCCTCGATTTTGATTGAGTTGCCACCGCCGCCGGTTTTCGCCGGCGTTGCAGAAGCGCCGCGACTGCCTGACGAGCCTGAAGAAGATGAAGCCGCCTCTGATTTTGTCGCCGGTTGTTTCGAAGCGGGCGGTGTTTTTTTCGGCTCCGGTTTGGAAGTAACTTTCGCCGCTTCTTTCTTTTTTTCAACCGGTGTGAATTTGGGCGCTGCCGGTGGTGAAACCGTTTTCGGTTCCGCCGCGGCCGGCGGGCCGGCTGATGCCGCTGCCGGAGCCATTATTGTTTTTGTCACCAACGTCGCCGTAATCAAACGCGGATAGCCGCGCATCACGGGCCGTGAGAACGCGACGCCCAGTTGCCACAGCAATAAAAGCACGGCGACATGAGCGCCGGCGGAAATGATCAAGGCGCGATTCATTATGGCTTGCCGCTCGCGGTTTCGGGTTCGAGCACGAGGCCGACATTTTCAATACCGGCGCGCCGCACGGCGTCCATGACTTTGATGATCTGACCGTACGCCACGCTCGCATCGCCTTCCAGCAAAATCGGCAAATCCGGCGAGCTTTTGTGCAACTGTGTCACGCGCGCCGCGAGATTTTCCATCGTGATTTTTTCTGCATTGACCGCGAGCTGATTCGTCCGATCGACGGCGATGATGATCGCGCGTTGCGGCTGCGAAGTGCGCGCGCCCGCTTTCGGCAAATCCACTTTCACGCCGGCGCGCATGAACGGCGCGGAGATCATGAAAATGATCAGCAGCACCATCATCACGTCAACGAGCGAAGTCACGTTGATATCCGGCGCGATTTTCACTCTTCGATTTCTCACGATGCCACCAGTTGATGAAATAAATTTTCAATTCGGTTGAAAGACGAATGAACCCGTCTTCGATTTTGCGCAACCGCGTCGACAGCCAATTATGACACAACACCGCCGGAATCGCCACCGCCAGTCCGGCGACCGTGGCGATCAACGCTTCTGCGATGCCCGGCGCGACAATGGAGAGATCAGCGTTGCCGCCGCTGCTGCTGATGCCGATAAATGAATTCATGATGCCCCACACCGTGCCGAGCAAACCGATAAACGGACTGACGGTCGTGATCGTTGCCAGCGACGACAGGCCCGCTTCAAGCTGCGAAAGCTCGATGTCGGTCGCGGTTTCGAGGCGCATCGTCAAATCATGTTCGAGTGTATGATTGCCGGGTACTGGTTGCTGATTGTTGGTTGCTGGTTCACCAGCACGAGTTTTCGTGGCGCTATGGCCGTCAAAAGCTGTCGCCAGCGTTACCTGGCCTTCTTCAAAAACGCGGCTCACTGGCCCGGGATGATTTTTGACGGCCTTCGCATAAATCATCGCCAGATCGGCGTTGGGCCGGAGCAAATTGATCAGCCGGTGATAATCGCGATGAAACGACCGAAACTGCCAGTATTTGTTCAGCGTGATCGACCACGACAAAACGGATAGCGCCAGCAGCGCCAGCAAAATGAATTTGCTAAACAGGTCGGATTGTATAACGAGATCTACCACCCCGTTTCCGGGCAGAGCCAAACTTACGGCGGGTACAGCGAGCGTGGTCAAACCGAGCAGCGAAAAAAACATCCGAATAAATTTCATCCTTAATTGACTCAACGATCTCCTGATTGGCAACAACAACCTCGCCCTGAAATAATGGACTCTGTTTGCGGCGGAAAGGTTGTATGTTGCAACAAAATTTCTTATTGCATTAAAATAAGTATAACATTTTTTTGTGTCCGGTGCAAGAAATTTCTATAATTCAAGCTGCGATGAAATAAAAGAGCGTGATGGAAGCGCTGATTGGTTGGAGTATTGGATTTTTGGATTGATGGAGTATTGGGTTTCCAGAAATCCAACAATCCAGAAATCCAGCGATCCAAGAATCCCAGAAATCCAACGATCCAAAGTTTGCTCATCCCGTCGCGCCCCGCCGCCTGCCCTGCAAATGCTCGCGCGCAATCGCGGCCCATTCGCCCATCGGCTCGACTTCGAGATATTTCTGCCACAATTTTTCCGCTTTGCCGACCAGCCCGAGCCTTTCATAAACCAGCGCGAGATTGAACAGCGCCGGTTCATATTGCGGGTGCAAGGTCAGCGCTTTTTGATAAGCCTGAATGGATTTCTCCAGCTCCGCAACTTCGTCATAAAGGTTGCCGAGATTGTAATAAATCGTGTGATTGTCTGGGGCAAGCTGCACGGCGCGCTCGAGCAATTGCCGCCCGCGCGTCAGCTCGCGGCGGGCGTAATAAATATTCGCCAGATTGATCATCGCCTCAACGTAATTCGGATTTTGCGTCAGCGCATTTTCATACGCCTCGATGGCTTTCTCGTGCGTGTCGGGATTGACGTCATATTCATAGCCGAGCGTATACCATTCCTCCGCCGTGCGTTCCGCCTTTTGCGGCGCGATGTGCAACGAGAGAATTTGCCCGCGCGGTTTGAATTCCTCAAAGCTCAATGAAATTTGCGGCGAGGGCGATTGCGGTTCCGCCAAGCGCGCCGCAATCTTGCGCAGCGGCAAGCCTTGATTCAGCAGCTCGTTAATCCGGCGAAAAATCAACAGATCTTTAAACTGATAATATTGATGCGCATTGGTTTTGACCGCCGGCTTGAACAGACCCCAGCGCGCAAAATATTTCACCAGATCCGGCCGAATTTTGGGAAACACACTCTGCACGCGCTCCAACGAATAATATTTCTCCGCCAGCGTGGAATGGCTTTCGAGTCCCGCCATTTCTAAAAACTCGGATTCGGAAATAATCCGAATCTGTCCGCCGCTGGCGTTGATTTCTTCCGCGCGTTTGAGTTTGTTGCTCTTGGAAATTTCCTTGAGATAGCCCTCGTCGCCGATGACGAGCAGCGTGACATTTTTGTTGATGCCCACTGGCGTTGTCCCGCCTGATTTCTGCACTACAGCCTGCGCTTCGCTGCGTTGAAAGGAGGCAAGCTTGCCGGTGAAGACGACGGCTTGGTTGGTAAAGGCCGAAGGCTTTTCGGGAGGAGGATCGGGCAATTGCGTCGTTACAGCAGACATGTTTTAAAATGAAATTGAAGATCAGGCTTTAGGTATAGCTGAGGCAAGAATTAACACGCCATAGCGGTCTTGTAGTTCAAGAATCCAATCATAAATCCGATCACGAATCGGATAGATTTCGTTTATGGTTAACGGCAAAATAACTTCCATGCTTACATCTTCGTCGGCAACCGGCATTTGACGAGGACGAATTTCCGCTTGAGGATATTCTGTGATGATCTTCTTTATTAATTCTGCCGAAGCTGTTGCAGCATTAAAGGCAGCCTGCTTAACGAGTGGCGTGGTCATGAGAATACTGTTCCTGCGCTGTTTCCCAACGCCGCGTTTGTTCACTTTGATTCATGTTCTACCGATTTTTAATATAAAACAAAATACGACTAATGCAAGACTGTTTTCGATGGTTTATTTTATCGTAAAATAAACCCGTGCCGCAACGGGTCCACCGGATCGATCAACAACTCATTCCGCCCCGTGATGTGCGCCGTGCCGGTGACTTTGGGAATGACGGCATCATACGGCCCGAATTTTGTCGTCTCAATCACTTCGCCCGTGAAGCACGTGCCGAGAATGCTTTCAATCACAATCGGCTCGTTCGTTTTTATTTCGCCGCGGGCATGATGGAGCGCCACACGCGCGCTCACGCCGGTGCCGGTCGGGCTGCGATCAACTTCACCATCGGCGAAGATGCAAACGTTGCGGCTGTGATGGCTCGAATCATGCGCCGCGCCGATGATGATTGTGCCGTAGAGAAATCCCAAATCTTTTTCAAACGGATGTTGAATCGGCAAGCTCGTCATGACGGCAAGTTTGATGCGCATGCCGATATCGATGAGTTGCCGAAAATTTTTTGCCGTCAAATCAACGCCGATTTCTTCCGCGCGGCAGAAGGCATAAAAAGCGCCGCCGAATGCAATGTCGTAACGCAGCCAGCCAATGCCGGGGATATGAACGGTTTTATCGAGCGCATACACGAACGAAGGGACATTGTGAAAAGAAACTTCGACGACGCGGCCATTTTCACGCCGCGCAAAAGCAGTGACGCGACCGGCGGGCGTGTCCATGCGAATGACGGGATGGTCGGCGTCGGTTTGAATCATTCCCGTGTCCAGCGCCACTTTCGTCAAGGCGATGACGCCATGACCGCACATCGTGCTAAAACCTTCGTTGTGCAAAAAGAGCACGCCGAGCGTGCCATCGGACGTCACCGGTTCCGTGACGATGCAGCCGTACATATCCGCATGGCCGCGCGGTTCCCACATCAGCGCTGTGCGCAGATCATCGAGATGCTCGCGCGCATAGCGGCGTTTTTCCAATATTGTCGCGCCGGGAATAGGAGGGAGGCCGCTCGTAATGACGCGCAACGGCTCACCAGCCGTGTGCGCGTCAATTGCGGTAATCTTCAGCCAATCGTCGGGGAGATTCCAGTTCGAGGGCATACACGATTCTCTATTTTCGCATCAGTGTCGGAGTGCGAAGCTTCAGCTTCGCTATATCCGGGTGGCGCAAACTAAAGTTTTGCACTCCGTTTTTAGCGCGTTAATCTTTGAGCACGAACGTGACTTTCATGGTGACGCGATACTCCATGATCTTGCCGTTATCAATCATCACTTTTTGCTCTTTGATCCAGGCGCCTTTGACATTTTGCAAAGTCTTATTGGCGCGCTCGATGCCGGTTTTGGTGGCGTCTTCAAAACTGATCGATGATGATGAAATAATTTCAGTGACACGTGCGACTGACATGGTTTTCCTCCTTGAAAAGTATGCTAAATAAAAACGACTAGCCGTTACTCTGGCTGGTCGAAACGATTAGATCATTATGGTATCGGCCGGTTGAACTAAAACATTGAGGCGTCCCCGGTTTTTGTTGCCTTGACCCTCGCCGCAGCTTTTCGGAAACAGGAAGAACATGACGATGAGGATCAAGATAAAAACTAAAACGGTTGCGCTTCTCTTATTCATTTTTCACTCCTTCCTTAGCGTGGGCGAAGTCCGACTTGGGCATGAGGACTTTTAAAATTTGTAAAATCTCGCAGCCCAAGTCGGACTTCACATTGAGATTCAGCGTTGGTCAATCGGCATATACGCGACATTCTTCTCGCCGGGGTAAATCGCGCGCGGGCGGAACAGGCGATTGTTTTGCAACTGCTCGATGACATGGGCCGTCCAACCGGAAATGCGGCTCACCGCAAAAATCGGCGTGAACAAATCCTGATCGAGCCCCATGTAATAATAAACCGTCGCGGAAAAGAAATCGACATTCGGATAAATGCCCTTCTCGCCGACTTCGCGGATCATAATTTCTTCGACTTTTTTGGACATGTCGAACCATTTCGCATTGCTGGTCATTTGCGCGAGCTTTTGCGAGTATTGGCTGAGAATGCGCGCGCGCGGATCATACGTATGATAAACGCGGTGGCCGAAGCCCATGACTTTTTGTTTATTTTTCAGGCGCTCCAGAACATAGGCTTCAACCTTGTCGATACTGCCGATCTTGAGCAGCGTCGACATCACCTCGCTATTGGCGCCGCCGTGCAACGGGCCTTTCAAGCTGCCGACGGCGGCGGTAATTGCAGCATACATGTCGGAGAGCGAGGAGATGACGACGCGCGCGGTGAACGTCGAGGCATTGAATCCGTGATCGGCGTGCAAAATCAACGCGACGTCCAACACTCTCGCGGCATATTCGGTCGGGGCCTCGCCGTTTACCATATAAAGGAAGTTCGCCGCATGATTCAAATCCTGCCGCGGCGCGACAAATTCTTTTCCGCTCTGCCGGCGTTGAATCGCGGCGACAATCGTCGGGAAAGCCGCGATCAAATCAATCGCGCGTTCAAGATTTTTTTCCGCCGCGTTATCGGTGGGATCGGCGTCGTATAATCCCAGCGCCGAAACGCTCGTGCGCAGCAGGTCCATCGCATTGGCCGACGGCGGAAACGACCGAATCAGATCAAAAATCGCCGGTTGCACTTGCCGGCGGCTTTTCAATTGATTTTCAAAATCGGCCAACTCCTGCCGCTTCGGCAAACGGCCGTAGAGCAGAAAATAACTCGTTTCTTCAAACGTCGAATGTTCCGCCAATTGTTCGATGGGAATGCCGCGATAGAGCAAAATCCCGTTCTCACCGTCAATGGAACTGATCATCGAAAGCGCGGCGACCACGCCTTCCAATCCTTCGCGAAATTCCGCCGGACGGCCAAACTCGTCGATCACTTCACGAACCTTTTCGGCCATAATTTTAATGCTCCTTTCTCCCGGAGGGAGTATGTCAATGAATGCCTGTTGTTTTCAGATTTTTATATGCCTTCAATCACCAACTCGCCCACGCCGTCTGTGGAAATCATTTTATTGTGCTTGCAATTCGGCGGTCGCGTGGATGCGGGTCATCTTTGACGGTTGTTCAATCTGTTCTTTTAATGCTTCACCGCGCGCTATCAGACGACGACCTTCATATAATTCAAACTTATTGTCGGGTTCAAGCAAATGCAAAGGCGCATCCGGTGACAGGAAATTGATTTCAGCTTCTGTGCGGAATTCATTCTTGAAGTCGGCCACAATGCTCCATGCAACTTGCGGCCATTGTTCTGCTTCATGTTCAAATTTTACTACGGTCGAATAGCGCGGCCCTACAGGTGGGTGTTTTCGACCGCCTTCAGTCGCAGGAATCCAATGGATTCTTGCGATAACTTTGCAAGGATTATTTTTGGGGTCGTTCATATTACTGCGCGATAAAGTTTCATCGTCTCTCCGGTGGATCAGTCGATCTCCAGAATTCGTCTTCACGACATATTACTAAATACTAAATTGCAGGCTTAAAATCAAGCTGTATCTCGCTTTTTATCCCAGCCTTTTCGGTGGCCAATTTTTTGAACCTGAACTTGCTTTCATTCAAAAATTTTATTAGCTTGTCCTAAGCATTTATTTATTGGCCGTTTTGCAAAAACTTATGAATGAGACGGTTGCTTGAGTTGTCAAACTCCGTTGGAAGAATTCTTTTGTTCAAATCATGAGGTTGCCATGGATGGAAAAATTTTTTTACGAGTTTTGCTCTGCTTCACCTTGCTGACTGTGACAACTCTGCCGGTCCGGAGTCAAGCGCCACGAACGACAACGGTGATCGCCGGCGATTACGCCGCCGGCGGGTTCCACCGCTTTTTTTTCGGCGCGCACTATCGCGATCTCTGGACGACGCCGGTGCAAGTCGAAATCCTCGATCTCGATTATTTCGCCGGTGGCCTGAAACCGTTGAAGCGCGGCGGCGGCTTTCAAACCAAGAGTTTGCGCTTTGAAGGAAAAGACGGCAAGCAATATGCGTTTCGTTCCATCAATAAAGACCCGTCGAAAGTTTTATTGGAGGAATTGCGCGATACGTTTGCCAGTGATGTTTTGCAGGATCAAATCAGCATCGCCCATCCGTATGCCGCGCTCGTGGTAGCGTCGTTGGCCGAAGCGGCCGGCGTTCTGCACGCGAAACCGCGCGTCGTTTTTCTGCCGGACGATCCCAAACTCGGCGAGTTTCGAAACGACTTTCGCAATGTGCTCGGCTTTATCGAAGAGCGCCCGGACGACGGCCCGGATGGCGAGCCCGGTTTTGCCGGCGCGGATAAAGTCGAGGACACGCAGAAGTTGTTTGAAACGTTGGAGAAAGATCCCGACAACGCGGTTGATTCGGAAGCGTTTCTCACCGCGCGCCTGCTCGATGTTTACGTCGGCGATTGGGATCGGCACGTCGATCAGTGGCGCTGGGCGCGGTTCAAAAAAGACGGCAAAAAGCTCTGGTATCCGATTCCACGCGACCGCGATCAGGCGTTTGCCAAATATGACGGCCTGTTGCCCGCGCTCGCCGAAAAACGTTATGCCGTCATGCAAATGGAAGGTTTTAACAAAAAAACGCCCGACGTGATCAGTTTGACGTTTTCCGGCCGCCATCTCGACCGCCGCTTTTTGCTGGATTTGGAATATGCGCGCTGGCAAAAGATCACCGAGACTTTTCTGGCGAAATTAACCGATGAGGTTATTAAAGACGCCGTTAAAAAGCTGCCGCCGGAAATTTATGCGAAATCGGGCGAAGAACTCACGAAAAAACTGCTCGACCGGCGGGCGGTAATGCGCAAAGCTTCGGATCAATATTACCGGAATCTCGCGAAGTACGTCGATTTGAAAACGAGCAATGACGGCGAGCTGGCTGAAATTACGCGGCAAAACAACGGCGACGTCGAAATTGCGATTTTCGGTCGCGACAAAAATAGCGGCGAGAAAAGCGACAAACTTTTTTACCGGCGTTTGTTCAAGAACGGCGAGACCAAAGAAATTCGCCTGTATTTGCTGGGCGGAAATGACAAAGCCGTTTTGCAGGGCGAGGGCGGCGGCATCACCGTTCGCGTCATTGGCGGGCTCGGCGCGGATGAGCTGGCCGACAATTCCAAAACCAAAAATTATTTTTATGACGTCAACGGCGGAACGAAGTTTGTCGCCGGCCCGCAGACCAAAGTTCGCGCGGGGAAAATCGATTCCATCGCCAATTTTTACGAAAACACGCCGCGCGTGCGCGATTACGGTTTGGTCACGAAACCATTGCCATTTTTCGGTTATAATGTCGATGACGGCGTTTTTATCGGCGGCGGCCCGATGATTTTTCACTACGAATTTCGCAAGAAACCTTTTGCCCGGCAAACGGTTGCGCTCGGCAATTATGCTTTTAAAACCGGCGCGTTTCGCATTCGCTACTCTGGTTTGTTCATTGACTTTCTGCCCAATGTTCATTTGTATCTGGAAGCGCAGGCGACGGTGCCGAAAGCCGTTAAAAATTTTTACGGCTTCGGCAACACGACGACGCGCGATGACAGCCTGGAGGCGGAAAATTTTTATCGGTTTAAATCCAACGACTACCATTTGCGCCCGACGTTCTACCTGTATCTATCGCGCCAGACGCGCCTCGGACTCGGCGTGGCTTACAAATACTCTTCGGTTCGGCTGAACGATGCTTCGTTTGTGAAAAGCGCGCGGCCTTTTGGCATTGACGTGAAATCGTTATTCGCCATTGAGAGCGAATGGCAATACGACAGCCGCAACAATGACCGCGCGCCGACCGGCGGATTTTTCGGAAGATTCAATTTCACGCTGACGCCCGGCGTGCTGGACAATGACGATACTTTCTCCAAATTGCGCGCCGATACGCGCGTTTATTTCGGCAACCCCAATATCACCTTCGCGTTGCGCGCGGCGGGCGAACGCGTGTGGGGAGAGTTCCCATTTTATGAAGCCGCGTTTTTAGGCGGCAGCGAAAGCCTGCGCGGTTTCCGCTTCCAGCGTTTTGCCGGCGACGCCACGGCGTGGGGCAACGCAGAATTGCGCCTGCACCTGACGCGATTCCGCCTGCTCGTGCCGACCGCACTTGGCGTGTTTGGTTTTGCGGACGCCGGCCGCGTCTGGCAGAATGGCAACAGCGACGGCGCGTGGCACAAAGATTTCGGCGGCGGCATTTCGCTCGCGCCAGTGCGACGCGAGTTCACGTTTGCCATTGGCGCCGGCGTTTCCAACGAGCGCACGGCGGTCGTGGCGGGACTCGGATACGGATTCTAAAAAAGATAAACAGATAAAGAGCAAAAAAGAAAATAATAGCGGAGTGCGAAGCTTTAGCTTCGCGGCAATTTGCCGAAACATTGCGCTCCGCCAGGTGAAACAAACGCTGCATACTTGAAAAAAACAGCATGGATTGGTTTCGACGTGTTCGGTTGCAAACCGTGAGTTTGCAAATGTTGATTTTGAGTTTTCTATTTTGGTGCTGCGCCGCCTGCGGCCAATCGAAACAGCCCGCGGGTGAAAACCAAAGCGGCGATTTTTCTCTGGTCGCCATCGGCGACGCGGGCGAGAAAAATGAAATATTGAAAAACAACGCCGCCGCGATGACGGCGCTGTTTCGGCAGGATCGTTTTGAGGCGCTGCTTTTTCTCGGGGATAATTTTTATCTCACCGGACTCAATGTGGATCCGGATAAAGATTTCCGCAAAGAAGTTCCCCAAAAAATCAAAGAAGTCCTCGGTCCGTTTCGCGAGGTGATGGCCGGCCTCGGCCGGCAAAATGTTCATGCGGTCGCCGGCAATCATGATTATTATAAAAGTCTCGTGGTTAACCGCTCGTTTCTTTTCGGCTTGTTTTCGATCGAGGCGATGCCGGTCGGCATAACGAACAAAGGCAATCAACGCGCCGACACGATTTCGAGCTGGATCTATCATTACGGCTTGCCGAAACAGGCGATCTATCAAACTGATCGGCAATCCAAAGATTCCCTGCAAATTATTTTTTTTGACTCGGCGATTTTGCTGCGCACGCAACCGCACACGTGGCGGCCCTATCTGGCGCAATTCCAACGGTTGCTGGTTGCCACGAAAAATCGGCCCAAAATAAAATGGCGCGTGCTGGCGATGCACCATCCTTTATACAGTGTCAGCGAGCACGGCGGCTACAGCGAGTGGGATTCCGAAACGCGCACGGTGAATTACGTGAATCGCTGCGATGCCGATTCCGCGGCGGTCAGTTATTTTTACAATACGGTGGATCCCGAAGATTTGTGCGCGCCGCGTTACCGCGCGTATCACGATTCGGTGTTGGCCGTAATTCAGCGCAGCGGCGTGCGCGTGCAGATGGCGCTGGCCGGCCACGATCACGCGCTGCAGTTTTTGTATTATCCCGATTTAAATTCGAGCTGCGACAATTGCCCGAAGATTCATGTCGTCTCCGGCGCGGGCGCGAAAGCGAATCGGGTGAAATCCGCATCGCCCGTGAAGGGCGAGTTTACTTGTCCCGACTCTTTACCGCAGCGGCAGGGCAAAAGCCGGTCCGGTTTCGTGCGGCTGGATTTCCAGGCCGGCCGGTTGCGCGCGCGATTTTTCAACGGCAAAACGAAACGCGAAATCGATATGGGGGGAGAAAGAAAGGAGTTTTTAATTCAAGCGGATGGAACACTCGCCAAATAGCATGATGAGAAGGCACGACGCATGGAACAACTGATCTGCCATCTCGTCGGCGATTATATTTTGCAGACGAATTGGATGGCGCGCCATAAACACGAGAAATTCGGCGTCGCCGTCGCGCATGCGTTGACTTATCTTTTGCCCTTCGTCTTCATCACGCAATCGCTGCCGGCGCTGTCAATCATATTCAGCACGCATACGCTTATCGATCATTTTCGCCTGGCCCGTTACGTCATTCGCCTGCGCAACTGGTGCTGGACGGACAACGGCTTTCCCACCGAAACGCCTTCCCACGTCGCGCAGGGCATCGGCATCGTCGTCGACAATACCATTCACCTGCTCATCAATTTTCTGGCGATTAAGTATTTTGGCTAACGGAATCTTCGCAATCATGCCGCGACTCGTGAAGGAGATACAGGCAGACGTTTCGTTGACCGAGTTTGGCCTCGAGGATGAACCGTATCGAGAATTGCTTCGTGGTATTTTGCCGCCACCAACAGCAACACGCGCGCCGCGCCTTCGGGTTGGCGTCGGCCTTGCTCCCAATTGCGCAAGGTGCCGACGCTAATGCCCAACAGGCCGGCAAACTTCGGCTGCGAAAGTTTGAAACGATCACGAACGGCTTTAACATCGGGCTCGTCGTAAATAAAAACGCGCGACGGCTGTTTTTCACCACGCATGATGGCTTTGGCTTCGCGAACGCTTTCCAATAACTCGTCAAAAAGTTCTTTTTTCATTAGAATTTTTTGAATATAACTTTTGTACGCTTACGACAGCGCGCACAGTTTTATGGATAGTCGGGCAAATACTTCACATAGAACAGAGTTGCCTTGACCGCATCATAAATCAACTTATCCGCTGTCCAAAATTCGCAGCCGCGCAATTCGGCCAGCGCAATATAAGTCGCATCATAGACGGCGCGTTGGGTGAACTGCTCTGCAATTTCGCGGGCACGTTGGCGCACACCCGGTATGTCCACGATCACGACGGGCGCCGCATCCAGTATCGCGTAGGCTTTCTGTGCTTCGGCAGCGGCCATTTTTCCATCGAAAGTTCGCTTGCGGATGGCGCTATCTACCTCACAGGCAAAAAACGGCGGTGCAATAAGTTTGAGACCTTTTGCTCCGGCATCTTTTAAAAAAGCGCGGGCCTTTGCACGAAAAGGTTCTCCTTTCACCGCCCACTTGACGGCAATACTTGCATCCACACAAAGCTCTGTCATAGGCGCGACAACCTTTCGTCACGGAGTTGACGAATGTCTTCCGCTGAATCCACTGCGCTAATCGTCTCAGCCGCGAACTCATCGCTCATTTTTAAAAACGCCTCGACTCGTTGCGCATATTCTTTCCGTTCGCGTTTTTCTCCATCCATTTCTAAAGACAAGCGGTCACTCAATTGTTGTGTGAGTCGCGCCAAAATTCTCATTTGCTCCTGTAGCGGGAGTTGAACTGCGAGTTGTTCAACCTGATCTACAGTCAGTGTGTTCGTCATTCTTGTTCTCCTTGGATTATCAAGCGCCCGGCGTCATTGACTTGTGAAGTAATATAAGCCACTAAAAAATTTTTGTCAATACTATTTGCTGAAAAAATGCCATCTAAAAAAACTTGACATTCCGCCAAAAGTCCTTAAATTGGGGAAAACGTTTTCCTCAATTTTATGCAAGGGCACGTATGAGCTCCATTCGCGACATCGCGCAGGCGGCCAAGGTTTCGATTTCCACGGTTTCGAAAGCGCTGAATAATCACGGCCATATTTCCGCCGAGACCCGACGGCGAATTCACGAGATTGCGGAGCGGCTCAACTATTCTCCCAATAGTTTTGCGCGGGGGCTGGCTTCAAAAGTCAGCGACAACATCGGTTTTGTGATCGATCGCGCTCCGGATCACATTTTTTCCAATCCATTTTATTCCGTGATTCTGGAAGGCATCGAGTCCGAGTTGGTCAAACACGGTTTCAACCTGCTGATCTCGGCGCATGCCAGCACGGCGCCGGCCGCTTCGTTGCCCAATTTCGTGCGAACGGGAACCGTCGGCGGCTTGATCATCGCCGGTAATGTCGCGCCGCCGCTTTTGCAGCGTCTCCGCGAAAATGATTTGCCTGTCGTTGTGGTCGATAATCGTCTGGAGGATAAAAGCTTCGACACGATCAACTCCGACAATTTTCAAGGCGCGCAGGAGATGATGAATTATCTGATTGCGTTAGGGCATGCGCAGATCGGTTTTTTGCTCGGCGCCAATCGCCATCCGAACATGGAAGCGCGCCATCAAGCGTTCCGCCAAACTATGCGCCAACATGATTTGCCCATCAAAACGGAATGGATCAGCCGCGGCGACGTCACCAAAGACGGCGGATACGAAGCGATGCAGCGCCTGTTGCAACGCGGCAAATTGCCCACAGCCATTTTTGCTTCCAACGACGTCATGGCGCTGGGCGCCATCAAGTTGCTGCATGAAAGAGGCCTGCGGGTGCCGCAAAAAACCAGCGTGGTGGGGTTTGATGATATTTTGCTTGCGGAGTACTCCACGCCGCCGCTGACGACGGTCGAGGTGGATAAAATCCGCATGGGCCAATTGGCCGCAGAGAGGCTGATTAAAAAAATGAAAGGGCAGGACCGCACCGTGTGCGAAACCATCGTCCCAACGAAACTCATCGTTCGTGAATCGTCCTCGCCCCCGGCTGCACCCAAAGCGCGGCGCGTTAAAGTTTGACCCCGATTGCAACTCCCCAAAACTATCATGGGTTACACCACCAGTTCGCGGAGCGTGGTGGCATATTTACGGCTTACCTTCACCTCCTCCCCGCTCGTCATCGTCGCGATCATGCCGCCTTCGCCGTCTTTTTCGAGATGGCGGATGCGCGAAACGTTGATGATCGCCGAGCGATGCACGCGCATGAACTGCTGAGTATTAAGGCGCTTCTCAATCTCGCCGAGGCCGAGGCTGCAGAGATGTTTGGCGCTGCCGGCATGCAACATCGTGTAATCATCAGCGGCTTCGAGCCATTCGATATCGGCGACGCGCACCGGAATGATTTTTTCACCGCTGCGCACCAGCAGCCGATCGGAAAAACTCCCTGCGGGTTGGGCATGTTGCAGCAATCGCAGAAGCCGTTCCATTTCAGTTCCAACACCGGTACGGCGTTCGAGGGCGCGTTGCACCGCCGCGGCAAAGCGCTCGCGGTCAAACGGCTTCAGCAAATAATCGACCGCATTCACTTCAAAGGCGCGAATGGCATACTCGTCATACGCGGTCGAAAAAATAACCGCAGGAATATGCTCGATTTTTTCTAAAACCTGAAAGCCGTTGAGGCCGGGCATTTGCACGTCAAGAAAAATCAAATCGGGTTGGTATTGATTAATCGCCGCCACCGCCTGCCTGCCGTTTTCGCATTCGGCGATGATCTCGATTTGCCGGAACGCCTGCAGAAATTCGCGAATCACCTGTCTCGCCAGCGGTTCGTCGTCGATGATGATTGTGCGTAATTGCATAACAACTTTCTGGATTGATGGATGATTGGATTTTTGGATCACTGGATTGATGGATTTCTGGATTGATGGATTGATGGATTGATGGATTGATGGATTTTGGGATCACTGGATTGTGATGGATTCTTCGAATGTTGCAGCACCAGCATTTCCATTAATCCAGTGATCCAGCAATCCAAGAATCCAAAACTCCATTACTCCATCAATCCGGTTTTAACCGGAATCCGAAACTTCACGCGAAAACCTTCCTTCCCATTGCTCACCTGCAATGCCGAGGAATCGCCAAACATTTTCCGCAAACGCAAATCGGTGTTGTGCAGGCCGCGGCCCTGATTGAGCAAATCATTAACCTGTGTTCCATTCATTCCCACGCCGTTATCGGCGACTTCAAATTCCAGATGATCGTTTTGTCGTTGCACGCGTAGAGCAAGCTCGCCGCCTTCTTCCTTCGGGGCGATGCCATGCTTCACGGCATTTTCCGCGAGCGGTTGCAGAATCATCGGCGGCACGAGCAGAGGTTTGGCCGATTCATCAATTTCCATCTTAATTTGTAACCGCCGGCCGAAACGGGCTTTTTCAATCGTCAAGTACGTTTCGACGAAACGCAATTCTTCGGCAAGCGGCACCAGTTGTTGGCGATCGCTCTCAAGCGAATAACGCAAGACTTCGGCAAGCTGGGCGAGAACGCGTCGCGCGGCTTCGGGATCGCTGCCGACGAGGGCATTGATCGAGTTGAGCGTGTTAAAAAGAAAATGCGGATTGAGCTGCGCTTTCAAAACGGCGAGCTCCATTTGATTGGCGTGCAAGCGCAGCTCGGCTTCGCACTGCTCTTTTTCGCGCAGTTGTTGTTGATGGCGCAATAAATAAAAAACGCCGACGATCACGCCATAAATCGTCATCGCGCCGAACATTTGCCAATATTTGGTTCTTTCCATCTGCGCGGCATCGAACGTTTCCAGACCGAAAGCCCAGATAAAAATTTGGTAATAGCTTTTGTGCCAAAGCGCCGCAAAGGCGAATGCGCCGATGATATGCCCCGCTAATTGCACAACCCCATTGCCTCTTGTCAATACGCGCGTCGTCCAGAACCAAATGGGAATGCTGAAAATTGCCATGAGATAATGCGACATCAGCGAGCTGGGCAGCGCATAAATGTAGGGAACATTCTCCGAAAGATACAGCACGCCCGCGTAAAATGCGGCGAAAACGGTCCAGACCAGCCAGCCGGCAATCAGCCGGCGCCCCCAGGTTTTGAACGCCGAGGAAAATTGTGCCATAGAAATTCTTCGTCTTTAAGCGACGGCGATTTCAAGTTATTTGCCGTGACCGCCGCCGATCATCAGGCGAACAAACGAGCCGGTGACGCTAAGTTCAGGACCGCCCGCGATCTCGGAGGCGTTCAAGCGCCAATCGTCTTTGAGCGGCGCGAAAATGTAGCCGGCGCGAAGGCCAAGCATGAAACCGCCCTGCCTGCCGCCATCGCGGCGCATTCCAACGAGATGATCAAAACCGAGAGAAGCGTGCAACAATAATCCGCCGGTCGACAGCTCCGCGCTGCGGTTAGGATTTGCCAACACGTCGTCAAATGAAGGCGAGGCGCGCTCGGTGATCTTCAGTTTGAGATGCCCGCCGCCGATTCCAATCAAAGGATACAACGAGAAGCCGCCGTTTGCAATAATCTGATAACCCAGGTTGAAAAAGCCATACCCGGCGTCGAGCTTGTTTTTGTAATTGCGATTGGCCAGCGTAAAGTCTTTGTCGCTCGTCATCAATCCATGCCCCTCGCCGCCGATGATGAAGCGATTGATGATGGAATGCCCGCCGCCGCCCAATGAGAACAGATTGTCCGAAAAGCTGGGATAACCCGTGCTCTGCAATTTCGCGTTGAGGTTGTCGAGATCGAGAATACTCGCGCCGGGCATGAAATAACCTCTGCTGCTGCGCGTTTTCGTATCGGCTCCGGCTTCCTGCGCCAAAGACGCCGTCGAGAAACTCATCCAGGCAGCCGAGGCGAGAGCGATAATGGTTCTGGTTTGGTTACGCATCGTTGAACCTCCAATGTTTTTTGTGAATGAAAGAAACATGATGATTTGATTAAAAGTATAAAATACGAAAAACATAACAACGATAATAACAATCTCGGTGAACAGCGGTGGGAGTCGGCGGATGGCGGGTTTTTACTTTTCTCCGACCAGCAAAAGCGAAACCGGCTTTCCGGTGTTGGGGTGCAACGGCTCGAGCATTTCCACCAGCGTCAATTTGCTTTCGTGAAACAGTTTTATCCACGCAGCAATCGTCCGAAAATACCACGGCGCCGGATCGGAGAAATCCGTGTTGAAGCCCGACCATGAGCCCGAGCGCCAGCCGTCTTGATACGGCGCGTCGCCGCAGGCTATTACGGGATGCAGCGTTTGAATGAACAAATGTCCTTCTTCATTTAATAACGTGGGAATGCGTCGAATCAAATTGTCAACCGACTCTTTGCCGAGCAGAGAAAAATTGCACACGACGGCGTCGAATTGCCTTGCTAAACCGCCGTTCGCAATTTGTTCGTAAGAATAAACGGCAAATTCACCGCCGCCCAATTTTTTCGCATTTTCAATTAACGCGGGTATCACGTCAACTCCCAGCACGCGCACGCCAGGCGCGGCCAGCTTGCGTGCGAGCCAGCCTTCACCGCAACCGAGATCGAGCAACGTCTGTGGACGATAATGCAAAATCGTTTCGACGATCGCCTGATTGGTGGAAATCTTGCGGCTTTCGATTTGTTCATCCTGCACGGCGCGAATCCACGGACCGGCGTTTTTATTCCACGCGTGAATGATTTGCTGTTCGACAAGGCTCATTGCATTTATTCTCAAAGATCGGGCGCAACATAAATGTTGCGCCACGTCGAGCTAAAGGTGTTTCAAAAACGCCTGCGGGTTATTTAAAAAATCGCGCGTCAGCGTCACATGTTCCAATTTCTCATATTGGACCGGTTGAATGCGCGCTTTCTCAAAACTCAAAATCGTCGCCTCGGGAAAGGCCATAATGATCGGCGAGTGGGTGGCGATGATGAATTGCGCATTTTGCTCGACCATCTGTTTGAGCGCGGCAATAAATGCAAGCTGGCGAATCGGCGAGAGCGGCGCTTCCGGCTCATCCAGCAAATATAAACCATTCGGAACAAAACGCGATTGAAACAAGGTGAAAAAACTTTCGCCGTGCGAATAACCGTCGAGCAGTCCCTCGCCGTAGTGTTGGCGCATGTCATTCAGCTCGCGGGCATAAGCCATTTTAGCGAGCCCTTTCGCGGTTTCCGAGCGCCCCTGATATTCTGCATCAACCGCTTGCATTTCATCTTCCATTTCAACGCGCATTTGCGCAAGCCGTTTGGCATAGCCGAAAAAATCTTCCGCGCGCAAAAAGAACCCTTTGTGCGTGCGTTGCTGCCAGTTAAGTTTGAAATGCGTTGCGAGCTTTCCAACCGCCGCGAGCGTTTTATCCGTTTTCACATTTTCGCTGCCGACGGTGATCGCGCCGGCTGCGCAGGCGATGGCTTCCAACAGCGTTGATTTGCCGGAGCCATTTTCGCCGACGAAAAATGTCACGGGTGAAGTAAATTCAAGTTTGCGTAGGGATTGTAAAACAGCAAGTGTAAATGGAAACTCGTGATTCCAGCCTGCCGGCCATTTGCGGATGGCGAGGGATTGAAGATGCAGCATGGTTTACAGTACTCTTAAAACAAAATCATCCGGTTGACACGAAAAGAAGCGCAACATGAATGTTGCATCACATCGAAATTAAAGGGAGAGCACGCGCAGCGCAAACAGTCCGGCGATGAGCACGGCCCACGCGCCGTAAGCCGCGCCAAGCGCCGCGGGCAACGTCCAGCCTGCGCGCAGGGCGAAGAACACGATGAGAATCCAGACCAGCGCAATGAGCAAACCGATAACGGTTGAGCGCGCGAAATCGTAAACGATTTTCGAATCGTTTTTTTCATGTTATAAATTAAAATCCGTTTCTGCCGCAAACGAGCCGATCAAACCGCGCCAGCGCGCGTTGATAGAGCGGGTCACAAATCTCCGGCAAGGCGGGGCCGATCCACTGCGGCACGCCTTTATTTTCGGCGTAATAGGGCGGCAAATGCGGAAGCAGACCGGCCGCGCCACCGGTTTGATCTTTGGCGCCAAAGACGACGCGCCCGATGCCGTGCAACAACAGCGCGCCCATGCACATCGTGCACGGCTCGAGCGTCGAATAGCAGGTCATTTCACGGCTGCGCGGCCACAACGCCATCGGCACGCGTTGCAGCGTTTCGATTTCCGCATGGCGGCCGGGATGATAATGCGGCACGAGCATCGCATTGCCGGCTTCGGCAATCACCTCGCCCCGCAGTGTGATCACGGCGCCGATCGGCAGATTGCCGTTCTTCTCGGCTTCGCGGGCGAGCGCAACGGCGCGATGAAGACATTGCAAATCTTCATAGGTCAAACCGAGAGAACGCATAGAAAAACCGCTCCTTCGCAAATGAATAATCGGGCGTAATGCGAATGCCCTCGGAAGTGACAAACGGCTTGCCGTCGGGCGTGACGATAAAACAGCGGATGTAATTCTGCGGATCGCGATAATACGAATGCTGCAAAACATCATACGGCGCCATCAGCTCCGAATTGTAAACTTTTTCCACGCACACAAAACCGGCATTGAGGATTTTAGATTCGCTTAATCGTGACAATTCATTTGACGCTGAAGAATTGTTATTGGCGGCGAAACCGGCATTTTGCGAATAACCGGCAAAAGCCAAACCGAGCACGATAGAAAATCCAAAAACCATAGTACGATTTGGTAAATCAAAAGCACAATTTGGTAAGTCAAAAAAATCTTTAAGGAACTTGACAGGTCCTTGTATTAACAAGATCGCAGATCCAATGGACGAATTGTTAAGTAGATTAACCACAACTGACCCATCTTGAGACATTTCCAAAAGCGCTGCCAACTGAAGATACATGGCTTTCTCTCCAAAGTCAAGTATCCGAAATAAAATTGAGATTTTTTGGCCTGACGAATACACTATTATTTTGAGAAGCAATTTGGCCAAATGGAATAAACCCACTAAGAATGAGTATAACACACAAAGCCGGGCCTTTTGAGAATGCCGCGGAATCGTGAAAATATTTTTGGGGAGAAACTTAAGAGAATAGCAGCCTTTTCGCGAGAATTAAACTATCAGTGGTCCTGTTTTTGCAGACACCAACGGCGTGATAGAAGCCAAACAAATGGTTGGGCTTCACAATTCATTTTTCACCGCAAAATCTCGAAATCATAATCATGGAGGTTTTTATGCTTTCCCTCATCAAATTTTTCGGTTGGATGGATCGACTTAAGGAATGTTCGATCTTTTTACCCGAAAGTCAACCAGCTAACTTCGGAGGTCATCCGCCGACTTTTGGCATTGACGCGGAACGGTCCGAAGGCCTATCATTTTTGCAGTTATTTCAACTGTTGTGGAAGCGTCCAAGACACAGTATTATCGTGTTCTTTGACAATTTCATTGATCGCAAAACGAGGCTTGTGTACGCGAGGTCCAAGGCAGGATGCGGCTTGATGATTTCCGGAAATCATCGCGACCGGTGTGACAGCCCGTCTCGCTCCAGACGTTACCCCGGAGTATGTCCCACCCTCCCGCTCCTTCCTATCTTGCCAGCGTTTCAATTCTCGTTTTGATTAATTCCGACAGTTTTTGCAACACCCCGCGTCCTCGTTCTGAGATACGCCAAGAGACTTTTTTGCCCTTTCGTATCTTGTCGATGAACTGCTGTTTGGCTAATTCTTCCAAAGCGGCAAACACATCCTTACGCTTTTCGATGCCTAACTTTTCACGAATATCGGCGATGCTCAAGCCCTCATGCATGCGTGAAGTGTCATTGAGATAAAATAACAGACTCAGACGCACTTGCGCTTGATACAATTGAGCGAAGCCATCATTGTCGGGCGGAGGGGGCGGTTTTTCGGCAAGATCAAAAATTCGTCCGTCGGGAGCGCGCATGTACAACACTGGTGCGGCCCACTCGATCTCATTGCCTTTCACCAAAATCGTCTGCCGCGTTTCCGACAACGCCATGTCAATGGGATGCCCATCGGCAATGGCGGCATAAAACTCCTGCGCGAAAATAATGGCCGCGTCATCGGATATTTCGAATTGCATCGCGATCACCGCGGGGATGCCTTGCTGCACAAGGCTTTGCGCCGTGCCGGAAAAAGGATCGCTTCGCGAGCCGCGGGCACCTTCGCAAGCATTCAGCAGCACCAAACGCAAGGTTCGCGCATCGTGCAGAAGCGTCCCAAGATTTTGGCCCGGAAGGGCGACGCCTTTTTCGTTGTCATCCTCGAAGATCAGCACACCGTCCCGATTGTGTTTGTCGAACTCGCCATGGCCAATGAAATGAAAAATATGATATTCGTTCTGGCGCAAGCGTTTTTGCAACGCTTCCAAAGTGGCGTTATCCAATCGCTCCAGCGCCACCAAATTTCGACGCTTGAGATCATCCAAGGCCTGGTTGAGCTTTGTCCACTCCTTTTCAACGGCAAGCGCCGCATAATCCTTTGGACTGGAAATCATGGTCAGCACTTTTAAAGGCGGTTTAACACGAAGCGGACGGATGCGTTCCGGCAAATCAAGATAGCGCACCACCGGCGTTGCTTTCGAAGTCGCCAAAAAATGATTGAGCGCCGGATTGTAGAGATATTCCCAGGGCAGGTCGGCCAGTTCCGGTGTGTTGGTCATGCGCAGCCGCAGGCGCAACCCGGCTTCTTGCCGTGTGGCTTCATCCAGGCTGCTGCGAAAACAGCCCCGCACTTCGCCATCAAAGACCGTTTCAAAGAGGCGCTGACCAAAAGTTTTGACGTTTTGCATCAACGGCGAATCCCCACGCCGGCCGGTTCGGCGCGGGCGGCCGATTTTCAACAAAAAATTTTCCAGTTCGAGCTCGGAAAAAGGCCGGCGAAAATCAACGGCGGCTTGTCCGGCGGGCGAATTCAACACCAGCGCTTTGTACCGTTTTCCTCCCGCACGCTCGAAGAGCACGTCAAAATCCGAATAGTTCATGGCGATTGTTTTTTTTCTGTACACATCCGAACTGCAAGCGAATTTGCCGGCCACCTTGTGTGAGCGGGCGGCGTAACGCTTGCCAATAAAAGGAGCATGCCAACTCGCTTCATTTTCTCTTTTTATCCTTTTATCTTTTTTGCTTTCTTAAATCTCTCCCAGCGTATGCTTGCGCCTTTTATTCACTTCCTGCAAATA
>Ga0247727_10006677_pt1 | contig 22527 bp, 22 predicted proteins | sample WisWelCaveWW1625_FD_202498 | JGI IMG/M metagenome (GOLD analysis project Ga0247727, IMG submission 202498) | Biofilm microbial communities from Wishing Well Cave, Virginia, United States - WW16-25 | ecosystem: Environmental > Aquatic > Deep subsurface > Groundwater > Cave microbial mat | place...
CCCGGCTTTATTGAGACGGATATTCTTTCCGGATTTTCCGATGAGCAAAAGCAGGGAATTCTAAAGACAATCCCTTTAGGGCGAATCGGCAGCGTTGAAGACGTTGCCAATTGCGTGAAGTTTTTATTAAGTGAACGGGCAGAGTACATCACCGGACAGATTATCCCGGTCGACGGCGGTCTGGTCATGCGTTAAAAAGGAGACACCCATGGAACTCGACATTCTCGACATAAAAAAAATCATTCCGCACCGTTTCCCGTTTTTGATGATTGATAAAGTCATTGATGTGCGGCCGAATGAAAAGCTGATCGCGATTAAAAACGTTTCCATCAATGAACAGTATTTTATCGGACATTTTCCCAATGAGAAGGTGATGCCGGGGGTCCTCATCGTTGAGGCCATGGCCCAGGCGGGCTGTATTTATTATTATTATAGCAAGAATCTTCATGGAAAAAATTTGATCTATTATTTAGGCAAGGTGGCGGTTAAATTTTTGGCCCCGGTTGTTCCCGGCGATCAGTTAAGGATTGAAGTGACCACCATCAAGTTTATGGCGAATATGGGATTTCTTAAGACCCAGGCCTTTGTGGGTGAGAAACTAGTTGCCGACGCGGAAATCGGTTTCGGAACTAAAGAAGTTTAGGTTTTCTTTTCTTCGGGGCGTAGCGTTCCGACGCCCCTCCAAAGTCGGGGGTCGGAACTCCGACCTCCGGCTTTTCGAAGTTATTCTTATTGAAGCCGGAGCGTCGGAGCAGTTATTCTTTCGGTTGAGGTTTTTCGGGGCGTAGCGCAGTTGGCTAGCGCGCTTGGTTCGGGACCAAGAGGTCGACGGTTCAACCCCGTCCGCCCCGACCATATAAATATTTTTTTCCATTCACCTCAATGCAGCAATCACATATTTATTACGCCGGCATGGTTCAGGGCGTAGGTTTTCGTTTTACGGTTCAAAGGTACGCGATCGAACTTGGCCTGACGGGATGGGTCAAAAACCTTGCGGACGGCCGGGTGGAGGTCTTAGTTGAGGGCGAAGAAAAATCAATCCGGCAGCTGCTGAATGCCATCGATAAACAGTTTCATCTCTACATCAAAAACAAAGAGATCTCGGTTGATAAAGTTCAGTCGAAGTTCAGTGATTTTCGGATAGCGTATTGATTTCAGCGGTACAGGATAGAACCTATGAATTGTATGTTTGGTCTGACAGCGCATGGTTAATAAAGTTAAAATCCAGAAGGAGATTCAGCGATTAATCGAAGAAATAGAGGGGCATAATCACCGTTATTATGTCTTAGACGAGCCGACGATTTCTGATAAAGAGTATGACGATCTTCTGAACCGCCTCATCAAACTTGAAGATCAGTTTCCCGAATTGCGCCTGACGTATTCACCGACACAAAGAGTCGGGGCAAAACTTCAGGAAAACGCGAAGACGGTTAAACATCAGGCGAAGATGTATTCCCTGGACAATACGTATTCGCCGGCAGAGTTGCAAGAATGGAATGAGCGCATAAGAAAGATCCTGGGCGATCAGGCCATGGAATATGCGGTGGAATTAAAGATTGACGGTGTCAGCGCTTCTCTGACTTATCGAAATGGAATTTTTACGATTGGCGCCACCCGCGGCGACGGTATTATCGGAGAAGACGTTACTCATAATTGCAAAACCATACGCTCTATTCCGCTCAAACTTTTTAAGACAAAAAGGTTCGATTGTCCGCAGTTTTTGGAATTGCGCGGGGAAATTTATATGGATAAAAAATCCTTCGCGGCCATTAATAGAGAAAGGGAAAAAAGAGAGGAAGTCCCTTTCGCCAATCCGCGCAATGCCACCAGCGGTTCGCTGAAACTTTTAGATTCTACTCTGACCGCCCAAAGAAAGCTCTATTGTTTGATCCATTCATTTGGCCTTTTGCGGGGAGGTAGAGAATACAAAACCCAGTGGGAATTTTTTGAGGCGGCGCAGGAATTCGGTTTCCGAATCAGTCAGCATAATCGTCTTTGTAAAAATTTTCAGGAGGTTCAGGATTATTGTCAGGAATATCAGCAGCAGCGAAACGATATCCCCTATGAAGTCGATGGGATCGTGATTAAAGTTAATTCGCTTCGCCAGCAGCGGGAATTGGGCGAAACTTTAAAGAGTCCGCGTTGGGCCGTGGCCTACAAATTCCCGGCATATCAGGCCACCACGATGGTTGACGATATCGTCGTTCAGGTCGGAAGGACGGGAGTGTTAACGCCCGTGGCGCTTTTAGAGCCGGTTGAATGCGCGGGGGTGACGATTTCCCGGGCGACCTTACATAACTTTGAAGAAATCCAAAGGCTCGGTGTCAAGAAAGGCGACCGGGTTTTGCTGGAAAGGGCCGGCGATGTCATTCCGAAAATTATTAAGGTTGTTGCTTCTTCCGGAGAACACCGGGTTAAACCGTTTCGAGTTCCGCGGCGATGCCCGGAATGCGGCGGTAAGATCACAAAGTGGAAAGAACAGGACGTCGCTTATCGTTGCGTGAATCCTTCTTGTCCGAAACAGTTGGAAAGAGGACTGATCCATTTTGCCTCGCGCGGTGCCATGGATATCGAGGGCTTAGGCGAATCGGCGGTGAAACAATTATTAGAGAAGAATCTTATCAAAGATTTGGCGGATCTTTATTTTCTTCAAAAAGAAGATTGGTTTAAGCTCGATCTGTTTGCCGACAGAAAAGCGGAAAATTTGATGCGGACAATCGAAACGAGTAAAAAATTACCGTTCTCCCGTTTTTTGTATGCATTAGGGATTGTCAATATCGGCGAAAAGGCGGCTTTTTTGTTGGCGCGGTATTTTTTAACCATGGATAAATTGATGAAGGCCTCCGTTGACGAATTGACCCAAATTCACGAAATCGGAGAAGTCATCGCTGTATCCTTACAGGAATTTTTTAGTCAGGATTTTGCGAAAGAGCTCATCGCTAAATTTAAAAAGGCCGGGGTTAATATGTCTGAGACTAAGGGGTTGGTTAAGTCAGCGAAGCTTACGGGCAAAAAATTTGTTTTTACGGGAGAACTAACCGGCCTTGCCCGTCGTGAAGCGGCTGATTTGGTCAGGCGACTGGGTGGCGAGGAAGTTTCCAGCGTCAGTAAGAATACGGATTTTGTCGTGGTGGGAAACAATCCGGGTTCAAAATACGAAAAGGCTTTGAAACTTAAGGTGAAAATCCTAACCAAACAACAATTCCAGGAGATGATCAATGAGTAATCGGCAAACAAAGATATGTGTTCAATTCAGAGGGATGTCATTGCGAGGAGCTTTAAGGATTTTTGATAGAGCGCCGAGGAAAACAAATGCGAAGCAATCTCTTAAAGATTGCCTCGCCCCGCCTCTGGCGGGACTCGCGATGACGAAAGGTGCGAAAATCCTAATCTGCTGTCTTCTGGTGTCTACTATTTTTCTTGATGGCTGTGAACCATTACGAAAGAAATTCACCCGCAAGAAGAAAAAAACGAGTGTTGGAGACGAGACCGTTCCCATCCTGGAGCCGATTGATTATCCGCAGAAGGTTTATTCGCCCGCGGAAACCTATAAGCACCATTATTCCCTCTGGCAGGTCTGGAATAATGAGTTGCAAAGCCTAGTCCTGGAAAACACCTACCGCAAGCGAAAGATTTATCTTGTGGATCAGATCATTGCTAATCTGGAAGTCATGAAGAATCTTATCGTGGAAGAAAAGCAGACTGCTTTGATCAGCAGTTTGGAGAGATTACGGAAGGTTAAATCCGATCTGGAAGCTTTTGTCCCAACAAGAAATCTATCCGCGTTGAAACGAGAGTTGGCTTTGATCGATAAGGATATCCGAAACGGATATAAGTTCAGTAGCGTTGAAAACGCGCTGAAGCAACCGTAAGTTGAAAGGTATATGAAACCACTCATTGAGGACTTCATGAATTTTTTGTCGGTCGAGCGCGGCCTGGCGGGAAATACGATCCTCGCCTATAGACGGGATTTGAACCAGTATAAGGAATACCTTACGGCTCAGAAGATTCAACAGGCCGATCAGGTCACCAAAGACATGATTACCTCTTACATGCGCAAACAAAAAGAAAGTGGCTTGTCGGCTGTTTCCATTAGCCGGAGTTTGTCGGCGATAAAGATGTTTCATCGTTTCTTGGTGCGTGAGCGGTTGGCGAGCCAAGATCCAACCAGTCTTTTGGACACGCCGAAATTGTGGAAACGCATTCCGGAAGTTTTGTCTTCTCAGGAGATGGAGACCATGATCAAGGTTTCGCGAGGACGCGGCTGTCAGGAAGTGCGGGACAATGCCATTTTGGAATTGTTATATGCCAGCGGCATGCGGGTTTCCGAGTTGGTGGATTTGAAACTGGAAAATGTTAACACGGAAGTCGGCTTTGTCCGTTGTATCGGTAAAGGTCGCAAGGAACGCATCATCCCGATTGGCAAGAAAGCTCAGGAGGCTGTTGAAAAATATCTTGAGCGGGGCCGCGTCGCCTTAGTCAAATCTAATATCACGTCGGCATTTTTTGTCAGCCGTCTTGGCAAAAAGCTGAGCCGGCAAAGCGTGTGGAAACTCATCAAGCGTTACGCCCAAAAGGCCAGGATAAAAAAAGAGATCAAACCCCATACCATCCGACATTCTTTTGCCACGCATCTTTTAGAGCACGGTGCCGACTTACGTTCGGTCCAGGAAATGCTGGGGCATTCGGATATCTCCACAACACAGATTTACACCCACGTCGATAAAGAACGGTTAAAGACCATTCATAAGCAGTTTCATCCGCGGCCATGAAAAAAACCGCAAAGATTTTATTAAAAACTCTTCCGGGAAAAAAATTGACCATTTTAAAAGAGGTCGGGCGGGAAGCGGATCGCCGCGGTTTTCAAGCCTACGTGGTGGGAGGATTTGTCCGGGATATCATTCTAAAAAAGAGCAATCTCGATTTGGATATTGTTGTCGAGGCGGATGCCATTCGTTTGGCGCAAGGAATTGCTTCTGTAAGAAAAGTCTCGCTCAAGACCTATCAACAGTTTGGGACGGCCACCCTGATTTTTCCGGGGGATCTAAGAGTTGATATAACGACAGCCAGAAAAGAAACCTATCCCTTCCCCGGGGCCTTGCCGGAGGTGCGCAAAGGAACCATCCGGGATGACCTTTTTCGCCGAGATTTTACCATCAATGCCATGGCGGTACGAATCAATACGAGTCGTTGGGAGGAATTGATCGATGAGTTCAATGGTTGGGATGATCTGAGGACAAAAAAAATACGCGTTCTACACGCGAAAAGTTTTCGTGACGATCCAACGCGTATTTTACGCGCTGTTCGCTTTGAACAGAGATTTGATTTTCGTATCGAAGATGAAACATCCCGTCTGTTGAAAGACGCCCTTCGCCGAGGCGCTGTTAAAACCGTTAAGCCGCCGCGGTATTTTGAGGAGTTTAAGAAAATCTTGAAAGAAAAGCGCGACCTGGGGAAGTACATCAAACGACTAAACGCCATCGGCGGACTTGATTTTCTGGAGTTGGACCAAAAGGTCAACCCGAAAACCATTCAGCTGATGATTAAGGCTGAGAACGAGATAAAATGGTTCCGCGATAAATTCTCCCAAAAAGGAAAGATCGATAGCTGGCTGGTTTACTTTATAGCGTTGATGTCATCAGGTTCGTTTCTATCGATGGCAAAAATAGTCAACAAATTCCGATTTACGAGGGAAGATCGGGATAAAATTTATGCCTTTTACGCCGTCTCTGACAAGCTGAAAACTTTTCAAGAAAATAAGTTGGGGCCAAGGGAAATTTATCAGATATGCAAGCCGTTAAGCTATGAAGCGTTGATTGTGCTGAGGGCGACGGCCAAACATCAAAAGTTAAGGAAAATGACGGAAGATTTTTTAGTTCAATACGATTCTGTTAAGTTAAGCATTAGTGGAGAAGATTTAAGGAAATTGGGAATGTCACCAGGACAGAGAATGGGGCATGTCCTCAAAGAGTTGCTTTATCGGAAACTCGAGGGACGCATTCATTCCAAACAAGATGAATTAAAACAAGCGGTTCTTTTGAATACGAAATAGGGAGAGCAGTCATGGCAGACAGGATGAGTCGAATCAATCAAAGGGTTAAAAGAGAAGTGGGAGAAATTCTTCAACAAGAACTTCGCGATCCCAGGGTCGCCTTTGTTACCATTACCGCCGCTGAGGTCAGCCGAGATTTGCAGCGGGCTAAAATTTTTTATAGTGTCTTAGGCGATGAAACAAAAATGAAAGAAGCCCAACAGGCCTTAAATAGCGCCAGTGGTCTTGTTCGAAAGTTTGTCGGACAGAGAATCCGCCTGCGTTATACGCCGCAGATTGAATTTTTCTTGGATCAATCCATTGCCTACGGCATGCGCATCGAAGCCACCATCGAAAGGATCAAAAGTGAGCATCAGGAAAATACTCGGGACGATTCAGACCAATAAGACTTTTTTAATCAGCACTCACGTTAATCCGGACGCCGACGGTTTAACCAGTGAATTGGTATTGGCAATGTGCCTTAAATCTTTGGGGAAGAAAGTCCACATCATCAATGCGGACAAAGCGCTGGGGATGTATTTATTCCTGCCTAAGAAGCATCTTCTGAAGGAGCTCAGGCACACCGAAGTCCCTTACGATGTGGCGATTATTTTAGACTGCGGCGATCTAGACAGAATCGGTCCGGTACAAAGCATTTTGCGGAAAGGCAAACCGCTCATAAATATCGACCACCATATTACGAATGATTATTTTGGCGATATCAATTTTGTCGATCCTCACGCCTCGTCCACCGCTGAGATATTATTCGATTTGGTGACGAAGGCGAAATTTAAACTCACGAAGGAGGTTGCCGTTTTATTGTACGTGGGGATCATGACCGATACGGGGTCGTTTCGTTACGACAATACGACCGCCCGTACCCATGCGGTCGTCAGCCAATTGATGAAGTTTAGATTCTCGGCGAATGAATGGTATAGAAAAATCTATGAAAATATTCCCTTTAGTGACTTTGAATTGTTCAACCGGGTTGTCCGTCATTTTGAAGTGACTCACCAGGGACGTGTGGCGAGTCTCGTGTTGCGTGAAAATATTCTTCACCGTTTCTCGGAAGAATTCGATTTAAAGGACAGGATATTTACTTTTTTAAGATCGATCAATGGGATTGAGGTGATTGTTATTTTTGCGGAGAGTAAAAAAAATGAGACCCGGGTTAATTTCCGTTCGCAGGGAAGAATTGATGTCGCGCAATTGGCTTCGCTATATAAAGGCGGCGGCCATAAAAAGGCCAGCGGCTGTCTTTTGGCAAAGCCCATGGAATCAGCCAAACGAAAAGTTTTTGAGGATTTGAAAAGAATCTTAAGATGATAAGCGGCATCATCAACGTTAACAAGCCGGCGGGGATGACCTCCCATGATGTGGTCAACGCAGTCCGCCGGAAGTTAAAAATGCGCCGGGTAGGCCACGCCGGCACCCTCGACCCTTTAGCGACCGGGGTCTTGATTATTTTGTTGGGAAAATCTACCAAGCTGTTTGACAAATTCTCTTCTTTTGACAAAGGCTATCAGGCCACGCTGACCTTAGGTCTTACCACGACGACCGCTGACATTGAGGGCAAAATATTAAAGCGCCTGCCGTATGATCACGTGACGCGGGACCAGACGCAAGAAGTTTTGCGAAAATTTGTCGGGGAGATCGAACAGGTTCCTCCCATGGTGTCCGCGGTTAAATTTCAGGGGAAGCGGCTTTATCAGTTAGCCCGCAAAGGCTTGGAAGTCCAGCGAGAACCCCGGCGCATCAAGATTGATTCGTTAAATCTTGAAAACTTTTCATTGCCTTACGTAAGTTTTTCCGTGGAGTGCTCCAAGGGGACATATGTCCGTAAGCTTGGGGAAGATATCGGCGAACTCCTGGGATGCGGAGCCTGTATTTCCCAAATCAAACGAACAAGAGTCGGGCCGTTTGGTATTGAGAACTCGATTGCCCTGGAGTCGGTAGATGAAAGTCATATACGGAATTGGCAAGGTTAAACGGAATTTAAAGAACCCTATTTTGGCCATCGGCGTATTTGACGGACTCCATTTGGGGCATCGATATTTAATTGAGAAGGCTGTCCGAAGGGCCAGAAGGATCCGGAGAGCCAGTATGGTCATGACGTTTTTCCCTCACCCCAGTCATATTCTGAAACCCGCCAGTTACTTGCCTTTTCTAGTATCCCTTCGCCATCGTCTAAAATTGATCGCAGAATTGGGTGTGGATGTTTGTTGGGTCGTCAATTTTACGAAGAAATTTTCCAATCTGAAAGCTGCTCGGTTTATTGAAGAATATATTATCGATTCGATAAAACCGAAAGAAATATTTATTGGCCGGAATTTTCGATTCGGTCATTCTCGTCAAGGGGATGTCCGGTTGTTAAAAGGTTTCGGAGATATATACGGGTTTAAAGTCAATGCGGTATCGCCTAAGAAAAGTTCGGGGGACACTGTCAGCAGCACCCGTATTCGAAAGTTGATTGTTGCTGGGAAAATTGCCATGGCGCGGCGACTTTTAGGACGGCCGGTTTCGATTTTGGGTCAGGTGAGAAAAGGCGACGGACGGGGGGAAATCCTTGGCTTTCCCACGGCGAATATAAATCCTTTCCGCCAAGTTATTCCGCCGTGTGGTGTTTATATGGCGGAAGTGGTCGTGGATAATAAAACATATCGGGGCATGGCTAATATCGGAAGACGGCCGTCCTTTTATAAAGAGAAGGCGGCTATTAATGTGGAAGTTCATATTTTTAAATTTAAAAAAAATATTTATCGTAAGGAAATCGAAATTAAATTTTTAAAAAAGATCCGTCCGGAAAAAGAATTTGCCTCAAAAGAAAACCTTGTTAGGCAGCTTAAAGCGGATGAAGAGAAGATAAAATCGCTATTTAAATACTTTTCTTAAGTCTAAAGCCAGCCGCACTCGCTAGCACCGCACCATATATAGTTATCCTGCCAATTTAACCCCAAAATATTGTATCTCAATAAAATTATGGGATTTAGGTGTTGACAACACCCATGGGTTTTACTATACTGCACTCAATGTGGAGCAAAGTGGTGTAAAGTGGTTTGAAGTGGATTACGAGTCTCAGCTATGTTTTATGGCGAATACACTCATGGTATAGATCGGAAAGGTCGCATTATCCTGCCGGCACGATTTCGTGACGTAGCAAAAGAAAACGAAATCGAAAAATTTTTTTTAACGCGCGGTCTGGATAAATGTATTTTCATGTTCACCGAATTTGAGTGGATCAGTCAAGAACAGAAATTTAAGAATATGCCTTTTACGAAAAGTGAAACCAGGACTTTTAATCGTTTATTTTTTTCGGGAGCTGCCGAGGTTGTCCCGGATAAACAGGGGAGATTCATTCTGCCGCCGTACTTAAAAGTTTATGCTGAGATCGAAAAAGAGACCGTGGTGATTGGTGTATCCAATCGGATCGAGATTTGGAATAGCAGCAAGTGGAAGCAACACTTCAATGACTCGAGTAATTCATTTGAATCCATAGCAGAGAATATTACTCATGGTTAGTATGGCCGAACATATTCCAGTAATGTATGAGGAAGTTTTAGAAAGTTTTAGACTCAAAAATGGAGATTGTGTCGTGGACTGCACCGTCGGTACGGGCGGCCACGGCTTAGGGATAACAGAAAGGATAGGTTCCAATGGACATTATATCGGTATTGAAAGAGATAGTGACTCTTTGGTCTTGGCCAAAGAAAGATTGAAAAATGTCAGTTGTCGCTGCACCTTTGCTCAGAATGATTTTCGGCACATTAACCAAATTCTCGATGAATTAGGTATAAACGAGGTCGATGCGATTTTGTTTGATCTAGGAATATCAAGTTATCAATTGGATGATCCGGCCAGAGGGTTCAGTTTAAGAGCGGATGGGCCGTTGGATATGCGTATGGACAGGCACAGTTTTATTTCAGCTTATGATTTGGTCAATTCTTTATCTGAGCGGGAGATATCGGCTATTTTGAAAAATTTCGGCCAGGAACGTTGGCATCATCGCATCGCGAGTTGCTTGGTCCAGGAGCGTCAGAAAAATCCTATTGCTTCGACCAGGGATTTAAGCGATACGGTTCTTAAGGCGATTCCTTCTCAACGGCAGCGATATCGTCTGCATCCCGCAACGCGGACATTTCAGGCTTTTCGTATCGCCGTGAATCGTGAATTGGAAGCGATTGATTTAGCGATAGAAAAAAGTATTCCACGTCTGTCGAAGGGGGCAAGGATTTGTGTTATTTCGTTTCATTCCCTTGAGGATAGAATTGTAAAAAATAAATTTCGGCAATTTGCGAAAGAAGGATTTCTCAATTTGGTTGTCAAGAAACCATTAAAACCTAAGCTACAAGAAATACAGGAAAATCCTCGTTCTCGAAGCGCGCTATTGAGGATAGCAGAGAGGGTAAAATGAAATTAAAAAAATTTTTCGCAGTCATGAGCCTGGGGACTATTTTAGCGCTGGCGTATATTCAGCTCCAGGTGCAGATATTTGATTTGGCTTACCAGGGAAAATTTAAGGAGAAGCTGATTACGAAGCTCATGGACGACAACGGGGATGTCCAGTCCAATATATGCCTTTTACAATCCTCCAATCATTTAGGACTTCGTCTTTTAGTGGAGAATTCTCCGATGCAGTTCTTGAGTCAGGATCGAGTTGTCAAGCTGACGACCACGCAGAGTTTCGATAACTTCCATCCGGTCTCAACGCGAACGGTTCAAGTGGCGGAGAAAAAGACAAATTTTTTAGTGAGTATTTTTTCTGTGAAATCACAGGCGGAAGCTGTCCCCATTCGATAATGATTTGAACTTGTGAACAATCAAAAACGACATCTGCGTTTTAGTCTCGTCTTTCTTAGCTGCATCTTTGGTCTCGTCATTTTTGCCGTCAAACTGGTTTTCATTCAAGTTTTCAATGCCGCGTATCTTGCCAAGCTCGCCGAAAAGCAACACAATTATTTTATTGAGCTTGAACCTCGGCGGGGTGGCATTTACGATAGAAAGTTGCGACCGTTGGCCCTTAATGTGGCCGCTTATTCGCTTTATGCCAAACCTCGGGCCATGACAGTCCAAGCTAAGAAAAAGGCAATCAAGGAGATTGATCGATTGCTGGATCTTGGGGAAGATTTTTTAAAGAAACGCTTGGATAAAGATAAATACTTTGTCTGGATCGTACGAAAATTAACTTCTGCCGATGTGGCAACCATAAAAGCCCTCAAAATAGACGGATTGGATTTTGTCAAGGAAAGCCGACGCTATTATCCGAATCAGTCGTTGGGAGCGCATGTGATTGGTTTCGCCGGGATGGATAATCGAGGTTTGGAGGGAGTGGAATTAATTTATGACCATTATTTGAAAGGCGAGTTTGGTTGGTCACAGATTATCCGCGATGCCCGGCATCGGGAACTGCTTATTGAAAAGGGTTTTATCCCACCGAAGAATGGATTTGATTTTATTCTAACCATTGATGAGACGATCCAGTTTATCGCCGAACGGGCTCTTGAGGAAGGATTTCGTCAACATCATGCTATCGGTGCCAGCTTGATCATCATGGATCCTAAAACAGGAGAGATTCTTGCTTTAGCGAATCGGCCGACATATGATTTAAGTCATTTTTCAGAAGGTAATCAAGACAGCCGCCGAAATCGTGCCATCGTGGACATGTATGAACCCGGATCTGTCTTTAAGATTGTGACGGCCGCCGCGGCTTTGGAAGACGGTAAGGTCAAAGAGAGCGATAAGTTTTTCTGTGAAAACGGAGAATATAAAGTGGGGGGACATATCCTGCATGATCACAGTAAACATGGGACGTTGACATTTAAAGAAGTCATTGAGCAGTCCAGTAATATTGGCACGACGAAAGTCGCGCAATTGCTGGGACCGGTTACGGTTTATAAATACGCAAAATTATTTCGCTTTGGCATGCCTACCGGCATCAATCTTATCGGTGAGGTCAATGGCGTTTTGAGGCATCCTTCGCAATGGTCCAAGACTTCCATTGCCGCTATCCCCATTGGTCATGAGGTAACAGTGACGGCTATTCAGCTTCTTGGCGCTATTTCCGCAATTGCGAATGATGGGGTTTATATGCAACCATTTGTGGTAAAATACATCAAAGATCAAGAGGGAGAGTTAATTAAAGAGTTTAAGCCGCAAGCCATCTCTCGGGTAATCAGCGGCGAAACAGCGCGCCGGTTGAAGGAAATCTTGGCTGGTGTGGTCGAAAATGGCACGGGTAAATTATCAAAAATACCCAATGTTCGTGTCGCGGGCAAGACAGGAACAGCCCAAAAGGTTTTGGGAGGGCAGTATTCGCACAATAAATTCTATGCCTCCTTTATTGGTTTTGCCCCGGTTGAAGATCCCCAGATCGCGATGGTGGTGATTTTCGATGAGCCGCATCCCAGTTACTACGGGGGAACGGTCGCGGCCCCTGTCTTTAAACGCGTTGCTGAAGACGTTTTAAAATATCTCGCGGCCAGTAAATAAAAATCAGAAGTCACCAGGAAAATCATGAAGTTAAAAGATCTCGTAGCTAATTTGTATCCTCGTTTACCCAGTCAATTTGAAGAATTTGATGTTGAACAGATTAGTTGTGATTCCCGTCAGGTGAAACCCCAAAGTTTATTTGTTGCTGTCCCGGGGATAACCTACGACGGGGCCAACTTTATTGATGAGGCGATTGACAAGGGAGCCATTGTTGTCGCTTATGATCATCATGCGGCCAAGAAGATTAACAATGACCAGGTGTGCGCGCTTCAGGTCTCCGACCCGAAAAGGTTTTTACATGAAATTATTCAGCGTTTTTATGATTATCCTTCCAAAAAGGTGAAAACGATTGGCGTGACCGGGACCAACGGCAAGACGACGATCACCTATCTGATTGAATCTGTTTTTAAAACAAACGACAAAAGATGCGCGGTCATTGGCACGATTAATCATCGAATAGCCGGTAACATAATCCCTTCTAAAAATACCACCCCGGGGGTCGTTGAGCTCCAACAGTATCTTTTTGAAATGGATAAAGCCAAGGTGGCTTACTGCGTCATGGAAGTTTCTTCGCATGCCCTTGAGCAGGAACGCGTAGCCGGAATAGATTTCCGGTCGGCAATCTTTACGAATCTGACCCAGGATCATCTGGATTACCATGTGTATATGGACAATTATTTTTATGCGAAAGCAAAATTGTTCACTGCCCTATCCGCGGATAGCTATGCTTTGATTAATACGGATGACCATTTCGCCCGGAAATTAATTGGTTTGACTAAATCAAGAGTCATGACTTATGGGATTAAAAATCAAGCGGATATCCAGGCGCGGGATATTCATTTAACCCTCCGCGGATCGACTTTTACCGTCTGTGACCAGCCAGGTCGCACAAAAATACAAACACGCCTGATGGGGACGCACAACATTTATAATATCTTGGCGGCCTGGGGAGTTTGTCTTTCGGAAGGGATTTCACCGGAAAATATTAAAAAGGGGATTGAAGCGTTTGATTCTGTTCCCGGGCGCCTAGAGCGAATTGATTGTGGCCAGGATTTTTTTGTCTACGTGGATTATGCCCATACGGACGATGCTTTGAAGAATGTCCTGACGAGTTTTAAGCAGGTGAGCTCGGCAAAGGTCATTGTTGTTTTCGGTTGTGGTGGGAACCGTGACAAAACGAAAAGGCCGAAAATGGGAGAAGTCGCCAGCCAATTAGCGGATTATGTTATCGTGACTTCCGATAATCCTCGTCAGGAAGATCCGCAGGCGATCATCGGGGAAATTATTGCCGGCTTTAAGGGAAATCACTATGCGGTTGTTTTAGACAGAAAAGAAGCCATTGCCAAGGCCTTTTCATTGGTTCAAAAAGGTGAGATTGTCTTGATTGCCGGTAAAGGTCATGAAGATTATCAAATTTTTAAGGATAAAACCATCCATTTTGACGACCGGGAAATTGCCCGAGAATGCCTGCAATGTTTAGTGTAGATGATATTGTCAAAGCCACGCAGGGCATCTTGATCAATGAAAAGAGAGGTGTTCGTCTTAAGGGAATATCGATCAATTCACGGACGCTCAAGGAGGGGGAACTTTTTATCGCCATTAAGGGTCAAAATTTTGACGGTCACGACTTTATCAAGGACGTGATTAAAAAGTCTGCCGCGGCGATGGTGTTAGCTAAGAAAGATGTTGTTGGAGAGGTGAATATTCCGGTGATCCTGGTTAAAGATACGACAAAGGCTTTGGGAGACATCGCCTTATTTCATCGACTGCGTTTCCAAATCCCGGTCATAGCGATTACCGGTAGCGCCGGAAAGACAACGACCAAAGATCTGGTTGCGGTCGTCTTAAAGAAGAAGTATAAAGTTCATAAGAACGTTGCCAACCATAATAACCTTATCGGCGTCCCGTTGACTTTGTTTGGTTTGAATCGGTCCCACGAAATCCTGGTCATTGAATTGGGGACAAGTTTTCCCGGTGAGATCAAACGATTGGCTGAGATCACGCGGCCGACGACAGCGATCTTGACCAATATAGGAGAATCTCATTTGGAGTTTTTAAAAACATCCGCCCGGGTTTTTAAAGAAAAACTTCAGATCATGAGCCACATGGATAATCAGGGGACGGTTATTTTTAATAATGATGATCTCTACCTTAGTCAAATCCCCGGGTTGAAGCTGAAACCGAAATTGATCAGCTACGGTATCAATCAGACGTGTGATTATCAGGCCGATCAAGTCAGTTTGGAGAAAAATGCCCAGATCCATTTTCGCCTTAACAAAAAAAGGGCATTCACCTTAAAGTCATCGGCCTTGCATATGGTGTATAATGCCTTGGCGGTTATTTCGATGGCCCGACTTTTAGGAATTGAATTTAGTGATGTCCAGAAAGCCTTCCGCCGGTTTTCCGCAATGAATAATCGGCATAGCCTTTCAAAAATGGGAGCCTACTGGATGATTGATGATAGCTACAATTCGAATCCGGTTTCTTTAAGAAGTGCCATTCATTCTCTGAACTGTTTGAATTCAGAGGGAAGAAAAATTCTCGTCTGCGGTGATATGCTGGAATTAGGCAGAGCTTCCGATGGATTACACTGCCAGATGGGACGATTGATAGCGGATTCAGATATCGATATCCTTTTGACGGTCGGACGACATTCACGGTTTACGGCCCAGGCCGCGAAAAAAAACAAAAGACTTAAAGTACATCATTTCACATCCTTGGTATCGGCCCAAAACAGATTAGCCAAATACCTTCAACCCAATGACACAATCCTCGTCAAAGGGTCAAGAGGAATACATTTAGAGAAAATTGTGGAATTCATCAAAGGAAAGACGAGGGATTAATGTTTTATTATCTTGCGGAATTCAAGGAATTATTTTTTGGATTAAATATTTTTCGTTACATAACTTTTCGGGCCGGCATGGCGGCTTTGACGACATTCGTGTTATGCCTCATTTTAGGGCCAATATTCATAAAGAAATTCAAATCTTTGCAAATTGAAGAAAAGGCCCAGAGAGATGATTGTCCGCAGCTTAATCCTTTGCACCGTTCTAAGGACGGGACCCCGACGATGGGCGGTATTTTTATCGTGGGCAGCATTTTGCTAGCCGCTTTATTGTGGACGGACTTAACAAATCATTATGTTTTGCTGACGCTGTTGTCTTTAGTCTGGCTGGCCGTGTTGGGTGGGGTAGATGATTATATTAAGCTGACACAAAAAGGCAAACACCGAGGCCTGCGCGCCCGGCTCAAATTGAGATGGCAACTTATTTTGGGACTGATCATTGGAGTTTATCTGCATTCCAGCCCGAACATCCACATGACTTTAGATATTCCCTTTTTAAGAAAAGCACTTTTGGATATCGGAATATGGTACATTCCCTTCGCGATTTTAGTCATTGTGGGAACTTCCAATGCCGTGAATTTGACCGATGGGTTAGATGGGTTGGCGATTGGCTGCGTGATGATGGTGGCCCTCGGCTTGGGGATTTTAAGTTATATTAGCGGACATTTAAAATTCAGTGAATACCTTTTCATTCCCTATATCCCCGGCTCCGGAGAATTAACCGTCATTTGCGCCGCCATCTTAGGCGCCAGTCTGGGATTTTTGTGGTTTAATTCTTATCCAGCGACGGTTTTTATGGGAGATGTCGGCTCTTTGGCTTTGGGTGGGAGTTTGGGAGCGATCGCGGTTTTTATTAAGAAGGAATTACTATTGGTGATCTTAGGGGGGGTCTTTGTTGCCGAGGCCTTATCGGTTATCCTGCAGGTCATGTCTTTTAAATTGACCGGCAAGCGAATATTTAAGATTTCTCCATTGCATCACCACTTTCAATTATCCGGCTGGAATGAATCCAAAGTGATTATTCGCTTTTGGATCATTGCTATCATTTGCGCGCTTTTGACCCTCACTACGATTAAGATACGGTAAACATGGATTTAAAGAATAAGAAGGTAACGATCATCGGGCTCGCCCGCAGTGGTTTTTCTCTTTCTCGAATAATTTCCCGCCTGGGAGGGCAGGTTAAAATATCAGAGAAGGCGGTTTTTGATCCGGCGAAACATTCTTTTCAGGATCAAAATTTAAAAAATCAAATTAAGACGGAGTTTGGCGGCCACACCCAGGGTTTTATTGAGGATAGTGATTTTTTGGTCGTGAGTCCCGGCGTGCCGCGCAATGCTGAACCCATCCTTTGGGCCAAGGCCAAAGGTATTCCCGTGATGGGCGAGATTGAGTTAGCCTGGCGGTTTTGTCCCTGCCCGGTCATCGCGGTGACTGGTAGTAACGGTAAAACGACCGTCGTGACCTTGATTAAAAAGATATTTGAGCAGGCCCAACGAAAAGTCTGCGCGTGTGGAAATATCGGTCTGCCGTTTTCCGATTATGTTTTAGATTTGAAAAAAGATGAGACTGTCGTTTTAGAGATAAGCTCTTTCCAGTTAGAATCCATCAATGACTTCAAACCTCATGTAGCCGTGCTTTTGAATTTTAGCCAAAATCATCTCGATCGCCATGCCGATCTGGAAGAATATTTTCAGGCAAAAAAAAGAATTTTTGAAAATCAAACTAAAGACGATTTCGCCGTGTTGAATTACCAATATCCGAGACTGAGAGATTTAGCTAGGGAGTTGAAAGCTCAGATATGCTTCTTTAATAATTCACAAACGACCGCGGCGGCGGTTTTGAATAATTCCAATTATTTGGCGGCCATGGAAGTCACGCGGGTGATGGGTATTGGTTCGGATATCTGTCATCAGGTTTTTGAATCGTTTCGAGGCGTTGAGCACCGGTTAGAATGGGTGCGTCAGCTTAATGGCGTGGATTATATTAATGATTCCAAATCGACGACGGCCGAGGCTGGTCGTTGGGCTTTGGCGAGTACCAGTCAACCTATCATCATGATCTGCGGCGGCCGGGATAAAAATATTGATTTTTTGGTTCTACGGGATCTGGTTGGCCAAAAGGTCAAAAAGATGGTGGTGATTGGAGAGGCGAGAGAAAAAATACGAAAAGCATTCCAGGATGTAGTTTCCCTTGAGGAAGCCAAAGACCTGGAACAGGCCGTTATCCGCGCCTGGGAAAATGCTGCTGCCGGTGATGTGGTGATTTTTAGCCCCATGTGTACGAGTTTCGACATGTTTTCCAATTTTGAGGAACGAGGTCGGGTTTATAAAACCATCGTTAACCGACTTTATTGACGTTTGCACAACCAACATTAATAACTTTAAGAAAACAAACGTCGACCTGCCTGCCGGACAGGCAGGGATACTGACTACAACTATTAATGTTGGTTCAGAAAAAGTCAGTAGATGAGAGAATTCCTATGCGTGATTTGAGAATATCCATCATGGTTACCGTGACGATTTTAATGTGTACCGGTATCATTATGGTTTTTAGTTCCAGCGGAATTTATGCCTTGCAAAATACGGGACAGAGCGCCTATTATTTAAAGCGACATTTATTTTTTTTGCTGGTGGGGCTGTGTTTCACCATCGGAGCCATGGCGATTGATTATAAGATCCTCCAGAAACACGCGAAACCCATTTTGGCCTTTTCCATTTTTTTGCTGGGACTGGTTTTGATTCCGGGCATAGGGCATGAGCACAACGGGGCGAGAAGATGGTTCCATTTAGGGATGTTCAGTTTTCAGCCCTCGGAATTAACGAAGCTGGCGATGTTGATTTACGTTTCAGATTTTTTGTCCCGAAAACAAAAACACATTCGGGATTTCTTTCAGGGATTTGTTCCCGTGATTCTTGTTTTAGGGGCGGTGTGCTTGCTTATCTTAAAACAGCCGGATTTGGGGACGTCGGTATTTACTGCCGTGATCACTTTATTGTTGATGTTTATTGCGGGAGCCCGCCCGCTTCATTTAGGTTCTTTGATTCTTTTGGCATTGCCGGTTGTTTATTTGTTGATTATCCGTGTCCCGTACCGTTTGGCGAGAATACTCGCCTTTCTTGATCCTTGGCAGGACAGTCGGGGCATTGGTTTTCAACTTTCACAATCCCAGATTGCCTTAGGTTCCGGCGGAATTTTGGGTATCGGTTTGGGACATAGCATGCAAAAATTATTTTATTTACCGGCGGCGCATACGGACTTTGTGCTTTCCATTATCGGGGAAGAGTTAGGCTTGTTGGGAACATCGGCCATAATTATTTTGTTCACATTATTCATTTGGCAGGGAGCCCGGATTGCCAAGAGAACGGAAGACCCGTTTGGTTATTTTTTGGCGGCGGGAATTGTAATGAGTATCGGCTTACAGGCGGTCATCAATATCGGGGTGAGCATCGGGGCCTTACCGACCAAGGGGTTACCTTTGCCGTTTGTCAGCTACGGCGGAACGGCCTTGATTTTTCATATGATGGCGGTGGGCCTTCTTTTGAACATATCACGGCGGCAGGACATATGAGGATTGTCATCGCCACCGGGGGTAGCGGAGGTCATATCTTTCCGGCATTAAGCACGGCTCAAGAACTTCGCAACAATCACCATGATGTTTTCTTCTTAGGCGCCGGCGGGTTGATGCTGGAAAAAATTAAGCAGTTTGGTTTTCCGGTAGAGGTACTGCCAGCCAAAGGATTTTCTTCGCGCTCAGGGACAGCATTTGTGGAATCCGTATTCGCTATGGCGAAATCCGTGAAGCAGGCATTTCAGTCTTTAACGAGAATAAAGCCGGAGGTGGTTGTGGGATTTGGCGGTTATGGAGCCTTTGCGGCTATTTTCTCGGCCGCTATTCTCAGATACCCCACGTTTATTCATGAGCAAAATGTCATCCCCGGCCGGGCCAATAAAATTCTGTCCCAATTTGCCGGCAGGATAGCCATCAGCTTCAAGGAAAGTAAAAAATATTTTAATGCGAAGAAAACGATTCTGACGGGATGTCCTTGTCATGATCACGGCCCGTCGATAACGAAAGAAGAAATTTTTTTTCGGTTTAAACTGAGCCCGGGCAAAACGACCATTTTGGTCTTGGGCGGCAGTCAGGGCAGTCGACGGATTAATGAGGTTTTTTTAAATGCGGCCCAGTCTTTGAAAAAAGAATCGGATTTTCAAGTGATCCACATCACGGGGAAGAATGATTACGCCTATTTAAAGAAAGGTTACCTGGAGGCGGACATATCGTGCTGTGTCTTTGATTTTCTTGATGATATCGAGCAGGCTTATAAAATTGCTGATGTGGCCGTCTCCCGTGCCGGCGCTCTTTCAATCTTTGAATTAGCGGCGTTTAAGCTGCCGGCAGTTTTAATTCCTTATCCTTTTGCTGGAGGTCATCAGAAAGAGAACGCCCGGATTTTAGGGCAAGCCAAAATGGCCAGGATTATTGAGGAAAATGAACTAACCGCTGAGAAGTTGAAGAAAGAGGTCATCCGGTTGATTAATGAAAGCACGAGACGAAATTTTTTAGATAATAGTCGCATTGATTTCTATTTCCCGGATGCCACAAAGAGATTAGCCGGAGAGATTATTTCACTCGCAAGATGAAAAGAAAAGCCATTAGTTTTTTAATTCTTTTTGTTTTTATTTTTGCCGCAGCCGGCTTTGGCGAAGAGAAATGGCAAGAGCATAGCAGCAGCCACTTTTTAATTTATTATCGAGAAGCCCCGATTGATTTTATTAAAACGGTTGAGGAAAATGCCGAGGAGTATTATAGCGAAATCACCAGCAATCTCGGCTTTACCCGCTACGACAGCTGGACCTGGGATAAAAGGGCCAAGATTTATATTTACGATGACCCCGAGGATTACATCCGGTTTTCCAAACAGGCGGATTGGTCGCATGGGGCCGCTTCTGTCCAGGAGAAAATTATCCGGACTTTTCCATCGGCCCATGGCTTTTTCGATTCGACCTTGCCGCATGAGCTGGGACATATCATTTTCCGGGAGTTTGTTGGCTTGTACGCGGATGTGCCCACCTGGTTTGATGAGGGTGTGGCGATGTATCAAGAGAAGGCGAAACGCTGGGGAACCAATAAAATTGTCAAGCAAGCCATGGCGGAAGGCAAGTTTATCCCGTTAAATAAACTTTCGACTTTGCGGTTAACCAATAAGACCGAAAGAGACACCGTGGATCTTTTTTATGCTGAGGCCGCGAGTATTATTTATTTCCTTATGACGGAATTCGGACAGTCCAGATTTGTCGGTTTTTGCCGGGAATTAAAAGAAGGAAATCCTTTCGAAGTCGCCCTGAAATCGGTTTATGTTCGCTTTGATAATATCGACAAATTAAATGAAACATGGATTCAATACCTCCAAAGATAAATAAACATTATCACTTTATTGGGATCGGCGGCATTGGGATGGCCGGCCTGGCCTTTTTGCTTATGTCCAAGGGTTACAGTGTCAGCGGCTCAGACCTGAAAGAAACCTCGCTGACCGAGAAATTAAGGGCTCAGGGTGGCCGCATCTTTATCGGGCACGACGCCAGTCATCCTCAAGGTGCGGATTCCGTTGTTTACTCCTCAGCGATTACTGAGGACAATCCCGAGATGGTCTATGCCATCCAGAATAAAATTCCCTTGTTAAAAAGGGCGCAGTTGCTTTCCCAAATCATGGGAGATGATGTCAGTATCACCATTGCCGGGGCGCATGGTAAGACCACAACGAGTTCCATGGTCGGCCAGTTACTATTGAAAGCCGGTCTAAGGCCCACCATCGCCGTTGGTGGTATTGTCAACAGCGGCGCGTACAATGCCAGCTTAGGAGAGGGGAAATATTTCGTGGCCGAGGTTGATGAGAGCGACGGTTCTTTCCTTTATTTCTCTCCGTATTATTCGATTATTACTAATATTGACTTTGAGCACATTGACTATTATCACAATTGGGAAAATATCTTGAATGCTTACAGAAAGTTTATCGAAAAAACGCATCCTCAGGGATGTGTTTTGGGCTGCGGAGAAGATAAAAGGTTGACGAAATTATTGACCGAAAGCCGGCGTCCCTTTATGATGTACGGCATTTCGAAGGAAAATAATATCTACGCGGAGAATATAGCCTTGGATGGCTATGCCTCGAGTTTTGATTGCGTTTATGAGGGCAAAACATTAGAGAGGATCGCTCTCAATGTCCCCGGCCGGCACAATATTTTAAACGCCTTGGCCTGCGCGGGTGTGGGATTGAGATTGGGGATTGATTTCGGTACGATCAGGACAAGTTTAAAAGAGTTTTCGGGTGTCCAGCGCCGGTTTCAGGTGAAGGTTAAGACCGATGATATTTCCGTGGTGGATGATTACGGACATCATCCAACGGAAATTAAGGCAACTCTGGAAGCCGCGCGGGGCCTAAAACCGAAAAGATTGGTCGTGGCTTTTCAACCGCATCGTTATACCAGGACACAATTTTTGTTGGACGAATTTGTCGAGAGCTTATCTTTGAGCGATTATTTAGTGATTACGGATATTTACGCCGCCAGTGAGAAAGCTATCCCTGGCGTTAGCGCTTTAGCCTTGTATGAGAAGATAAAGGAATCAAAAAATATTTCCGTTGTTTATCTTCCCAAAGAAGAAATCACCCGGCATCTTTTAGGAATAATGAAAGCGGGAGACCTGATATTGACATTGGGGGCTGGGGACATCACGCGTATTTCCGATGAAGTAGCGCAGGGTATCAGAGATCAGTATCCGCAAGCCAGCCGAAAAAATTTATGAATCCGGATATTTCTCAATTGGGGCATATTGGTATTTTAATGGGCGGATGTTCTTCCGAGCGTGAGATATCCTTGCGCTCCGGTGAGGCGGTTTATACGGCGCTAAAAGAACGCGGCTGTCAGGTGACGAAGATCGATATCTCCACCGATGATGAAGAAGCGATCCTTCGCTTGCTGAAGGAATCCCTGATTCAAGTTGCCTTCATTACCCTTCATGGGCGTTTGGGCGAGGATGGCAGGATACAGGCTATATTAGAGAAGGTGGGTCTTCCTTATACGGGTTCGGGGGTTGAGGCTTCTCAGCGGTCCTTAAATAAAATCCTCACCCAAGATTTGCTCATGAAAAAACAGATACCAGTTCCTG
>Ga0247727_10006678_pt1 | contig 22527 bp, 22 predicted proteins | sample WisWelCaveWW1625_FD_202498 | JGI IMG/M metagenome (GOLD analysis project Ga0247727, IMG submission 202498) | Biofilm microbial communities from Wishing Well Cave, Virginia, United States - WW16-25 | ecosystem: Environmental > Aquatic > Deep subsurface > Groundwater > Cave microbial mat | place...
CATTCTCAGAATTGAATGATCCGGTTGACCAGCGGGAGAGATTCCGGGAGCAGGTCGAATTGGGAAAGCGGGGCGATGAAGAGGCTATGGTATTGGATGAGGATTTTTTGAGAGCCCTGGAATACGGCATGCCTCCAACGGCCGGTCTGGGAGTGGGGATAGACCGCCTGGCCATGATTCTGACGAATCAAAACTCGATCCAGGATGTCTTGTTTTTTCCCCAGATGAAGCCTGAGAAGAAAGCTGAGATGAGCAGTGATGACGAATACAGGGACGCCGGTATCCCCGAAGAGTGGATTCCATTGGTGAAAAAAGCGGGCATTTTGACCATTCCTGAGCTGAAATCAGCCAATCCGGGCAAATTGTTCAATGACATTTGCGGTTTGAATAAGAAGCTGAAACTGGGCCTCAAAGCCCCGGCAAAAGATCATGTAGAATCATGGTGTTCTTAATAAAAAAATCCCGCTTTTGGCGGCAATTGCCAAATCATGGTTCTTTCGTATTTTTAGTATATCACTTGGTTTCGTCATACAGGTTGCTTAAATTCAATAACATCACGGAAATCCCGGGATTATGCAGCATGAATCTACCAACGACCCTTTGGCGTTAGAGAGTATTTCGTCGCCGGAAGGGGGTACTGAAAAGGAGAAAATTCTCCAGGGGGAAAACGGAAGCGCGCAAGCTCTGCCCGAAAACGCCGGAACGGTTACAGAAAACCAGGCAGCAGGTCCGGAAGCCGGATCTGAGCTTCCTGAGTTGATCGCCAATTTGCTGGCTGATCCGGATCTTCTTGAAGACCATGTCAAAAATGCAAAGCCTCATGAACTGATTTTTCTGCTGGAAAATCTTTCGCAGGTCGGTGATGAATTTGAAAATGTCCTCGATCTCGGAAAGCTGATTCAGAAATATATCGGCGAACTCAAGGATTCCGAAAACGGAATCATGGACAAAGCCATGTCGTCGCGTTATCAGACTGCCTGGGCGAAGTTCAACAAACGGCGGAGTGTGTGGATGAGGGCGCGGGAAGATCAGCGTGCCGAAAATTCAAAGCTTAAAAAAGCAATGCTCGATGAACTCAAAAAGATCGTCGAAGCCAAAGATGTCGAAGCAATTCAAAAAGTCAGGGATATCCAGAAACGCTGGCGCGAAACCGGATTTGTTTTGTCTGACGATGTGGAAGCGCTGAAGATTAAATATTCAACTTACCTCGATAGTTTTTATCATTTCCGGTCCATGTCCAATGACCTCAGGGACCGTGACCGCGAACAAAATCTGATTGAGAAACAGCGACTGGTGGCCGAAGCCAGTGCTCTTTTTCCGGTGGAAGGAGAAACCCCTCCCGACAATTGGAAAGAAATTGGCAATAAACTTCAGGAATTGCATGAGGAGTGGAAAACCTACGGCCTGATTCCCCGGGAGAGTGATGAAATCAATGAGCAATTCAGAAGTGTACTTGACCGCTTTTATCTGAAGCGTCAGGAATACTATGAGCAAATAGACAAGACCCGGGCAGAAAACGGAGCCAACAAACAGACATTGCTGGAAAAATTCAGCACTTATGCCGCATTCACGGCCGACAAAGCCAAAGACTGGAACAAGGCAACCCAGGAAGTCCTGGCGATGCAGGAAGAATGGAAGGTGATCGGTCCGGGCCCTAAGGATCTCAACAAGCAACTGTGGAAGGATTTCCGCAAGAGCTGTGACACATTTTTCTCCGGGAAAAGCAAATTCTTCAAAAAATTCGATGACGCACGTACCGAAAATCTCGAATTGAAGAAAGTTTTGTGCGACAAAGCTGAGGCGCTGAAAGAAAGTACTGACTGGAAAAAGGGCGCCGAAGAATTGAAGCTATTGCAATCGGAATGGAAAAAAATCGGATCGGTTCACGAACGGCATTCCAACAAGATCTGGAAGCGGTTCCGGGCTGCTTGCGATGATTTTTTCAACCGCCGGGATGAGGCAGTTGGCGGAACGCGTGCACAGGAAAAGGAAAATCTGACGAAAAAGGAAGGACTGATTACAAAGGTGAAGGAAATTCTTTCCAATATTCCGGCAAAGGACGAAGTCAGGGAATTCATCACGGCGATGCAAAAGGAATGGGAGGCGATTGGTCATGTTCCCTTTGCCGAGAAAGACCGCATCCATTCTGCTTTCAGAACGACATTGCAGAAACTCGCAAAGGATGGCGGATTGGGGAATGATGTATTCGGAGGAATGAGGGGTGCGCCAAGATACAATCGTGGTGGCGGAGGCGGAGGTGGCTCCGAAAGTAACAGGCGCGATGATGGCAAGGATGAAATTCAGAGACTTCGTCAGAAGATGGAAGGAATTCAGGAAACGTTGAGCTCATATGAGGCGAACATCCAGATGATATCCAAAGGCAAATCCGGTGACAGCCTTCGTAAGCAGATTCAGGAGATGATTGATGCCGAGAAATCCAAGCTCGATTCAATGAAAGCGCGCATCAAATCAATCCGTGAATTGGCGCAAAAGGAAAAGGAAGAAAAGGAAGCTGAATCGGTTGCTGCCCAAAGCCCAACACCGCCGGTCAGTCCGGAAGGATCTGAATCCTAAACTGTTTTTTTGCCTGGACTGGCACTGACGGATGATTCGCTTTCCATGCTTTTTTTCACCGGGAAAGCAGGTTTCCATTTCTCCATGATTGCCAATCCGGCGAGAAATGCCATTGCCAGCAGGAATTTGTACCAGAATTCCGGACTGAAAAATTTCACTTCGGCGCTGCCATCAATCCAGAAACCGATCAGCAGGATCAGGGTGGCAGCCGCAAGATAAACCGCGCTGCGACGCAGGTGGTATGGAACTTCAAAATATTTTTGTCCCGAAATGTAAACCATTGCTGTCATTGTTGCATAACAGGCGATCATGGCCAGAGCACTTGCATAATATCCCATAAACGGAATCAGAATGATGTTGAAAAGAACAACAATCGCTGTTCCGATGCCGGAAAAAAGCAATCCGAACCTCACCTGCTTTGTGATTTTGAACCATATGGAAATGTTGATGTAGGCTCCCCAGAGCAGAAACCCGAAAAGGAGAAGAGGTACAACACCCAGGCCGGAGTGATAGCTTTCATCAATCAATTGAAATCCAAAAACCGAGACCGATACCAATTCATGGGAGAAAGAACCAACAAAAAGGTAAACGATGATTCCTGCCATCATGAAATAATGGAAGACTTTGGCGAATACAATGCGGGAATCGCTTCTGTCTGACTGTTTAAAGAAAAATGGTTCTGCAGCATAACGGAATGCCTGAGTGAACAGCAAAATCATGATCGCAAGTTTTTTGTTTGCCGCAAAGATTCCCGCAAGTTCATCGCCGTTCCAGAATTTCCCGTTGAACAATTCGCGGTTTTCTCCCCAGATCCGCTTGATAAAATTCACATCGGAGTTCTGATTGATCATTCCAAACAATCCCGCAATCATGATGAAAAATCCATATTGCATCATGGGAAATACAATCTCTTTATTCAATTTGAAATTTACCGGCAAAAGATCTGCAACAGAAACCGCGGAACTTTTTCCTTCCTGATCCGCCTTGCGCAAAAACGGCAATGACAACAGGACGAGTATGCAGACACGCGCGACCGATGTAATGAGATTGGATATAAACACATAATCGGCTTCCGTGCGCTTCATGATGATGTAGAACCAGGCATTCAATGCCAGATTCAGGAGAATGGAAAAGATGGTCACTCCGGCGAACAAGCCGGGCCGTTCATCATATCGCATTTTTGCCATGGGAAGAGCGACGATGACATCCAGGCCGATGATCGCGATGACCATCAGCACCAGTTCAGACCGGGCGGCGTATCCCAGGATCTCTGCCAAAGGTTTGTGAGCAAGAATCGAAAGCAGGGAAAATGCGATCGCGATAAAAAAAATAAGCAGGAATGCCTGGGTATAAGCCCCTTTCACCTCTTTCTTGTCCGAGGCATACCGGAAATAGCTCGTCTCCATCCCAAAGGTCAGGATGACCAGAAAATATGTGACAAATGAATACAGATCGGAAAAAATACCATACTCTGATTGCGACATCATCGCAGTGTACACCGGAGTCAGGGCCCAGATGACCACCCTGCCGATGACGGAACTCAGCCCGTACACTGCAGTCTGAGATGCAAGTTTTCTGATGATGCTCATCTTGTCGCCCGGCGGAAATTCGGAAAAAAAATCTGATACCTCGTCTCATTGTGAAACCGGTTCCGCCTGCTCACCACGATTTGTATGCCATCATCTTCCCGGAACCCCTTGCAAATGGATTGGCCAAGTTTCCGGTGAATCATTTCTTCGCTGAACAAAGGAAGGTGCAAGTCTTCCAAAACCCACTGATCCATCCTGAGAATGTAGTTTCCGGGTTGCCGTGATTCTTGTAAAAATGGCATGGCAGATGGGGGAAGTTCCTTGATTTTTTCTGCAGGAAACATCATCGCGGAATTGGGAAGGAGGGACGAATAAAAACTTCCTGACAGGAAATGAGGCCAGAAACCGAAAAAATTTGCGATCGGCATCGCCCCGACAAGAAAGATCACCACCCATTCCACAGGCGCTTTCCCTGACGAACTGCCCGCCCGGCCCAGGCCGGTCGCCGCAATGATGCCAAGTAGAATGTAACATATGTTCCATGGCCAAACCACCGCATTCCAGGAAATTCCAACCGGCCCCAGCGCCATGAGAATCGTCAAATGCATCGCGATCGCAAGAATAAGTCCGCAATTGCGCGTGATCCGGAAAATCAGCAGGATTCCGGAGCCCATCTCAAGTCCCGCGGCAACGAATCCTGCTTCCGGATTTTCCCGCGCCAATGCCCCAAGTCCGAATCCATCGGCAATGACGATAAACATTTCTTTCGGAAAGAAAGGATTGATCTTGTGCAGGCCGCTCCAGAAGTAGGTGAATGCGAGAATTGCAATCACATTCCGGTACAAGATCTGCGGATCGGGTTTGTCCATGAAGACAAATGGAAGAAGAATGAGTATGTAAGCATACAACCAGGGCTGCAGGCGGTTGATATCTGCCAGCACGAGGATGGCAGCAGAAACAAGTAAAATCAGGATAGGATTCCGCCGCCCCGGCCGGAATAGAATTGCGATGCAGGATAAGATCATCGCGCAAAAAGCTGTCAAGGTGATCCCTGCGGGCAGCGTTCCGGAACCCGGAAAAGGAATCAGGGATATTTCAGGAATATCACGGAACCCGGGTATCCAGGCAGGAAGGCTGATTCCAAACTGAATCAGCATGGTCAGAACAACGATGCGTATTATCAGTGCCGGCCGAATCAGACTTTCCGGAATGGCAAGTTGCCGGAGCCCTTTCACATTCAGAAGGCGATCTGGAATTCGCCGGCTTGCCGCAGCATCAGGATTTCATGCCAATCGGCATCGAATTCGTTCCCATCCAATAGAAATGAATTTCCTGCGGTGGCATCGTTTTGGACAGGTTTCAGCAAACGTGGGTCATGGGTTCCGTGTAACAACAGAATATCGTCCGGGATTCCATTTTGGTCAAGGGGATCCAAAAAAATTTCAGAACAATGGGTGTTTCCGGGAATGAAATGGCAGATCGAAAGCGGATGAATCGCTCCCGGTTCTTTGGTAACAACTTCGTCAGGGAATCGAACCTGAACACCAGGATATTTGATGCGGTTGTACTTAACAATACTTGCCCTTTCTTCCGTACTGCATTCCGTGCGAACTATCGTCTGTCCGCTCAGGATCTGGTACACATGCAAATCAATTCTTTCCGGAATTTCATTCTCCGGGCCAACGGTTCCGGTGATGCCAATCATCCCGGGAATTGAATTTTCATCTGAAATATTCAATTTGATCTCATTGTTGTACCCATTCGGGAATTCTTCCCATTTGCGATCCTGAAGGAAAAACCAGGATGTGGGAATCTGATCGCTTCCCTTCCAGCCTTTCAACTCCAATACGATTTCTTCATTCCCAATAATTTCCTTCTCTTCGCATCTGATTGAAATGTGAAATTCCCGAACGCCACCTGCATTCCACCGCAAATTGGCGACTTCGCCCGGTGGGATGGTCTGACCCCGGCAAATCATCCCGGTAGTGAACTTCTTTTCGCCGGGGGGTGGATCCGATTCGGGTTCGGCAACGATGAATTCAGCAAAATGTAGCGAATAATACAAGGGCTCCACATATTGCGATTGGAGAAATCCGAATGTGAAATAGAGGAAATATGCGGTGAGTAATGCTCTCAAAATACAGGACGGTTTGGTTCAGATCAGGAAACGAAAGACACCTGTGTTTTGGTATCTGCTCTTGATTCATTCCTGTTTTACCTTTGCTCCATGAACCGCTTATCGGCATCGGATCCCATTGTCGCCTTGTCCACTCCGGCCGGTATTGGTGCGCTTGGCCTGGTCCGGATGTCGGGAAATGATGCCATCGGGATTGCCGGAAAGTTTTTTTCCAAAAACCTGCAATATGCCGCGGGAAATTCTGTTCATGTTGGCCGTTTTGCTGATGGGGATGCAGTTTTGGATGAAGTGGTGCTGACGGTATTCCGGGCGCCACATTCATTCACGAAAGAAGATGTGGTGGAGATTTCATTTCATGGCAGCGCTTATATTCTTCAGCGTGCTTTGGAATTAATCTGCGAAGCGGGTGCGAGGCCGGCAGAGCCGGGAGAATTCACCAAACGTGCCTGGCTCAACGGGGCCCTCGATCTTTCGCAAGCCGAAGCTGTGGCAGACCTGATTGCAAGTGAATCGCAGGCAGCACACAACATCGCGATGGGACAGCTTCGTGGCGGAATTTCTTACGAAATCAAGAAACTCCGCAGTGAACTTCTCGACTTTGTGAGCCTGATTGAACTGGAGCTCGATTTCGGCGACGAGGATGTGGAATTCGCCGACCCCGGAAAACTGCTTGAGCTGATTGCCGGCATCAGAAAGATGATATCGGGACTTGCCGGCTCGTTCCGCCTGGGCAATGCCATCCGGAATGGAATACAGACCGTGATCGCCGGCCGTCCGAATGCGGGAAAATCCACACTGCTGAATGCATTGTTGAAGGAAGAAAGGGCAATCGTATCTGCAATTCCGGGAACAACAAGGGACACGATTGAGGAAATGATTGTGATCGGCGGTATCCGGTTTTTGCTGATTGATACTGCGGGAATCAGGGAAGCAAAGGACCAGATTGAAGAGATGGGTATTGCCCGGACGATGGAGAAGATCGGCAGTGCATTGATATTGATCTACCTCTACGATCAGGTTCATACCTCAAAAGAAAAAGCTGAAAATGACCTGGGCCAGTTCCGGCGGGACGGTTTGTCAATCATATCTGTTGCGAATAAATGCGATATGAATTCCGCACAAGGCACTGCTTCAGTAAGCGACTTGCGCATTTCAGCGCTGAAAGGAGAAGGGCTGGAAAAGTTAAAAGCAAGGATGCTGGAGGAAGTAAAGGGATGGCGCAGCAGTAAGGGCGGAGGAATAGAGGGGGGGGAGCCGGTCATCATTTCGAATCTCCGGCATTGGCGTGCTCTGGTTCAGGCAGGAAACTGGCTGGAAGAAGCAGAAAAGGCTTTGAGGCAGGGACTGAGCGGCGAGATGATTGCCGTTGACATCCGTGGTGCGATTCAGTTCCTTGGAGAGATCACGGGGGAGATCGCGACAGATGAGATTTTGGGAAATATATTCGGGAAGTTTTGTATCGGGAAGTGAGGGTACAGAACAACCAAAAATCAAAATTTCAATTTCTCCGGAGTTTGCTTATTATTAAATACTGACAGAATGTATATTTCAGATTCATCGAAAGTGTAATAAACACTGATCTGCTTTCGGATCAGACATTTCCGGATGTTGCGTGTGGAATCGTAGGACGGAAATTGATTTGGATTGGATTTGATAGAATTGATCTTTGAAACCAGTTTTGTCAAAAATTTTCCGGCAACCTGTGCATTCCACATCTTCGCAAGATAGGCCAAATTTTGTGACAATTCGTTCTCAGCCCGCTCAGACCAATTGACTTTCATCAATCTTTCGGATACGTCTTTCGGTATTTCGAAATTACTTCCTCATGCGGAATCACCTTCCCTTCTTCGACCTGTTTCATCGAAATTCGCAGGGATTCTTCCAGGGCATCCCGGGTCTCTGGAATTGGCTTGCTTTCAAAGCCAAGAATGGAAACCAATTTTTGATAAGCAACAAAAAGTTGCTCCGCATCTTCAACCTGATCAATCAAACGAATAATTTTCAGCTTAATTTCTGCGGTACTCATGCCTTTTCGCTTGCTATAGAATAAAGATAACGAATAATTGGCATTTTTCTCAGCGCCAAAATACCTTAAGCTGGAACAGCATCAAAATTGGTGGCCTTGCGCACATTTTTACAAGGCCGGATACCAGAAATTTCCGACATTCGATTTCAAAACACAGCCCTGCATTCTTCCCATGAATTTCACAAAGACGTGTCCCAATTTTGGGAATCTACTTCCTGGCATTTTTTACCCCCACTTATTCTTGAATCAGCCCTGAAAATTCGTTGTCAATCGGTTACCCGGCCATTCTCAACACGCGGATATTATTTTCATACGCATCAAAATCGTCGGCCTTTCCTGCGAAAAATGACTCAATCCCATTGATCGAATTCAGGATATCGTAAAGCGATGCCTTTTGCGGTCGTCCATAAATGATGGCCTTCGATTTCTCAATATTGCGTATGAAGCAGGGGTTCCGGATTGCCCGAGCTTCCAGCAAATCTACTTTGCGTTTGAAAATTGATTCAAGTGCGGACTTCAAGCTGAAATAGTTTTCAGCATATTCCGAAAGTTTTACATTTTCGAAGTCAACGATTAAATCAATATCGCTTTCATCGGTGAAATTGCCTGTTACGATGGAACCAAAGGCGAATAAGCTCCTTACCTGATGCTTTATACATTGGTTTTCGATCTGCCGGGCATTTTCGGTGAAGAGGATCATGTGCGTATTAATAGAAACTGCTGAATAGGTTGATGATGAAAAAAATTCCGGTGGAATTCTCTGACCAATGGCGGAAGCTTGGATCTCCAACAGCCATGATTCACATATTGTATTGGAAAGTGAGGCAGGGAGCAGGGAGCCTGCCACGAACCATGGAATCCCAATGTGAGAGCGCACTGAGTCTGTAGCCGGATAGGTGAGCCACCTTCGAAAAAATCAAACTATCTTAGAATCGTGAATATAGAAAATATCATAAAGCTATTCATGCTTTTGGGCTTCCTTTTGTTGTTTTTGACAGGCAGCCGGTTTCATGCGGAAAAACTGAAAGGCGAGTGCAGCGAAGCAAGGTGCGACAAACCGCACGACCATGGTGAATTAAATTATCACGAGAGATTTCATGTAGATGCTGCCGACAACTTTGGAGTCGCGACATTAAAATCTAGTGCGAACTTTTGGGAAGCAAACGCAACAGGAATGACTTTCGCAATCATTATTGGCGGTGCAGCGCTTTCACTTTTACTTTCATGGAAAAAGTTTGAAAAAATTTTGCAGTTTAAAGGAATCAAAGGGGCAGCATTGAGCAGTGTTTTCGGAATGCCTCTTAATATGTGTGCAAATTGTTCAGCCGTTACCAGTGTGAGCATGACTGCAAAAAGCGGAAGTGCAGAATCAACGCTGGGAATTATTCTTGGCGGTGCGTTGCTGAATGTGATCGGCATCGTAGTGATGCTTGGATTGTTCAGTCCTGCGGTGGTAATATCAAGAGGGGTTTTCAGCATCATCATGATCTTGTTTGTTGTTCCTTTCGTTGCAAAACTTGTGAAAAAAAAAGAACCTCAGACCGCGCAAAGCGGAGTGTTCAATCTGATTTCATGCTACTTTCCTGAAAAATCTTTTCTCCAGACATCAATGAAAGCGATGGAAGATTGGCTGATGGCAGTCGGAAATATAGCTTACAAAATAATTCCATTGATGATTATCGGAACTTTGGTAACGGCAATTTTCAGGGTAATATTTCCAAATGAAGTGTTGCATCACATCACCACTTACCATCCAGTGCTCATACTTGTTATCATTTCGTTTATCGGCACATTGCTTTCCATTCCTGTCATGTTCGAAATTCTTTTGGGAACAATATTGTTGCAACTTGGTTTCGGTAACGGAGCGGTAGCGGCAATGGTTTTTACTGCTCCCTCATTCGGACTGTTTACTTTGATTTTGACAAAAAAACAACTTGGAGGTTACAAAGTGCCGTTAATCATTATATTCATCACATTTCTTTTCGGCATCGGCGCCGGGTTGTTTGCGGAATTTCTGACTAAATTATTTTGAGACATGAAAAAAACAATCATTGGAATTATTTTCTTTTTGCTTCAAATTTCACTGGCAATTTTCTACAACGGAACCGTTGACTTGAAAATAATAATTATCGCTTCAGTACTGACATTCGCTTACATTCTTTACAACTACTTCAGGAATAAATATGAGAGCTGCGAAATATAAAGGGAACCTCAGAAAACAGTGAAGTTTCCTGTAATCAAATCACTTCATAAATGAGGAAAAGTCCAATATCCGGAATCACAGTAAATTCAACTGTACTTTATATCACCGCTTTCCTTGCCACCACCATGTTGCATGAATCCTTTCATGCGCTGTTTGGAATCCTGTTTGAAAGTCATCCTGTATTGCATCACAATTACGTTGAGCATCTGACCAGCGAAACTCTTACCACATCTCAGAATATTGCAATTGCTCTTGCTGGTCCGCTTATTGGTTTGACGCAGGGAATTGTTGCTGCCGCGGTCTTTTTCAGGATGAAAAAATATGATTTGCTTCAGATGTTTATTGCCTGGGTTTCCATTCTTGGCTTTAATAATGTCATTGGTTATGTATTGACAGGTCCTTTATTCAAAGCCGGGGACATCGGCAAGGCGTATCACATACTTGATACACCTCTCTGGTTGCAAATACTATTCGCATTGCTTGCGGCAATTGTACTGGTAAAAATAACGCTGATGATGAGCAAACCGTTTCTCAGATTTGCGACACGGCAGGAATGGCTGCAGGATGGAAATTCCAGAAAAAGATTCCTGTTTCACATCATCATTCTTCCGTGGATTTTTGGCTCCCTCATCATGACAGGACTTTATCTTCCAGTGATTGCAATCATCAGCATTATTTATCCCGTGATGAGTGGTTTTGTTTTTATCGGCCCGTGGCAAAACGGAATGAAAGTACCTGATGTTGCAGAATCTGACAGTACAGGCAATGAAAAGATCAGTTTTACATTTATTTCAATTTTAATTGTGCTTTCGTTGTTTTTTAAATTTGTGCTGCAGCCGGGGATAGTGCTTCAGGCGTTTCCATAATCAGGAGGGCAAACAGGAAACACTTCGTCCTGGCCGCGGGAGGATTCACCCTTCTTCAATCCTCCTCATGATAATCCAGATCCTTCCCGTAGGTCTCCTGCAGGTATAACACACTGCCGATGGCAAGGACAAATACTACGATTCCCACGATGATTGCTGAATTCAGAATCCCCATTCCGGGCGCCGTTTTCGTTCCGGCCATTGCATTCCAGCACAAGGTCATGGGTACCGTGGCTCCCCGCACGAAATTCGAAATGGTAGTTGTTGCTGTAGAGCGGATGTTGGTTCCGAATTGTTCCGATGCAACCGTGACGAAAATTGCCCAGTACCCCATGGCCAGGCCCATCAGGAAGATGATGAAATAAAACATCGTGGCAGAAGTACCGCTTGCTGCAAAATACCATCCGGAACTAACTGCCAGCAATCCGATGGTGATGATCAATGCATGTTTCCGGGACCGGAGTTTCTGGCTGATAAAAGAGGTGAGAAGGCTGCCGATGGCAGCACCTATGTAATGATACATAATGGCTTTACCGGAACTGATTGCCGGAACGATTCCGAGGGTTGCCCCGAATTCGGATGAGAATGTGATCAGAATTCCGATGACAAACCAGACGGGTACTCCGGCAAGTATGCAGGCGAGATATTTCGCAAACCTCATTCCGTTTGTGAAAAAACTGAAAAAGTCACCCCTCCTTACTTTTTGCTCCTTCATCTTTCCAAACATACCGGATTCGTGAACATATATCCTTAGGATCAGGAGGAGAAGTCCGAGTCCGCCGCCGGCGAAATAGGCTTCGCGCCAGCCCCATTCCGAAACTGCGAATGCCAGAACGGCTCCTGCGATTCCGACACCCGAAACAATGCTGGTTCCCCAGGCCCGGGTCTCTTTGGACATGACTTCGGAAACGAGAGTGATCCCGACTCCAAGTTCTCCGGCGAGTCCAAATCCGGCAATCAGCCGCATCCAGGCATATTGATCCAAAGTTTGTACGAATCCGTTTGCAATATTCGCCAGGGAATAAAGCAGGATCGTCAGAAAGAGTGCGGAAAGTCGTCCTGCCTTGTCGCCAAGTATTCCCCAAACTATGCCGCCAAGCAGCATTCCGATCATCTGCATGTTTATGAGCCAGATTCCGGCATCCACTGCTTCTGCTTCCGGGACGCCGATACCTTCGAGGCTGGCCTTGCGGACAATACTGAACAGAATCAGGTCGTATATGTCAACGAAGTAGCCCAGAGCTGCAACGATGACAACTACGTTAAATGGATTTTTGGTATTGCTGAGCGTTTTGCCGCTCACCTGACGATTAATTTGCCGTTTCCGGCCTTGCGCCCCTTGCTTTCATTAACCATCTGCCAGGTGTAAAGTCCGGGAGTGCATTGCTGAAGTTCTGGCTTCATCAAATTGCCACGAAATCTGAAACTGGAAATCAATTGACCGGAAATATTCAGGTTGGTCTTGCTGAGGCTCACTTTGTAAACATCAGTTCCATTGGAAGTGAATCCGGCGGGGGCAATATTGTGCTGGTCTGTCCAGGTTTGAGAATGACCGGGAAAGAAAGAAACAGCGAATAGAGTTGCAATCAGAATGAATGAGATCAGGAAAGTTTTCATGATTTTCAATGATCAGGCAGGGACGAAAATAGCAATTTTGGTAAAAACCAGGCAAAGGTCTTTGCCGGGAAGCCGGGAGATTTCATGATGTTTGCCGTCAGCAGCAGCCGGCAGCCTCACATGAAAACCATGAATATTGCTTACCGGCAAATTTCACGAATTCAATTTTTGCATCAAAAACGATGTTTTTTTGGAAAATATCAGGTACAAATTTGCAATATGATTGCAAATTTGTACTTTTATGTCATGATCAGACGGGAGGCGGAAACCAGACTCAGGTATCTCCTGAAATTGTTTCCGGTCATTACTTTGAACGGGCCGAGGCAGTCAGGGAAAACAACTCTTGTCAAATCGGTATTGAAAAAAATGCCTTATGTGTCGCTGGAAAATCCTGACGACCTGGAGCATTCTCTCCTGGATCCACGCGGCTTTCTTGCCCGTTTTCCGAAAGGAGGTATCATTGACGAAACCCAGCGTTCGCCAAAATTGTTTTCATACATCCAGGGAATCGTTGATGACAATCCTTCAAGGAAATTTGTCCTGACCGGATCACAGAATTTTCTGCTCATGCAATCCATCACCCAGTCCCTCGCCGGGCGGGTAGCCATTCTGAAACTTTTGCCTTTCTCGGTATCCGAATTGGATCGCGCAGATCAATTGCCTGAAACCGCAACCGAAGCGGCATGGAAAGGATTTTATCCTCCCCTTTACGACCGCAAAATTCCTCCAGGGGAATTCTATTCAAATTACCTCAATACATACGTGGAAAGGGATTTGAGAGAGATACTGAAAGTCGCGAATCTGCAATTGTTTATCCGGTTTCTGAAAATGTGCGCCGGCCGCGTTGGCCAATTGCTCAATTTATCGGATATCGCAGCAGCTACAGGAGTTTCAGTGAATACCGCTAAAGGATGGATCAGTATCCTGGAAACCAGCTTTATTGTTTTTCTTCTTCCGCCTTATCACCGGAATTTCACCAGGCGCCTGACGAAAATGCCCAAACTTTATTTCCACGATACCGGATTCCTTTGCCATCTTCTTGGCATATCAGATCCTTCCCAGGCTTCACAGCATTTTGCAGGAAGTGGAATTTTTGAAAACCTCGTGATCGCTGACGTTATGAAGCGGATCTGTCATGCAGGCCAAATCCCGGACCTTTATTTCTGGAGAGACCACAAAGGAAAAGAAATTGACCTCGTGATTGAATCCGGGGGAAAAGCAATTCCGGTGGAAATCAAATCTGCACTCACAAGAAACATGTCGTTTTTTGATGGCCTGGATTACTGGCGAAAGTTATCCGGTGACACCGCAGAGGAATCCTATGTAGTTTACGGAGGTACTGGAAAAATCAAAACGACGAGAGGGAATTTCATCGGATGGCAGGAATTCTTCAAGCGGAAGTGGGTTTGATTTCGCCAAGGGTAAACTACAAGGCAATACAGAAAATGTAAAGCCCTGATTGTCAGACACTCTCATTTTCAGAAAAATTTTAGCATGACAAAGGGATTTTATTCATAACCGCACAAAATTTGTACTTTAGCACCCGGTTCGCTTCGAAAGATTGAGTTTTTCCTCTGTTTCGGGGCTTTCCGCTTTGTTAGTCGTTTGGTATTAATCAGTTTATCATGAACATTTTTGTAGCAAAACTCAATTACAGTACCTCGAGCGAGAAGCTCCAGGAGATTTTTGAAAGGTATGGCGAAGTATCCAGCGCCAAGGTTATCATGGATCGCGATTCTGGCAGATCCAAAGGATTCGGATTCGTTGAAATGCCAAACGATGAAGAAGGAAACCAGGCCATTGATGCATTGAACGAAACGGACCTCGACGGCAATACCATTGTCGTGAAGAAAGCCCGTCCGAAAGAAGAAGGTGGTGGCGGTGGTCGCGGTGGATTCAACCGCGGTGGCGGTGGTCGCGGCGGATTCAACCGCGGTGGCGGTGGCGGTGGCGGCGGATACAACCGTGGCGGCAGTAGTGGCGGTGGCGGCGGCGGTTACAACCGTGGCGGTGGTGGTGGCGGCGGATACAACCGCGACGACCGCTGATTCCAATCATTTGATTCCATAATCCGCAGCGATTGCCGCGGTGATTTTTTCGGAGAGCGACTTGGTCGTATATCCTCCCGGGGAAATTATTTCCCGGGGAGTAGCTTGTAATCGGCGATGCTCTTTGCAATAATCTCCATTGCAAGCCCTGAGCCGAGAAAGTTTTCGATCTCGACGGTCTTGTTTTCGAGTTTCTTGTACTCTTCGAAGAAATGCCTGAGCTCCCGGAAAAAATGTTCCGGTAACCCCGAAATGTCATCAATGTGATTGACGCTCATATCGTGAAAAGCGACTGCGATGATCTTGTCATCCATGTCGCCACTGTCCATCATCCGCATGACTCCAATGACTTTTGCCTTTACTATACAAAGCGGTACGACATCAATTTGTGAAAGTATGATGATGTCCAGCGGATCCCGGTCATCGCAATATGTCTGTGGAATGAATCCGTAGTTGGCCGGATAGTACACGGAAGAATACAACACCCGGTCAAGTTTCAACAGACCTGATTCCTTGTCCAATTCGTATTTGGCTCTTGTGCCTTTGGGAATTTCGATGATTCCGTTGACGACCGCAGGAGCCCCCTCACCCGGACTTACCCGGTGCCATGGATTGTTTGAAATGATTTTCATTTGGTTTTTTGCAAATTATGCCAAGTTTAACAGGATTTACAAGATGGGACCCGGATTGTCCAATACCTTTTGTATCATGCCCTGGGTGCATCTGCATATTGCCCAATCCGGCGAAGTCAATCCCTGCTGTGTCGCACCTTCAGATCCAGTATATTCTTTTGGTTCCGTGCATGATTTTGAGTTGGAAGAAATCTGGAATCGTCCTGCAATCCGTGAATTCAGGAAAAAGCAAATGGAGGGCAAACCGGATTCCCGGTGCAATGGCTGCTACGAAAAGGAAAACGACGGTTTCCGCAGTCTCAGGAATGTGACGAATTCGGATTATGCGCACAAACTTGAATTGCTGAAATCCACATCGCCGGAAGGGAGACTTGATTCCAATCCGCCTGTGTATCTCGATATCCGGTTTTCAAATGTTTGCAATTTTAAGTGCCGGATTTGCGGACCCTGGTCAAGTTCCCAATGGCATGAAGATGCAGTGGCTATGGGAATGAAGAATCCCAATTCCCCTGCGATCTCAACTGGCATTTCGCAACCGGAAAAATTATGGAAGCAAGTCGGGAAACTGATTCCGGATTTGGAAGAAATCTATTTTGCCGGTGGCGAACCGCTTGTCATGGAGGAGCATTATCGTTTCCTGGATATGTTACATGAACAAAAGAAGTTTGACATCCGCCTGAAATACAGTACCAACCTTTCCTTCCTGGAATTCAAGGGAAGAAAGGTGATGGAATTGTGGAAACCATTCCGGCAGGTAGTCATCGCTGCAAGCCTGGATGGAAGCGGCAGCCGGGCGGAATACATGAGAAAAAATCAGAATTGGGAAAGAGCAATTTCCATCTGGAACGAAATGAGGAAAGGCGGAGAAAATCTGCTTATGTTGCTATCTCCGACGGTCAGTGTTTTTAATGTTCTTCATATCTGTGATTTCCACCGGGAATGGACGGAAAAGGGCTTGCTGGACAGGGAAGGAATGATCCCTTCCATCCTCAGAACGCCGGAAATTTATGATGTCGCCAATATGCCGTCGCATCTGAAATCAAAAGCAACCGGAATGATCCATCGCCATCTCGATTGGATGAAGTCCAATTCCAGCCGCAATGAACAGCAAATGGAATTCGCGATGCGTCAATGGGAAGGGGTGATGGGAAGAATCAAGCGGGATGCGAATCCATCATTGTGGACCGATTTTTCCCGCTTTACAGCCCGTCTCGATCAACTCAGGGGGGAAGATTTCCAGGAAGTGTTTCCGGAACTGTTTGAAGTTTCATAACATGCAGATTATGAGAGCCTTTCATTTGTCAATTGTAATTCTTGCCTTTCTGTTTCCATTTGGCTTTTCCATCGCCCAGTGTATCCCGGCGATCAAAAGCAATTCGCTTGTGATCAGTTCTGACACCACGATCAACGGTGGTTTTGCCCCGGCATGGGTTTGTCCATTCGATACCTTTCATTCAGATGGTGGTTTTCACAATGTTTACCTGGAGCCAGGCGCAGTGATGACAACCGGCGTTGGCATTGATTCGATCTATGTAAAAAAGGGAGCAAAACTGATCATGAATGGTGGAATCCATGAAATTTTCTTCGCCGACACTTTGGATCTCATGATTGCAGGCGGCATACCTTATTATCACAATTGTCCTTCCGGTACTGACACATTCTGCCAGGGGCAGTTTGCTACTCTCAGTGCAATCGTCACCGGCGCCAGCGGTGCGAGCAGCTATCAATGGTCAAACAATGACACTACAATGACAACTACAGATTCTCTTCCGGGTTACCGCACTGTGACGGTGATTGACAGTATGGGATGTGTTGCGATGGATTCCATCCTGCTGATTCAAAAGCCCAATCCGACAGTCTCAGCTTCCGGATTCGCTGATATTTGCCCGGGAGATACAGTACAACTTCTATCCATCGCAACCGGAGATAGCAGTTCTCCTTTTTATACATACAATTGGACACCCTCAGTGGGGCTTGATAGTTCAGGCAGCGACAATCCGCTTGCATTTCCCTTGGTATCCACAACATATTATGTGACGGCAAGCAGCGTTTGGGGATGTACGTCTTCGCCGGATTCGGTACTGATTTCGGTCTTGCCTGATCCGGGCAATGCAGAAATCACACTTTCGGGTGACACGATCATGGCTGACACGACAGCCCCCATATTCACCTATCAATGGTACCGCGATGACAGCCTGATTCCCGGAGCAAACCAGCCATTTTACGTATTCGATTCTTCAGGATGTTACAAGGTGATCGTTGCCTGCGGGATTTGCATTTCGGAGTCAGATACAATATGTTTGACTATTCTTCAGGCACAAAACAAAGTAATGACCGGTATCAGAATCTTTCCGAATCCGTTTTCGGAGGGTTTCAAGGTATTGCCCGGTGATTTTCAGGAAAGCGGAAATATTTGGATCAGGGATCTTGCCGGAAAAATTCTATACCGGATGGAATTTGAAGATTCTCAAACCCTGGAGATCGGCAGGGGAGACCTGCCCGCGGGGATCCTGATTGTAGAAGTCGAATCCGGCCGATCCGGCAAGTTTTCCACACTCATGATTGCGAGATGAGGTAATTTTTCAGACTCGGCCATTCTCAATTATATTTGCGGTTTTCCTGAGGACAAGCAATTCGCAAAGGAACACAATTGGATGGGAAGAGCATTTGAATTCCGCAAGGCCCGCAAGATGAAGCGTTGGGGCCAGATGTCTAAGTCATTCACCAAGTTTGGCAAAATGATTTCCGTTGCTGTCAAATCCGGCGGAGCAGCGATGGAAAACAACGCCTTGCTTCGCGTTGTGGTGCAGAATGCAAAAGCTGCAAATATGCCGAAAGACAATATCGAAAGGGCAATCAAGAAGGCGGCGGATAAAGGAAGCGGAGACAATTTCAAGGAAATCGTTTACGAAGGATATGGTCCGCACGGAATCGCATTCGTAATTGAGACAACAACCGACAATCACACGCGCACCGTGGCAAACATCCGCCTTTCATTCAATCGTTGTGGCGGGTCGCTGGGGACTACAGGTTCAAATGAATTCATGTTTGAAAGAAAGTGCATGTTTCGGGTAAAGAAACCGGCCGGGTTTGTCCTCGACGATTTCGAGCTGGAGTTGATTGATTATGGCGGCGACGAAATCAACGAAGATGGAAATGAAATCAGCATTTACGGAGATTTCCAAAGTTTTGGCGCATTGCAGAAATTCTTCGAAGCAAAGGGTTTGGAGATCACCAATGCAGGATTGGAGAGGATACCTCATGAATTGAAGGAACTTACTTCTGCCCAACAGGAAGAAGTGGAAAAGCTGATCGAGAAACTCGAAGAAGACGAAGACGTTCAGAACGTATTCCATAACATGGCCTGATTGTCAGCAGCGATCCCGGTGACATTCGGCAATACGTCGCGGAAGACGGTCTGGCTCTGGGGCATCGCAGTCGCATTGTTTTGCCTGTACGGCTTAATCTCATTCGTCAACCACTACCTGTTCCGTACTTATTCCTACGATCTCGGCTTCATGAGCAAAGCCGTGTACGATTACTCACGACTGCAATTTTCGGATTTTACACTTTTTTACTGGCGTTCAGAAAATACAAGCGCTCTCGCAGATCACTTTGACCTGCTTCTCATTCTTCTTTCTCCACTTCGCTACATTTTCGGAAACTGGACTCTGCTCGTCTGCCAGGTTGCAGCCATAGTCTTTGGCGCATTCGGGATGTATCGCTTTGTGGCTTCCCATACTTCTTCTTCAGTGCTTCCTTTCCTGGCAATGCTCCAATTCGGACTCACATGGGGAAATTTTGCAGCTGTCAGCTTTGATTACCACACTTCTGTGATGGCTTCCATGTTCATCCCCTGGTTTGTTTATTATTTTTCGGCGGGACGATTCCGGATCACCTTGCTATTGTATTTCCTGGTTCTGGTTTCCAAGGAAAATTTATCCCTTTGGATGGCTGCTATATCTGCAGGTCTGGCGCTGATTCATTTCCGGGACCGGAAAAAACTCGTTCTGGCCCTGAGCCTGATGGGTTTCGCGGTATTCTTCTTTCTTCTTGTGATCAATGTGATCATGCCGGCGATATCAGGAACAAAAAACAGCAGTTTTTATTTCAAATATGGAGTGTTGGGGAAAAACTTCCGCGACTTGATCGGAAACGTTTTTTCCGATCCCTGGAATGCAATCCGGTTGGTTTTCGTGAATCATTCAGGCGATGCGCAAATGGATTGGATCAAAGGAGAATTTCTGATGGTCTTTGCCTGGAGTGGCGGAATTGTCATGCTTTTGCGTCCGCAGTTTCTTGTCATGGCGATTCCGATTGTTCTCCAGAAAGTCTGGCACAATTCCTCCAGCATATGGGGTTTGACTCACCATTATTCGATCGAGATGGTGCCATTGATTTCACTTGCCGTCTGGCATTTCGTGGTGAAATTGAAAGAAAGAAAATGGCAGATTCGGGCAGGGATTGCCGGCCTTGTTTTGACCTGTTCGGCATCGCTGTATTTTTTTGAATTCCGGATTCCTGTGCATGACCATCCCAACAAGTACAGGTTTTATTCCTCCATTCATTACAAGCAGCCCGAATTTGATGCAGGGGCCGTCCGTGAAGCTTTGCAGAAAGTGCCTGATGATGCCAAAGTTTCCGCACAGGGAATTGCAGTTCCGCATTTGGCAATGAGGAAAACGATTTACCTTTTTCCGCGAATTGAAGACGCCGAATACCTGTTTCTGATAAACAGCAGGTTTGTTTTTCCGCTTTCACCAAAAGATTTCCGGTTGAAGTTGGCGGAAATCCGGGCTTCGGATAAATGGACTGTGGTCTATGAAAAGAATCCGGCGATTGTCTTCAAAAGGAAGAATCAATCGCCGGATTGAAAACAAAGGTTTTTGCCCTTGTGAAAATCAATATTTCATTCAGTTCCCGCTTTTGGGTGCGCTTGCAGCTTTGGCCGGTTTTTTACCGGAGGAAGCTGGTTTGGCTGCCTTTGCAGGAGCAGCAGTTTCTCCGTTTCTGCCGTTGTTTCCTCTTTCCGAATTCTGGGGAGCCGGTGCAGCTGATTCCGGCGCAATCACGCGTGGTTGTTCCGTATTTACCGGCCTGGTATTTTCTACTGGTGCCGGACTTGCTGCATCTATCGGAGCAGGAGTTGTTGCCGGAACAAGCTCAGTCGGAGTAATTGTCTGAGGCTGATCGCTGGTGGTGGTCCGGGTATTCTGCCCTTGCATTGCGCCGAAACAAAGAACGAATAAGGTGGTAACGATTGGTGTAGCTAAAACTGATTTCAAAGATTTCATGATATGCTTTTTTTGATTGAAGCATCAAGCTACGAAAAAATGCTCAATCCTTGCTTTCGTCTGAATCATCCTGGGAAACCGGGGGAACTACAGGTTCTGCTCCCAGGTAAACCTGGTACACTCCGTAACATCCGCCTGCGCCATTGCCGGTACAAGCCAGTCCAACAGAAGCGGGATTCGCATTTTTGATTTCGCCGGAAAGTCCAAATCCAACGAAGGAAACGAATTCCGTCATTCCTGAGATTCCAATATTGTATCCGGCGCCCAATTCGCTGTCGGAAATGGATTCGCTTTTGTAAACCACTTTCGCGTCAAAGGCGATGCCGTTCAGATTCAATTCCTGGAAAGTACTTCCAAGTCCGGATCCGCTGTTGGTTCCGTTGCTGGCCTGATTCAGGTCGCCTTCAAAAAAGAGGATCATTTCTCCGGATGCATTTCCGCCTGCTGCGGCATAACTGCTGATCAGGATATGAGTAGCCGGTGGAAGAATCTGATTGATGGATTCTCCGGAAGGAATGGAAACTTGTGACATTTTGCTGGTGACGCTGTCAAAAGCGCTGATCACGATCGTGCAAGAGCCCGTGTTTTTCAGGTTTGCATGGAGTTCCTGCGGGTGGTCAAAGATCATCTGTTCAATTGCAGAGCCACAAGGATTGAGGAAACCTCTTGCTTCCATCAATTGCGGCTTCGGTCCGAGGACCATCTGCTCGTCATAGGTAATGGTTGATTTCTTTGCAAACGCATCATCAGTAGCAACGCCACTCATGATCAATTCATCTTTGCTGCAACTTATCATCAGGATACCTGAAATAAGGAACAAAGTGACGGGGAAAAAGCTATTTTTCTGTTTCATGACTTTGTATTTTTTGTCTGCATTTTTCATGTTCTGAAATACGCGGACAAGGCAGGTCAGGAATCAGAGCCTGGTTGCCAATCATCAAATCTTTGGCATGGCAAAGGGCGAATGCGCGGAAAGAAACCTCAAATCATCACTTAGGTTGCATTTTCCGCAACAAGCGTTTCATGGCGTTTTTTGCGGACCAGACCCGGATACAGAATTTGATCAAAAGACAACAAGGCGAACCCTGCAGGTTCCTTCCTCATTTTTCACTTCCAGGAAATATGTTCCCTGGTTGAGTTCTGAATCCATTTTCAGGGTGAATAATCCAGGCCCATTGCCGGGTATTCGCTCTTCCTTCAAAATCTTTCCTTCCAGAGAGTATATCCTGAGGATTTGAGTTCCTTTCATTCCCGGCATTGCGATCGTAAATACGCCCTGATTCGGATTTGGGAAAAGGCTCAATCCGTTTGCATCGGGATTCGGGATCCTTGCAGTGATCAGAATTTGAATACAGCTTGTATCGCTGCCACAGGAATTGCTTACAATCAGGCAAACTGTGACGGGAGTGTCTGTCATATAAGTATGTACCGGATTCTGCAAAGTGTCTGTCGTTCCGTCTCCGAAATCCCAGGACCAGGTGGAAGGGCTTCCTGATGAGGAATCGCCAAATTGAAATATGAGACCTGAGCCGGTGTAATGAAATGCTGAAACCGGAAGAATGCAGGTAACAGTCACTTGGGAACAAAGGGAGTCGCTTCCA
>Ga0247727_10006679_pt1 | contig 22525 bp, 15 predicted proteins | sample WisWelCaveWW1625_FD_202498 | JGI IMG/M metagenome (GOLD analysis project Ga0247727, IMG submission 202498) | Biofilm microbial communities from Wishing Well Cave, Virginia, United States - WW16-25 | ecosystem: Environmental > Aquatic > Deep subsurface > Groundwater > Cave microbial mat | place...
CTGGTCTCCGGCGGGTAGTGGCATACCGTGATCGCCATTCCGAGTTCGTCCACCAGTTCCTGGTGTAGCTTCCAGGCCCGCAACCGGCTGCCGTTACTGCCTCCGGCATCGGCGCAGATCAGTATCCGGTTGGCCCCCTGGGTTCTCTGGCGCCCGGCCAATTTCCACCACCGTCGGATGCTCTCCACCGCGAACCGAAGAAACCGTGCGGCGCACCACAGCCTCGCCGGGAGCCGGCTGTAGATGACCACCTACCCGCACACTTCGCGTAACGCGGTGGTAGAGCACCACCGCACCCGGCACCGGGGCGCCGTCCTCGGCCGTAACGGAGCCCTGCATAGCCCCAAACGGCGCCTGGGCGAAGGCGACAAGAGACGGTGCGGTGCGAGTCGACTACTGGATCGTCAGCCCGCCGAACCGATAGGTGTACTTCCACAGGTGCTGCCCGCCCAGAGAGAGTCCCCGCGCCGAAAGTGTGGGTGCCTGGGATGGATGGGGCGTTACCTCCAGGATAATTTCGGCTTCCGCGGGCCCCGGCCCAGGCGGCAGAAAGCCGCCCGCTGTGCCCAATGTAATGGTACCGTCTGATGCCCGAGCTTGGCAGATGGAGTAGTTATCGGCGACCTTCCGAGGCCGGACGACCCTCATCGTCACCCAAGTGTCCGGGTCCCCACCAGTCCAGTTTACAGTGATCGGCTGCCTAGAGAAAAGCACGGTGCCCGGCGCAAGCAAAGAGGTTATGTTGATTCCCGAGCCGATCTGCACGCTCGATTGAAACGGGCCTACGTCGTTTCCTCCGCTCGCCGCGACGCCAAAAGAGCCCGGCCGAATGGCCCCGCTCGGAAGGACAGCGCGATAGACCATCTGCCCGTCTATACTCGCTGGAACGGCCTCTAGCGATCCGAAGCCGGGACCCTGGACCGTGACTCTGCCGGCGTCGAGGCCTCGGTAACCAGGCAAGGGACAGGCCGCGCCGAAAAAATCAGTGATGTTAATGCGACACACTCCCGGTGGCAGAAGCTCTGTCGGCGGCGGGGCCTGCTTTCCTGGCGAGGCCGGGAATGCCGCGGTGAGAACGTCGGTCTCACCGCTCGGAGTGGTTCCACTCGTAATCGTCCTCTCCCACGTGATCTGCCCGAAGCCTGCGCTTGGTGGATCTTCGCAGGCGCCGCCTCCCCTGCGAATGCCGACGAGGACCGGCTGGCTCCGGCCCGCGTACGCGGCTCCGATAGACAGAGGCACCGCACAGCCCTCGCGCGCTATCTCCGGGATCTGGACGTTGACCTGGTCTACTCCCACCAGCCCAGGCGCGCGGCCTGCCCAGGAAACGCGGGTTCTCAGTGGGGTCGGAGGAGTTGGCGGGGGGAGGTCAAATGCTGCGGAATACAGGCTCCAATTGAGGGCGAGGGATAACGGATTTGCCAGCGCAGGACTGCCAGCCGGGGGCGGGTTGAAGACGGCGCCCAGACCGGTTCCATAAACGGAAATGAAATCTCCCGGCGAAGCGCTGTTGGCCGGGGAGTTGACCGACACGCTGCCGTCGCTTGCGACATTCAGCACCGCCCCTTGGCCGCAGCCACTGCCATCCAGCGTGAAGATGCCGAAGACCTCCCCGCCATCAACGAAGGCGGGATCGCTGGCCCCGGCCGGAGTGGTCACGAGGATCGCAGCGGAACCCGCTGGGGGAGGCCAAGGGAGCTGGATGTTAATCTGGCGGGGGGAAACGTAAAAAATCCGCGCCGCCACTCCGTTCAGGGTCACTGAGACGCCGCCGAGAGTGGTGGGAAGCGGAAAGCCGCTGGCCACTTGCTCGGTCGAGGCCAGATTCGAGCCGAAGATCGAAACGATGGAGTCGCCGGCGAGTCCCTTGCCGGTCAGCCGCCCGGTGGCATAGCTCGCCGCGTTCACCACGCCGCCGGGGAAGATTACAGGTTTTTGGCCATGTAAGCCGGCGGCCACCACCAGCAGCGCTAGCCACAGGCGCATCTCGTTAACCCTCCTACGGCGACAGCGGGGCAACCCGGGCACGGCCTGAAACACTCAGAGTAAAGAGCTGATCCTGTCCGGCGACGGCCTGGAACGGAATGTTTGCACCCGGGTTGACCAGCGGCGAGCGCCTCGAATCGGTCAACGTCACGTGCCGGCTGAACACCCACAGCTTCAGCGGCACGCCGGCAGGAATGCTCATCTGGTACTCGCGTCCGGCCCGGCCGGTACTGGTGTTGGCGGCCCCCAGATAGGCGCCGTCTGCAAAGATCACCCCGATGATCAGGTTTGCCGCCCCCAACGGCCCGTCCTTCACGGGCGGAAGCAGTCCGGCGGGATCGTTGACCCGCACCTTCAAGAATACTCCCTTTTTGAGCACCAGAGCCGGCCTGTTCACGGCCCCCGGCAATATGGTCACCTTCGGCGAGGAAGACCACTTGCAAGGGTTCAAATAGGGCGCCGAGGGAGCTTCTGCACAGAGTAAGTAGTCGCCGGCGGGCAGGTTCCAGAGAGCGAACACCCCGTTGGAAACCGTGCTGCGCACCACTGCCTCGCCGGGAGCCGGCTGTACACCGGCGCGCCTTTCGAGTCCACCAACATCACGTGCCGGCTGAAGACCCAGAGCTTCAGCGACTACTGGATCGTCAGCCCGCCGAAGCGATAGGTGTACTTCCAAAGGTGCTGTCCGCCCAGAGAGAGTCCCGGCGCCGAAAGGGCCGGTATCTGGGCGGGGTCGGGAGTCACCTCGATGATGATTTCCACGCGCCCGGGGGGCCCTGAGCCGAAGGCGACGCCCGTGATCGTGCCCTCAGCGGCCCGAGCCTGACAGATGGTGCTGTATTGGTCCGCGTAGCCGCGGTGCGCTACGACCTTGAGCGTGACCCAGGTGTCCGGGTCTCCGCCCGTCCAGTTGACCACGACCAGCCGGATGCCAGTAGCCGGGGCTGGCCGCAGGATCGTGCCGGGTGGAAAGGACGATGTTATGTTGATCCCCGAGCCGATCCGCACGCTGGATTGAAACGGACCCACCTCGCTTCCGCCGCTGGCCGTGACGCTGAACGAGCCCGGCCGGATGGTCCCACTCGAAAGAGCCGCGCGATAAACCGTCTGCCCGTCCACGACCGCGGGAACCGCCTGCACTGGGCCGAAGTCAGGGCCCTGAGCCATGACCTTGCCGGCGTCGAGATTCTTATAGCCGGGCAGCGGACAGGATGGGCCGAAAAAATCAATGATGTTGCTTAGACACCTTTGCTCGGGCAGAGGCGCCTGTTTTCCAGGCGAGGCCGGGAATGCGGCGGTAATAACGTCGGTCTCGCCGCTCGGGGTGATGCCGCTCGCCACCGTCCTCTCCCACGTGATCTGCCCGTAGCCTGCGATCGGCGGATCCACGCACGCCCCGCCTCCCCTGCGGATGCTGATTGGCACCGGCTGGCTGCGCCCTCCAGGGCCGGCGACCGTGAGGGGTACCCCACAACCCTCGCGCACTATCTCCGGAACTTGGATGTTCACCTGGTCCACCCCCACCAGGCCAGGCGCGCGCCCCCCCCAGGAAACCCGGGTTCTTAGGGGGGTTGAGGGGGCTGGCGGTGCGAGATCGAATATCGCCCCATACACGCCCCAATTCAGGGCCAGGGCCAGGGGATTCGACGAGGCGGGGCTGCCGTCCGGCGGTTGGTTAAAGGTGGTTCCCAGACCGGTTCCATAAACCTCAATGAAGTCTCCCGGCGACGCGCTGTTGGCCAGTGAGTTGAGGGACACGCTGCCGTCGCTTGCGACGTTGAGCACCGCTCCAGGCCCGCACCCGCTGCCATCCAGCGTGAAGATCCCGAAGACGTTCTGCACCTCTGGCAGCGAAACAGGATCGCTGGCGCCTCCGCGAGTGGTGACAACAAACTCCAAGCCGAAAAAGGGTACAGGGTAACGCGAAGGAAGCTGGATGTTAACCTGGCCGGGAGAGACGTAGAAAATGGGCGCCGGGATGCCGTTCACCGTCACCGAAGTGCCGCCGAGGGTGGTGGGAAGAGCAACGCCGCTGGCCGACTGGGCGGCGGCAGCGAGGTTCCTCCCGAAAATGGAAACGATGGAGCCGAGGGCTACCGCCTTGCCGGTCAGCCCCCCGGTGGCATAGCTCGCCGCGTTCACCACCCCGCCCGGGAAGATTACAGGTTTTTGGCCATATAAGCCGGTGGCCACCGCCAGAAGCGCTGGGAGCAGGCGCACTCCGTTAACCCTCCTACGGCGACAGCGGGGCAACCCGGGCACGGCCTGAAACACTCAGAGTAAAGAGCTGATCCTGCCCGGCGACGGCCTGGAACGGAATGTTTGCACCCGGGTTGACCAGCGGCGAGCGCCTCGAATCGGTCAACGTCACGTGCCGGCTGAACACCCACAGCTTCAGCGGCACGCCGGCAGGAATGCTCATCTGGTACTCGCGTCCGGCCCGGCCGGTACTGGTGTTGGCGGCCCCCAGATAGGCGCCGTCTGCAAAGATCACCCCGATGATCAGGTTTGCCGCCCCCAACGGCCCGTCCTTCACGGGCGGAAGCAGTCCTGCCGGATCGTTGACCCGCACTCTTAAGAATACTCCCTTTTTGAGCACCAGAGCCGGCCTGTTCACGGTCCCCGGCAATATGGTCACCTTCGGCGAAGAAGACCACTTGCAAGGGTTCAGATAGGGCGCCGAGGGAACTTCCGCGCAGAGCAGGTAGTCGCCGGCGGGCAGGTTCGAGAGAGCGAACACCCCGTTGGTATCCGAAGGGACCGTGCTGCGCACCACTGCCTCGCCGGGAGGCGGCTGTAGATGACCACCTACCCGCACACTTCGCGTAACGCGGTGGTAGAGCACCACCGCGCCCGGCACCGGGGCGCCGTCCTCGGCCGTAACCGAGCCCTGCATAGCCCCAAACGGCGCCTGGGCGAAGGCGCAGGACGCAATCAGGAGAAGCGTTGAAGATAGGGTGTGTAAAGTCTTCATCTGGTACCTTCCTAGCTCGGTGCTTCGGTCATGCCAGCGTCTGCCGCGCGGCGCACACGCTTCGTTCGGGTGTCCTCACTGTTGCGTGGGCGTATACGGGCCACCCCCCTGAAAGTTCACCCGCTGGTTCGATGGGTATGTGAAACAGTTGCCCGAGGGAGACTGGAGTTGCATCCAGGGGCGAAAGACCACGCTGCGACCGGCGAGCGTGCTTTGGTTGTATCCGGCCACGGTCTCGGCTGGAGCGTTTAGGGGACCCCCTTCGCACGTGGCGGCGGCTTGGGCGCCTTGGGCGTCTTGGGTATTGCTGTGGGTCTCCCCCAGGACCACCGTCGAGGTGGACGGAAACAGAGCAGTGTAGTGGACGATGTCGCTAAAGTCGATCTTTGCTTCGGCTTGGACCGCCGCCCCCGCATCATCCAAACGGCAGGATGAGGGCGAAGTCCCGACGCAAGGGCGTAGGTGAACATCGAGAATGTTGGGCTGTGTCCCATAGGTTGGCATCTGGAACATATCAAACGGGTATGTCCCCGCCCCGTTATCGCACACGAGGTTACCCTGAAAAAGGGGATTGTTTGGGAACCCGATCCACCCGCCGCCGATAGCGGCCGCGATCTGGTCGGCCCCCATCAGGCGCGCGTAGTCTGTATAAACATTTGTGCAATTCACTCCCGCAAGGGTTGAGCCGGCCCATGGCGCCGACCATGTCACCCGCCCTGGGTCGAAACCATGCAGGCTCATGTAGTACCGAAGGGCGTCTCTGACGTTCGGCTGGCCCGAATCCGTTTGGGCGTTGTCGACGATGTACCGCGCCAACACCGGGAAGTTCATCAGATCCATCTCTTGCTCGAAGTCCAGCTCGAAGACCGTAAGCTGTTTCTGCGCCGCTGCCGCCAGCATGGCGTTGATGACGTTGTACTGGTTCTGCCAGCCCACAAACATTGGGTTTTTCGGCGCGCAGTTGTACCCTTGGTTATCAGGTGGGCTGATGGGATGGTACTCGATGCCCTGCGAACCGGCGACCTGCTTGTAACCCAACGGCGCGGTCGCATAGAAGTAGACCGTGTCGGGGGTGTCGAGGCAATGGAAGCCGCTCGGCGGGGCCGTCAGGATTTTCGCCCGCGGATAGAGCGTCCCAGCTTCGTGTACCGGCGTGAGAGTGATGTTCTGAATGCCGGCTACCTTTACGTCCTCAAAGAAGTCGTTGACCTGGTTAATCCAGGTCAGATCCGGGGGCGTCAGATTCCCCTTGTAGCCAACGGACGGCCAGTTTAGGCCGCAGTTCACTAACGGTGTGGAGTCGGGGCCGCACAATTGGAAGAAGATTCGAATTCCGGAAACACCCTGGGCGAAGAGATTGGCGAGGATCGTCTTGAAGCACCCCCGGACGTTGGAGCCGGAAGGGCAGCTGACGGGAAACTTCGAGATCGCCGGGGTTTCGTAGTTGTAACTGTCGAAGGGCATGTAGCTGAGGCCCACCTCCAACCGGCTCGGCCAGGCAATGGGCGGCGAGCTGGGCCCGATCGGCAGAGTGAAATCTTTGGTTGCAGCAGCGCCGAGGCTGTCGGTTACGTTTACAGTAAAGCCAAAGGTCTGGCCACCACGAGTGGGGGCGCCACTCAGCACACCACTGGAGGGGAAACTCAGCCCCGCGGGAAGGCCAGAAGGTATCGACCAAGCATAGGGCGGCGTGCCGCCTGTGGTGGCAAGTGTTGGTTCCGCCAGCGCTGCTGAAAGACTGACTGGTGGGCGAAATCGAGTAGGTGCAGGAGGGTGCAACTGCTGCCGGGTAACGGTGAAGGTCTGCCCGGCAATGGTCATGGTTCCGGTACGGGCCGTGCCCGCGTTAGTGGCTACAGAGTAACTCACCGAGCCGTTGCCGCTGCCCGAGGCCCCGGCGGTGATGGTGATCCAGGCGGCGTTGCTCGTGGCCGTCCAGGAGCAACCGGAGGGGGCAGTCACCGACGCGCTGGCGGTTCCGCCAGCGCTGCTGAAAGACTGACTGGTGGGCGAAATCGAGTAGGTGCAGGAGGGTGCAACTGCTGCCTGGGTAACGGTGAAGGTCTGCCCGGCAATGGTCATGGTTCCGGTACGGGCCGTGCCCGCGTTAGTGGCTACAGAGTAACTCACCGAGCCGTTGCCGCTGCCCGAGGCCCCGGCGGTGATGGTGATCCAGGCGGCGTTGCTCGTGGCCGTCCAGGAGCAGCCGGAGGGGGCAGTCACCGACACGCTGGCGGCTCCACCCACGCTGTCGAACGATTGGCTCGAGGGGGAGATCGAGTAGGTGCAGGAAGTTCCCGTTACCATCCACGTTCCCTTGAGTTGCCACCACGGGCTCTGCCAGAGACTGTCAAAGACGTTCACGTAGTTGAATTTCAGACCGGCAAATCCCGGTTTGAACGTCAGGCCGACGTCCACGGTGAGCAGATTGACCGAGCCCGAGTAACTCCAGGTGTCGACAATGCACTGGCTGTTCTGAAGGCTGCCGCCAGGCGGGGCCGGCGGCCCAGGCCAGGTGCCATTATCGGCAGCCAACCAGAGGCTGTTGGCGGCACGGTCCAACCACAGCCAGCAATCGTTGATCCCTGAACCCGAGGTCGTGATCAGCATCTGGGTCACCATGATGTCGGCCCATCCCTCTGGATCCGAATACACGTAGCGGAACGTCTGGCTGGAGCCGCTTCCCGAGAAAGGTGTTACGGAAACGTTCGAAGGGGCGTGGTTTTGCGCGATTAACGGCTGAGCCACCGTTCCCAATGTGATCAGGGAGGCGAGCCACCAGGCAGCTTGCCGGCGGTTACCACGCAGCGCCCCCCCCAGGACATGAGCTTGCTTTTCTTCGAAAAGCCTCCCACGGCCAGAGCGTGACTCATGAAATCCTCCGGCCATTCGGCGTTACGTTCCGTTGTCGGCAACGTCGGGCTGATGTGACTGACACTACACCTCAATCATCGGGTTTGTCAAGGACAATTTCTACGGAAAATACCGACAGTAATCACGCACGTCACGCACAGTAAGCGTCTGTAGGCGTCCTCTCTTCTGCAAGGCAGACTTTGAACCTGGGAGCGGAATGCTAAGGAGTGCAGGGCACGTGCCCGCTTAAATTCGTGAGTTTTCCTCTCTCTTGGAGGGGTCGCCTTTTGGGCGGCTTGTGTTTCTGGCCGCCGCTGGCAGGATGATGAAAAAGACGGCAAGAAAGCTTGGCGAGTAAAACAAGCGGACGAGAGACCCGGCAGTCGGCTGAACGATCACTCCCGGCCGCGGGACATTGTGCTGGCGCCGCCGGCGCACGGCAACCGCATCCCGCGCTACACCCACAACACGGTGTTCTGCGGCAACGCCTTCAGCACCGTGGAGGTGGTGGAGAAACACCGGCTGATCGCCAAGTTTCTGGATAGGGGCGCGCAGGACGAGTTCCGCCGCCAGCTGATCCACCGCTACCAGATTCGGTTTGTGCTGCTGGAGCCGCCGGGCCTCCAGGCGGGGTGGCTGCGGGAGGTCTTCCGCAATGGAGCGGCGGTCATTTACCGGCCGGAGTAGGCTTGGGGAGGGTGGGTCTGATAACAGTCTTCCGGTTCGGCCCGTCTTTGTGGGTGACCCGCCCGCAGGGGGGTCAATCCACAACGGAGGAGAAAACCATGCTGCACAAGATATGGGCGGCCGGGCTGGCCGTGGCGGCCCTGGGGTGGGGCGGAGGCTTCTGGATCACCACTCACTCGGGGGCGTCGCCGCTGGCGGCGAAGATCCCGGGCACGGCCGTGGTGATCGCCGTGGAGGGCTGCGCCAACCCCAAGGACGCCACCCTGGCCGGGACCGCCGAGGGGCTGGTGGGGGGGCGACGGCAGTCAGTGAAGCTGGAGTTCACCCCGACCTCAAAGCCGGGGGTGTTCGCCGTGAAGAAGCAGTGGCCAACCGAGGGCGTCTGGGTGTTGTCGATCACGGGCGCCTACGTGGGGCACACCAGCCGGCAGCTGGTAGAGCTGTTGCCGAACCACCAATACAAGGCTCAGCCGGTGATCCCCAAGGAGAACCTGGCGGGGCGGATCGAGCAGGCGCTGCGGGGCCTGGCAGGCCGGGCGACGTAGCCGGCTTCAGCCCACGCACCACCCTTGCCGGGAAAGCCCGCCGGCGGGTAGTCCGCCAAATGGTTTGGCGCGCTACCCGCCAGCGGGCGTCCGGTGTGATACAATCGTCGATCATGCAGCTAGAGGGGCGTGTGGGCAGAATCGAGCGCCGGCTGGAGGACATCACCAAACTGGTGCATACCGGCATGAAATTGCTGGTGCGGCTGGAAGAGGGACAGCTCGAGCTGCGGCAGGGGTATCGCGAGGTACGGCAAGGGAATCTGGAGCTGCGGCGCGGGTATCGCGAGCTGCGGCAGGAAAACCGCGAGCTCCGAAAAGAATACGGCGGACTGCGGCAGGGGCATCGCGAGCTGCGGCAGGACAATCGCGAGATCCGAAAGGCCATTCACCCCCTGATCGAGGCGCAATTGCGCACGGATGCGAAGGTCGATCGCCTGGTGAAGGCCCTGTTGCGCGGCAGTGGCAACGGTCGCGGAAGATCTCAGTAGCCTTCCGTGGGGCGGAGTAACACAGGCATTCCTGCCTGTCCGAGGGGTCCTCACTCACGCGCCACCCCTGCCGGGAAAGCCCGCCGGCGGGTGTGTTACAATCGTCGATCATGCGGCTAGAGGGGCGTGTGGGCAGAATCGAGCGCCGGCTGGAGGACATCACCAAGCTGGTGCATACCGGCATGAAATTGCTGGTGCGGCTGGAAGAGGGGACAGCTCGAGCTGCGGCAAGGGTATCGCGAGGTACGGCAAGGGAATCTGGAGCTGCGGCGCGGGTATCGCGAGGTACGGCAAGGGAATCTTGAGCTGCGGCGCGGGCATCGCGAGCTGCGGCAGGAAAACCACGAGCTGCAAAAGGGACACCGCGAGCTGCGGCAGGAACATCGCGAGACCCGGAAAGCCATTCACGCCCTGATCGAGGCGCAATTGCGCACGGATGCGAAGGTCGATCGCCTGGTGAAGGCCCTGTTGCGCGGCAGTGGCAACGGTCGCGGAAGATCTCAGTAGCCGACGCCGGACTTGCTCTTCATCACGTCCACCAGTTCCTGGACCGCGGCGGCGCTGTTGGCCAGCGCCGCCTTCTCCTGGTCGCTGAGGCGGATCTGGTAGATTTTCTCGATGCCCCGCTCGCCGAGCTTGACCGGCACGCCGACAAACAGGCCCCGGATGCCGTACTCGCCATCCAGGTAGGCAGCGCAGGGCAGGACCTTCTTTTTGTCCTTGAGGATGGACTCCACCATCTCGACGACGGCCGAGGAGGGGGCGTAGTAGGCGCTGCCGGTCTTCAGGTACTTGACGATTTCGGCGCCGCCGTCACGAGTGCGCTGTACCAGCCGGTCGATGGCGGCCTGGTCGAGAAGCTGGCGCAGCGGGATGCCGCCGACGTTGGTGGAATCGACCAGCGGCACCATGGTGTCGCCGTGGCCCCCCAGCACCAGCGCCACCACGCTTTCGACCGAAACTTCCAGCTCCTGGGCGATGAAGCTCCGGTAGCGGGCGGTGTCGAGAATTCCCGCCATGCCGATGACGCGGTTCTTGGAGAAGCCGCTCACCTGGTAGGCCGCCTGGCACATGGCGTCCAGCGGGTTGGTGACCAGGATCAGGATGGAGGTGGGGGAGTACTTGACGGCCTGCTCGGTGGCGGCCTTCACGATCTGGTAGTTGGCCATCAGCAGGTCGTCGCGGCTCATGCCGGGTTTGCGGGGAAAGCCGGCCGTGATGACGACGATATCGGAGTTGGCGGAGGGCTCGTAGTCGTTGGCGCCGGTCACCCGGACGTCGGACCCTTCCACCGGACCGGCCTCCAGGATGTCGAGGCCCTTGCCCTGCGGGACACCCTCAATGATATCTACCAGGACCACGTCGGCCAGCTCCTTGTCCGCCAGCCGCAGCGCCACGCTGGCGCCGACGTTTCCCGAACCCACTACCGTGACTTTCTTGCGCATGGTTCCCTTCAAGCATCTCCGTTCATGTTGGCAACCAGCGCCTGAGCGAACTCGCTGGTCTTGACCTTGGTGGCCCCTTCCATTTGCCGGTGCAGGTCGTAGGTGACTCTCTTCTGCCGGATGGTCTCGGTCATGGCGCGCTCGATGAGGCGGGCGGCCTCCTTCCACCCCATGAATTCCAGCATCATGGCGCCCGACAGGATGACGCTGGAGGGATTGATGACGTCCTGGTCGGCGTACTTGGGGGCGGTGCCGTGGGTGGCCTCGAAGACGCCGTACTCATCGCCGATGTTGGCGCCGGGCGCCATACCCAGGCCGCCGACCTGGGCGGCGCAGGCGTCGGAGAGGTAGTCGCCGTTCAGGTTGGGGCAGGCGATCACCTGGTACTCCTCGGGCCTCAGCAGTACTTGCTGGAACATGGAGTCGGCGATGCGGTCTTTGACCACGATCCGGCCCGCCGGCGCCGGGCCGGCCAGATCCGCCTCGGCGACGCAGACGCCGGCGAACTCCTGGCGGGCCACCTCGTAGCCCCAGTCGCGGAAGGCTCCCTCGGTGTACTTCATGATGTTGCCCTTGTGCACCAGGGTCACGCTCTGGCGGCGGTTCTCGATGGCGTAGCGGATGGCGCGGCGGACCAGGCGCTTGGAGCCGCTAATGGACATGGGCTTGATGCCGATGCCGGAGTCGGGCAGCACCTTCTTGCCCATCTGGGCTAGAAAGTCGATGATCTGGCGGGCCTCCGGGGAGCCCTCGGGCCACTCGATGCCGGCGTAGACGTCCTCGGTGTTCTCGCGGAAGATGACGACGTCGAGCTTCTCGGGGGCCTTGACCGGCGAGGGAACCCCTGGGTAATACTTAACGGGCCGCCAGCAGGCGTAGAGGTTGAGCAGTTGCCGCAGCGAGACGTTCAGGCTGCGGAAGCCGCCGCCGACCGGGGTGGTGAGGGGGCCCTTGATGGCGATGCGGAAGCGCTTGATGGCGTCGAGGGTGCCCTGTGGAAGCCACTCGCCGGACCGGGAGTGAGCCTTTTCGCCGGCAAAGACCTCGTACCAGAGGATCCGCCGGCGATCGGAGTAGGCCTTGGAAACAGCGGCGTCGAAGACCAGCCGAGAGGCCTTCCAGATGTCGCGGCCGGTGCCGTCGCCTTCGATAAAAGGGATGATGGGGTTGGCGGGAACGATAAACCGGCCGTCGCGGACATCGATTACCGCGCCGTCGGTGGGGACGGGATTGTTGTTGAACGATTCCATAGATTTCTAATGCTAGCAAGAGATGTGGCATTCGCGCCGGTTACATTACGGGGACCAGCGTGAGACCTGGAAGGTGTTCCTAGTCGCGATAGTCCGTCGTGATAAGGGGGAGGTCCCACTGACGCGCCGTGGCGGCAATCCAAGCATCTGCCGTCGTCAACGGCCGTCCGGCCAACCGGCTTTCCGAAACGACACCGACCCAGTGAACGCAGGTCTCCTGGTCGGGGAAGAGGGTGGTGCAGAGTTCCACGTGCTTCAGCAACTCTTCTGCTCGTTTCGGTCCCCAATGATTCTGCCGGGGCCAGAGCAGGAGTTCCGCTCTCGTCATGAAGGAGATGAACAACTGGTTGTCGGAAACCAGTCCAAGGCATTTCGCATGCAGGGCATGGTCCGGCTTGAACAGGATGGAGACGACGTTGGTGTCGAGCAGAAGAACCCTCATTTCGAGGGTTGTGGTGGGGTTGGCTGCTGGCGCCGGAGTTCGCGAATCAGAAGCCGAAAGCTATCGACTTCGTCCGGATGACCTAGATCCCGGTACGGAAAGATGGTCACGGGCGGCTTGGCGCCGGGGATCGGCGCCGTTCTTTCCGGAAGGCTCTTAGGGTCGAGAACTACCTTCGCCATGCCATTAGTTTACCGTGAGTCTGGCGCGGCAGGCTGGGGAGGTTTGGAAGGGCCGGGGGTGGTGCTGCCCGAGCGGCGGAGACGCCGGTTCCATTCGTCCGCTCGCTGCTGGCTGGCGAGGGCTTCGGCCTTGTTGCCGAGCCCCGCGGTGCGCGCGGGCGAGTAGCTCGAGGGCATCACGCTGGGCCCAGGCGTACTCCGAGGTCTCGGCAAGCTGGAGCGCGGCTTCGGCGTCGTCGCGGGCGCGGGAGGGGTCCGGCTCGGGACGCTCGAGCATCAGGCGGGCGCGCAGGTTCGAGGCGTCGGCGTAGATGAGGCGGTAGCCGCGCGGCGCGGCGAGTTGGAGGGCGCGCTCGCAGGCGGCGAGAGCGGAGTCGCAGTGGCGCTCCCCGAGATCGCAGGCGGCTTCGGTCAGCAGAACGCAGGCCAACTCCTGGATCATGTGGCCGGCGGTGAAGGTGGCGTTGGCTTGGTTCAAGTGGGCGCGGGCTTCGGGCCAGTGGCCTGCCAGGGCGTCGAGCCAGCCGAGGATCCATTCGCAGCAGGCGATGGTCTTTGAAGGTCTCGTAGAGGAACGTGTGGTAGAGCGGGTCGCCGAGGCTCCCGCGGATCTGCGAGGCTACCTGCAACGGCTTGGACGCGGCGGTGCGGAGCCAGTGTTGCTCGGCGGCCTCGTCAGCCAGGCCGCGCCGGACCGGCTCGTGCGCGAGCTGGGTGATGAGCCCTTTCCACAATGGATAAAGGGGAGCCGAGGCCCCCGCGCCGACAAAGGCGATGGCGGAGCCTTGCTGGAGCAGCCGCTGGAGGCGTTCATAGACCGCCTGGTTGCCGGGAATGTCCAGGATTTGCGCGAGGGTGTGTGCGCTCATGCTACCAGCCTCAAGGCGAGTATATAGTAGCGCAGTGGCGGAAAAATGAAAAACGAGGGTCAGCGCGCGGCTAATCCCGGCTCCGCCTGCAACCGAAGCATATTCAGGGCCGAGCCGGCCTGGAACCACTCGATCTGCTCGCGGTTGAAGGTGTGGTGGAGGAGGAACTCCTCGCTGGAGCCGTCGGCGCGGCGCAGGATTGCCCGGACGGGCCGGCCGGGGGCCAGATCCTTCAACTCCACTAGGCTGACCCGGTCGGTCTCCTGAACCCGGTCGTAGACCGCCGGGTCGGCGAAGGTGAGGGGCAGGACGCCCTGCTTCTTGAGGTTGGACTCGTGAATGCGGGCAAAGCCGCGCACCAGGATGGCGGCGGCGCCCAGAAAGCGGGCCGACATGGCGGCGTGCTCGCGGCTGCTGCCCTCCCCATAGTTCTCATCGCCTACCGCGACCCAGCGCCGGCCCTGGGTCTTGAAATCGCGGGCGATTTTGGCGAAGGCCACCTCGCCGGCGCCGGTCCCGGCCTGGCCGGTGTAAGCGTTGATGGCGCCGGAAAACAAGTTGTCGCTGATGTTGTCGAGGTGGCCCCGGAAGCGCAGCCAGGGTCCGGCCGGCGAGATGTGGTCGGTGGTGCACTTGCCCCTGGCCTTGATGAGGATCGGCAGCTCCAGGAAGTCCTGGCCGTCCCAGGCCGGGAAGGGATCGAGCGCCTGGAGGCGCTGGCTGTCGGGCCGGATCTCGAGGTGGACGCTCGACCCGTCCTCGGGCGGAGGCAGGTAGCCATCCTGGGTCTGGGCGAAACCGGCCGGCGGCAGCTCCGGGGCCTTCTTGGGCGGCTGCAGCCGGAAGCGCTGGCCGTCCTGGCCCTCCAGGGTATCGGTGAGAGGGTTGAAGCTGAGCCGACCCGCCAAGCCGTAGGCGATGACGATCTCGGGGCTGGAGATAAAGGCCATGGTGGCGGCGTCGCCGTCGTTGCGCTTGGGAAAGTTGCGGTTGAAGGAGGTCAGGATGGTGTTGGGCTGGCCCTTCCCGACGTCCTGGCGCTGCCACTGGCCGATGCAGGGGCCGCAGGCATTGGCCAGCACTTTGGCTCCGATGGCTTCCAAGTCGGCCATCTGGCCGTCCCGCTCGATGGTCTGGCGGATCTGCTCCGAGCCGGGGGTTACCAGGAACGGCAGCCGGATGCGGGCGCCGTGGGCGCGGGCCTGGGCGGCCACGTCGGCGGCGCGCGAGATATCCTCGTAGGAGGAATTGGTGCAGCTGCCAATCAGGGCGACCGAGATGTCGTCGGGGTAGTGGTTGGCGGCCACGTCGGCGGCCAGCTTCGAGACCGGACGAGCCAGGTCCGGAGTGTGTGGTCCGACCACGTGCGGCTCCAGCCTCGAGAGGTCGATGTCGACGATCCGCTCGAAGAACGGCTCCGGCCCTTCCTCGACGTCGCGGTCGGCGGTGAGCAGGTCGGGGTTCTGGCCGGCCAGGTCCGTCAGCGCCGCCCGTCCGGTGCCCCGCAAGTAAGCGGCCATGCGGTCGTCATAGGGGAAGATCGAAGTGGTGGCCCCCAGCTCGGCGCCCATGTTGGTGATGGTGGCCTTGCCGGTGGCGCTGATAGCCCGGGCGCCGGGGCCGAAATACTCGATCACCCGGTTGGTGCCGCCCTGGACCGTCAGGATGCCGCACAGGTACAGAATGACATCCTTCGGCGAGGCCCAGCCGGAGAGCTCCCCGGTCAGGCGCACCCCGATGAGGGTGGGATTCTTGACCTCCCAGGCGGAACCGGCCATGACGTCGACGGCGTCGGCGCCGCCCACCCCGGCGGCGAACATCCCCAGGCCGCCGGCGTTGGGGGTGTGGGAGTCGGTCCCGATCATGAGGCCGCCCGGGAAGGCGTAATTCTCGAGCACTACCTGGTGGATGATGCCGGAGCCGGGTCTCCAGAAGCCGATGCCGTAACGGGCCGAGGCCGCCCGCAGGAACTCGTAGACCTCGTTGTTTTCGAGGATGGCGAAGTCGGTGTCGGCGCGGGCTCCGGCGCGGGCCTGGATGAGGTGATCGCAGTGCACCGTGGTGGGCACGGCGGCGCGCTCGCGGCCGGCCAGCGCCAGTTGCAGCAGCGCCATCTGCGCCGTGGCGTCCTGCATGGCGACCCGGTCGGGCCTCAGCATGAGGTAGCTCTGGCCGGCGGTCAGGTCCTGGTGCTCGGGCGCCTCCAGGTGGCCGTAGAGGACCTTCTCCGCCAGCGTCAGCGGGCGTCCCAGCCGCCGGCGGACCACCGACAGGCTCTGCCGCATCCTGGCGTAGGCCTGGGCCACGAACGCCGGGGTGGACTCGATGGTATGCATGGGCTTCTCTTTCAGTATACCGCCTGCCGCCGGAAAGGAGCGCACCCACGGCCTGGTGATGTAGCTAGCCGGACCAAAGGGCCCCCAGACTGGCAAGGTCAGCAATCGGTCTCCCCGCATCCGAAGATGGTAAACTGGGGTCATGTCGACAGAGGAAATTCTCGCCGAGGTGTTGCGACTTCCCCGCGACGAACGGGCCCGCCTCGCGGAAGAAGTTCTGTCGAGTCTGGAAGAGCCAGAGGAGAAGGTCGTGGCAGCATGGGCGCCCGAGTTGGAGCGTCGCTCACGGGAAATCTCCGAGGGCCGCGTCCAGGCCGAGGATTGGGAAACCGCGCGGGAGCGGATTCTAGAGGAACTCGGGCAACAGCGTGCGAGTCGTTCTTCATCCTGAGGCCGGCGCTGAACTCCTGACCGCAGCTTTGTGGTACGACGAACAACGCGCCGGCCTCGGAGGTGAGTTCATGGCTGAGGTGACCGCGGTCCTGCAAAGGATCGAAGCCGCTCCGCGCTCGTTTGCGCTCTGGCCCGGCGCCACTGGAACGGCGGAACCTATCCGTCGAGCGGTAATGCATCGTTTTCCGTACTTGGTAGCTTTCGAGGGGCATGCGGACCACATCCTCATCTTGGCAATCGCGCATGGCAAACGGCGACCCCTTTATTGGCTGGCGCGTGCGATGCCGCATCCCGCCTAACTCGGCACTGCAAGCGGCGGCCAAAGGCAGGCCGCGCCTGAGCGCCCGGATCGTTAGCCCGACCCAGGAGACTCGAAAGCCTGATGTATCCAGTGGCGCGATCGAGGCAGTTGTAGGGCCAATAGCCGGTTGCGGCCGCGTCATCGGTCCCGGCGAAGCCCCGGCGCCGGCTGCCCGAAGTAGGGGTAGCGGTCCCAGCGGTCGTCGTCGCTGGAGGCGCGGGGGTCGGCGGTCTGGCGCATCCATTGCTCCAGCCAGTCCCGCATCCGGGACCGGGCCGGGGCATAGCTGGCCTGTTGGGCCACGTTGACGAGTTGGTGCGGGTCCTTCTTCAGATCGTACAACTCCTCGGCGGGTCGCTTGTCGAAGCACAGCGGGAAATGCTTCTGGTCCCTCCGCGCCAGGATGTACTGCTTGGTAGGACCGTCGTCACAGTCGCCGTAGGGCCCCACCGCGAAATATGGCTCCGGGTCGCCGGCCGGCCAGCGGTCCGGACGGAAGTTGCGGAGGTAGAGGAAGTCGCGGGTGCGCACGGCCCGCGCCGGGTAGCTGAGATCGCCGCGGCGGACGTTGGCGTGGCGCTCGCGCTCGACGAAGACCCGGTCGCGTGCGCCCGGTTTCTCTGTCCCGGCGGCCAGCCCCAGGATGCTGCGGCCGGTCATCTCCGGAGGCGGCTTCAATCCGGCGGCCTCCAGAAAGGTTGGCGCCAGATCCGCCAGGGTCACGAAGTCGTCGATGGTGCGGCCGCCGCCGAAGCGGGCCGGCCATCGCAGGGCCAGAGCCTGCCGGGTTCCGGCATCGTAGAGATTCGCCTTGGCCCGCGGGAAGGGCCAGCCGTTGTCGGCCGTGATGACCACCAGGGTGTTGCCCGCCGCCCCCCGGGCATCCACCTGCTCCAGCAGCCCGCCCACCTCGCGATCGAAGCGCTGCACCTCGAAGTAATAGTCAAGGATGTCCCGGCGCACCTCCGGCGTGTCGGGCCAGAACGGCGGAACCACGACCTTGGCGGGATCCATCCCCGAGCGCAGGCCCGAATCCCGCTCGTAGGCGCGATGCGGATCCTGGCTCCCGAACCAGAAGCAAAAGGGCCGGCCGACCGGCGCGGCCTTCAGGAACTCGGCGAAGTCAGCAAACTGCGGGCCGGCGGGATTCCGCGTGCGCCCGCCAGCCTGAAAGTTTCCCGGGCCCCAACCCTTGCGGGTGTAACCCACAAAATAGCCGGCCTGCTCCAGCAGGTCCGGATAGACCGGAAACTTCTGGGGCAAAAACCCGTGCAGGTTGCCGCCTTCCTCCAGCCGGTGCGGCGCCTGGCCGGTGAGAATGCCGGCGCGGGAGGGCGTGCAGGACGGCGCGCAGCTGAAGGCGTGGCTGAACAACACCCCCTGGCGGGCCACTCCATCGAAGACCGGCGTCCGGACTACCGGGTCCCCGTAGATCCCGGCGTGACCGAACGCCCAGTCATCCGCGATACACAGAAGAAGGTTGGGCCGGGGGTCGGGGCGGGCGGCCTGGGCCAGCCAGGAGCAGAAACGGCGTCGAGTGAGCATGGAACCTCTACCCGATCAGCTCCTCGACCGGCTCGCCGGTGCGGTCGTCTAGCGAGTTGGCGATCTTCACCGGGCGGCCGATGGGGCTCAGGTATTCCTTCTCCCAGTCGATGCCCAGCAGCTTGTAGATGGTGGCATAGAGATCGCCCATGCTGACCACGCGGCTGGTGACGTTGTAGCCCTTCTCGTCGCTGGAGCCGACCACCTGGCCGGTCTTGATGCCGCCTCCGGCCAGCGCCAGGGACCAGCAATTGGGCCAATGGTCGCGGCCCAGATTGGCGTTGATGGCGGGGGTGCGGCCGAACTCGCCCATGGCGATCACCAGGGTCGTCGCCAGCAGGCCGCGCTCGTCGAGATCTTCGATCAGGGTCGTGAGGGTGCGGTCCAGCGGCGGGGCCAGACGGTCGCGATGGCCCTTGTCGTTGTCGCTGTGAGTATCCCAGGAATTGCTGTGGTAGCCGGCCGCCGTTACGAAGCGGCTGCCGGCCTCCACCAGACGCCGGGCCAGCAGCGCCGACTGGCCCACGGCGTCCTTTCCATAGCGTTCCTTGGCCTTGTCGGACTCCTGGGCCAGATCAAAGGCCTCGCGCACCGCCGGCGACAGGATCATCTTCCAGGCCTGCGCCGTGAAGGCGTCCAGGTTGGCGTGCTCGGCGGTGTCGTTGAGGGCCCGGTAGCGGCGATCCACGGCTTGCAGGAACGCCGAGCGGCTCTCGACGGAGGCCTGCGAGACGGTCTTGGGAAGGCTCAGCTCGGTCACCTGGAAGTCGGGCTTGCTGGGGTCCGGGATGCACATGGGGTCATAATCGCCACCCAGGAAGGAGGCCCGGAAGTAGTCCTCGTACTGCCGCCCGCGGTCCCACTTGGGAACCAGCACGTGAGGCGGCACGGCGTTGCGCGGTCCCAGCTCCTTGGTGACGATCGATCCCAGGCTCGGGAACTGCATGGCGGGGTTGATCTCGTGGCCGGTGATGACGTAGTGGGTGGCCTGGGGGTGGTCGTTGCCCCGCGTGTGCATGGAGCGCACCAGCGCGATCTTGTCCATCTTCCGGGCGATCTTCGGCAGCAGCTCCGAGACCTGGATGCCGGCGACGTTGGTCGAGATGGGTTTGAAGTTGCTGTTGACCTTGGGGTCGAAGGTGTCGATGTGGCTGGGGCCGCCTTCGAGCCAGAACAGGATGACAGCGTTGGCCCTGGCCTTGACGGCCGGTTGGGCGGCGGCCGCCGCCAGGTAGTCGCCCAGTGTCAGGCCCAGGAATCCGAGCGAGCCGGCGGAAATAAAGTCCCTGCGTCTCACGTCACAACCTCCATTAGCCACAGAGGCACAGAGAACACGGAGAAACCCGCCCTTCTTCTGTCTCTGTGTCCTCTGTGCCTCTGTGGCATATTTAGTGGTTCTCCGCGAACTCGCGGGAGCTGATGAGCGCCCACACGAATTCCCGCAGGCCGGCCTCGCGGTCGCCCCGCTGGGCCAGCGCCGTTTGCAACAACTGGGTTTCTTCGCGCTCCGGGGGCCGGCCCAGGGCGGCGAGGTAGAACTCTTCAAAGATCCTGGCGTTGGAGGCCCCGGACTCAAGCAATCGGGCCAGCCGGCTGTTCTTAGCGCCCAGCCGGTCGACGTAACTGGCGCCGGCCAGCATGTGCAGAGCCTGGCCCAGGTTGGGCTTGGCGTCGCGCTCCGGCACGGCCCCGCGGCTGGGCCGCCCGTACAGCTCCAGGAAGCGCGAGTAGTACATGTCGGGATCTTTGAGGTTGACGGCGCGGGTGCCGGCCGCGGCCTGGCCCACCGCCGACCCTTCGGTCACCGCCGTCGAGAACGTCTCCGGCGCCCCGGTCACATCCACTACCGCATCCAGCAGAACCTCTGCCTCCAGGGCGCGGGGCAAAGACCGCGAGTAGTTCACCACGTCTTCCTGGTTGGTGGCCTTGGGCCGGTTGGAGGTCTGGTAGGTCCGCGACATCACGATGGTCTTCATGAGACGCCGCAGGTTGTGCCCGTTCTCGCGGAAGTCTTTCGCCAGCGCCGCCAGCAGCTCCGGATGGGTCGGCGGATTGGTCGACCGGAAGTCGTCCACCGGATCCACGATGCCGCGTCCGAAGAAATAGCCCCAGATGCGGTTGACGGCTGCCTCGGCAAAGTAGGTATGCGCGGTCATCCAGCGGGCCAGCTCCCGGCGGGGATTCGAATCCGAACCGGCGCGGACCGGGGAGCCATCGAAGACCGCCGGTTGAACCGGCGACTTGGTCCGGGGATGCAGCAGCTCGATGGATCCCTCCACGTCCTTGGAGCTCAGGTCCATGCTGGTCGGGTGATCCAACACCACCGGGCCCATCTTGAACAGGCGTCCAAAGAACGCCGCCATGCCCCAAAACTGGTCCTGGCTCCAGTTTTCGTAGGGGTGGTTGTGGCACTGGGCGCAGTCCAGCCGGCGCCCCAGGAAGACCCGCACCTCTTCGGCCATCACGTCGGCCGGAGCGCCGATCTGGTTGTAGGGCAGGAAGTGACGCGAGGCCGCCCCGTAACCCTGCGCCGACAGGCGCTCTCGGGCCACCTCGTCGTACGGGCGGTTGCTCTCCACGTTGGAGCGGATCCACTCCCAGTATTTTTGGCTCCATTTGGGGGTCAGGCCGTTGGCGAAGATGGCCACCCGGAAAATGTCGGAGAAGCGGAAGGTCCAGTAGTCCACGAACTCCGGTGACGCCAGCAGGATGTCCACCACTTTCTCGCGCTTTCGGGGGTCCTTGCTGGCCGCGAACTCCCGCACTCGCTCCGGCGGCGGCAGCGTTCCGGTCAGGTCCAGGCACACCCGCCTCAGAAACTCGTAGTCTCCGGCCACTTCCGAAGGAAGAATGTGAAACTTCTTCAGCTTGCTGAGAACCGGCGCGTCGATGAAGTTCCAACCGGCGAGGTCGGGATAGTTCGGAATCGGCTCGCCAATCACCCCGACGGCGGCGCTGGCCACTTGGCCGGCGGCACGGATCAGGATGGCGGTTTCGCCAAGCCGCCTGCCGCTGACGATCCCATCGGCGCTGACGGCGGCCAGGTCCTCTTTGTCGCTGGTGTAAAGGACCTGGTGGGTGAAGTCCTCGCGGTGGCCGTCGGAAAAACGGGCGGTGACCAGCAAGCGTCGCCGGCCCTCCACCGGCAGGGTGGCCACCGGCGGATAGACCTCCAGAACCACCAGCGCCGGCCCGCTGTCGCCGTCGGGAGCGCCATAAGGAGCCCCGCTCTTGATCCACGCCAGGAGGGTCTGATAGTCAGCGGCGCCCGGCTCCAGCCTCTGGCCGCCGCCGTGGGGTTCCGCCATGGTCGGCTTGGCAAGCAGCAGGCTCTTCTCGGGGGTTTTCAGGTTGATCCGCGGGACCCGCTCGCCCTTTACTTCCGTCGTCAGGACCTGGTAGGCGCCGCCCTTGGTGATCCACTCGTAGTCATCGTGGGGGTAGAGAGCGTTGGCGGAGAGCTTCAGCCCGCCGCGGCCCTTGACGCCCCCGTGACAGGCGGAGGAATTGCAGCCCCGCTTGGTGAGAATGCCCCCGATGTCGCGGGCGAAGTGGAAGCCGCGACGCGTCTGGGATCCTTCGATGCGGACTGCGGACTGCGCGCGGGCGCCGAGAAGCCTGGCGATAAATACCAGCCTCCCGTCGGCCTTGGCGGCCAGGCGCGAGGCCCCGGCCGGCGTGGCCAGCGCCGGATCCGAAACGCTCCACTCGGCCTGGTCGGTGACGTCGCGCTCGGCGCCGTCAGCGTACGTCGCCAAGGCCACAAACTGCTGGGTGGCGCCAGAGCCGCGGAGCGTCACCTCGGCAGGCACGGTCTTGAGCGACACGACCTTCGGAGCGGCCCACGCCGCGCCACAGACCAGCGCCACTGCCCAAGGAGATCTCACGGCCTGCCTATCACCATAACAGGAATCGGCTTCGACGTCACGACCTCCCCGGCCTTGCCGTCTAGCACCGGGCGCACCACCAGGGGCAGCCCGCCTGTCACCACCAGTCCGGCAACCGGGATCCTGAGCCACGCCTGCATATAGCGAGTGTAGCCCACAACCGGAGGCTCGCGGCGTCGAAAGGGGTGAGAGTGGCATCTGGGCGACGGGGCGAGGGGGCGAGGGGGCGAGAGGGGCGACGGGGGGTCCGGGTGGGTTGTGGGGAGGGGGGACAGGATTGGGTTCGTTTTGTGCCACCGGCGGGTGGGAGCAGCCTGCGGCCGCTCCGGTTGTGGGTGGTGG
>Ga0247727_10006680_pt1 | contig 22523 bp, 20 predicted proteins | sample WisWelCaveWW1625_FD_202498 | JGI IMG/M metagenome (GOLD analysis project Ga0247727, IMG submission 202498) | Biofilm microbial communities from Wishing Well Cave, Virginia, United States - WW16-25 | ecosystem: Environmental > Aquatic > Deep subsurface > Groundwater > Cave microbial mat | place...
CAAGATTTTGCGAACTTGTCAAACTTTTCAAAGAACAGGAAGAAAAAGAATCAGATACAGTTTGTATACATCTCTCTATGCGAATAAGAGAGAATTAGATACACTTTTAATATACGAGAACACAAAGTTCACAAAGGCTTTCTTTGTGGCCTTTGTGAACTTTGTGGTGCAGTTTGGTTGCAGTCAAAGTCGCGTTCCGTTTTAAGCCTTACGTTTCACGCATTACATTTTACCCATGTCCGAACAAAATTACCGTTTCATTTTTATCGTCGGCGCCGAAGGCTCGGGCACGACCATGCTGACCCGGATTCTGAGCGCGCCCAAAAACGCAGTGGGGCTTGGCGGCAACTTCACCACGATCAAGGACAGCGAGAAAGAGGCGTTCGCCCTCGTCGAGCAATTTGATAATGCCAACGCCGATCTGTGGGATCGCAAAGCGAGCCATGAAATTTGCCTGCGCGCGAAAGGCGAATTGCCGCGCCTTATCTCGCGCCTGCGGCATTTGGAGGATTATGCGAAAGTCTCGCACGTCGTCTACAAGCGCTCCGCGCCGTTTTTTAAAGACGACCGCTTCCGGCCGGACCTGGCGGATTTGCCGGAAATTTTCGAGGATCTGCGGATCATTCTCATTTATCGCGATCCGCGCGCCTGCACCTTTTCCGCGTTGCGCCGCGGCTTCGGCGAAAATCTTCGCCAATGCGCCGTCATCACCGAAGAACAATTGACCTATCTCGCCGCGCAGTTGGCGACCCTGGACGCGGCGAGTTATCGCGTGATCAGTTATGAAAAATTTTGCGCCGAGCCGGAAGCGCTCACGAGCCAACTGGCGGAATTTTGCGGCCTGCCCGAAATGGCGCTCGGCCGCGCGGTCATCAAAGAAAAACTCGATCCCGCCACCAATGATCGCTGGCAACAGGAGCTGACGGCGGCGGATAGGGATTTTCTCAACAAATTTTTTGATGATAGGCGGCTGGCGCAGTGGCAACTAATTTTAGATAAGTTTTAAAAATGATAAAAGTCTAAAAGTTTTATGCTCACGGATAAAAAGCTGCCCACGGTTTCTTTATCCGTTGGCCGCTTTTAATCCGTTGGAGAAATTTTGTAAACCCAACATATTGACGAGGAAAAGAATGTCAACAGTTTTAGTCACGGGCGGCGCGGGTTATGTTGGCTCCGTTCTTGTTCCCGAGTTGTTGCAGGCGGGTTATCACGTGAGGATTCTCGACAATCTCATGTATAATTCGATGAGCCTGCTGCCGTATTTTATCGAAGAGCGCTTTGAATTTATCAAAGGCGACGTGCGCGATGAGAAAGCGGTGCAGCAGGCGCTCCAAGGCGCCGACGTCGTCATCCATCTCGCTGCGATCGTCGGCGCGCCCGCTTGCCATCGCGATAAACGTTTTGCCGAAGAGGTGAATCTCGGCGGCACGCGCAATGTTGACAAGCATCGCAGCCGTTCGCAGGGTGTGATCTACGCCTCCACCGGCAGCAATTACGGCGCGGTGGAAAACGGCCTGTGCACCGAGGAAACGCCGCTCAATCCGCTGTCGGTTTACGGCGTCACCAAAACGCAGGCGGAAAAGCATCTGTTGGATTCCGGCAATGTCGTGGCCTATCGTTTCGCCACGGCGTTCGGCCTCTCCCCGCGGCTGCGGCTGGATTTGATGGTCAATGATTTCACGTTTCAGGCGTTGAAAAATCGGATGCTCGTGGTGTATGAAAAGCATTTCAAGCGCACGTTCATTCACGTGCGCGACATGGCCAAAAGCTTCCTGTTCGCCGTGCAGAATTTCGAGCGGATGAAAAACGAAGTTTACAACGTCGGCTCCGAGAACGCGAATTATACCAAAGAAGAAATTTGCCTGAAAATAAAAGAGAAAGTCGATTATCATTTATATTTTGCCGACGTCGGCACCGATCCCGATCAGCGCAATTATGAAGTGTCTTACGCGAAGATTCGCGCCAAGGGTTATGAGACGACGATTTCAATCGACAAAGGCCTTGACGAACTGCTCAAAGCCTATCGCACGATTTCGTTGATCCGGCCGTTCTCGAATGTGGATTGAAGAAGAGCAACCATTCAATGAGCCGTACAAGAAAAATATGACCAACGGATAAAAAGCGGCCAACGGATGAAAAGTATTGAGTTTGCATTTTGTTTGAAAACCGACGTAGTTTTTTACGCCTTATTTTTTACGCATTGGAACCATGTCCTTCTGGAGCCATAAAAAAGTCCTCGTCACTGGCGGCGCCGGTTTTCTCGGCGCGCCGATCGTCGAGCTTTTGCGCCACAACGGCGCCGAGGTGTTCGTGCCGCGCAAGCGCGATTACAATTTGATTCATCTCAGCGATGGTCTGCGCTGTTTTGCTGAACACCGCCCGGAGATCGTCATTCACAGCGCCGCGTTTTACGGCGGCATCTGGATCAATCAAATGTATCCGGCACAAATTTATTATGAAAATTTGATGATGGCCGCCAACGTCATCGAAGCCTGCCGGTTGAGCGACGTGAAAAAATTCGTCGGCATCGGCACCGCCTGCTCGTATCCGGGTTATCTCACCGGCGAGCTGAATGAAAAGGATTTGTGGAACGGCGAGGTGCACGACACCGTGCGCAATTACGGCACCGTCAAAAAAATGATGCAACTGCAATGCTGGGCCTACAAAAAGCAATACGGCTTCAACGGCATTCATCTGATTTTGACGAACCTGTACGGGCCTGGGGACACGTACAATCCCGATCGTTCTCACGTTGTTGCCGCTCTCATTCGCAAATTTGTCGAAGCCAAACAGCGCAGCGACGCGACGGTTGAAATCTGGGGCACGGGGCGCCCGATTCGGGAATTTCTCTACGTTCATGACGCGGCGGCGGCGATCGTGTGCGCCGCGGAAATGTGCGACGACGTCGAGCCGATGAATATCGGCACCGGCATCGGCACCAGCATTCGCGAGCTGGCGGAAACGACGCAGGCGGTTTCGGGCTTCGCCGGCCAGTTGACGTGGAATACCGAGAAACCCGACGGCCAGATGAAAAAAATTCTCGACGTGCGCAAAATGAAAAACGTCCTGCAATGGGAACCGCCGACCTCGCTGCGCGACGGCCTGGCGCAGACCATCGAGTGGTACATCGCGAACAAAGAAACCGCCGACGCGAGAATGTAGGAGTGACAAACTTTAGTTTGTCACCGTTGCCGTTAAGGCGCAGGCGATCACGCGGTCCGTCGCAAACAAAAAAGCCGCCGATGCAAGAACGCAAAAGCGGCAAACTAAAGTTTGCCACTCCGGAACAGGGAGGTGAAATGGTGCAAGAGATCAAGATTCGCCGTGGTCAAGTATTCGTTTTCTCGTTCTTTCATTTTTTCATCGCCGCCACGATTGCCGCGCAGCCATTGCCCAAGCCGGATTTTCCCGACGTTAGTTATGGCCCGGATAGTTTGCAAACATTTGATCTGTGGCGCGCGCCGGTTTCCAAACCCACGCCGGTGGTGATCTTTTTTCACAGCGGCGGTTTTGATTCGGGCGATAAGAAGACGATCGACCCGTATCTCGTCACGAATTTGCTGGCGCGAAAAATTTCCGTAGTGTCGGCGAATTATCGCTTGCTCAACACCACCACGGTGTTTCATCCGGCGCCGCAGTTGGACGCCGCGCGGGTTTTGCAATACCTGCGCTGGCAGGCGGTGAAATATAATATTGATCCGAAAAAAGTCGGATTGTCCGGCAGCTCCGCCGGCGCGAATCTGGCGGTATGGCTTGCCGTGCGCGACGACATGGCGGATACGTTGAGCAGCGATCCGGTCAAGCGCCAGTCGACGCGCGTGCAAGGCGTGCTGGGCTATCAGCCGCAAACTTCGAATGATCCGAGCTGGATCTTCAACCGCATCGGCCGCGTCGAAGAAGTTTATGCCAGATATGCGGCTTTTTATAATGTGCCGGCGCAAAATTTAAAAACACCGGGCAGTCGGCTGCAGAGCCGGATCGACAGCGCCTCGGCGATCAAGCACGTTACGATTGACGATCCGCCGGTCTTCATGTCGTTCAAAGATGTCATGACCAACACGCCGCTGCCGGCGACTGCGCTTTGGGAGCAGTTGATTCATCATCCGATGTTCGGCGTGTTGTTCAAAAACGCGATGGACGCGCTGCGCCGCGAATGCACGGTATACTGGGCAAGCGGCGGCGTGAGTAATAATCCGATGCCGCCGTTGGCCGACATTGATTTTCTCGACAAAAAATTGAATTCGCCGCCGACGGGCGTTGCGGAGAACAATGAAGATTCACGGCCGGTTGATTTTGCATTGCGGCAAAATTATCCGAATCCTTTTTGGAGCGAAGCGACATCCCCCGCTTCGGGCGGGGGAAATGCCGGAACGACGATTCGATACACGCTGCCGCAAGCGAGCGCCGTGAAGCTGGCGGTTTACGAGGTCAATGGCCGGCGGTTGCGCGTGCTCGTGAATGATAGACAGGCCGCGGGCGTTTATTCGATTCAATGGAATGGAACGAACGCGCGCGGCGAAGCGCTGCCGAGCGGCATATATTTTTACGAGATCAAAACCGAAATTTTTAATAAGGTCCGCAAGCTGACTTTGCTTAAATAACAAGAAGAAAGTGAAGTCGGACTTGGGCAGCAGGATTTGCGAAATTTGAAAAACCGTTGCGCCCAAGTCCGACTTCGCCCGATTTTTTTGTCCGTTAGAAAACACATCATGAGCACTGCACCAAACGGATTGTTAAAATCCCTCCCGACTTTTGTCGACATCCTGCGTTGGCGGGCCGCGGAACAACCCGACCGACGCGCCTACATTTTTTTAGCGGATGGCGAGACCGAAGGCGGCTATCTGACCTACGGCGAATTGGATCGCCAGGCGCGCGCCATTGCCGGTTGGCTGCAATCGCACAACGCCAAAGGCGAACGCGCGCTGCTGTTGTATCCGCCCGGATTGGATTTCATCGCCGCCTTCTTCGGCTGTTTATATGCCGGCGTTATTGCGGTTCCAACCTATCCGCCGCAGCGCAATCGCCCGATGCCGCGCATTCAATCGATTTTAGCCGATGCGAAACCGATCGTTGCTTTGAGGACGACGGAAATTCTTGCCGACCTCGAGCCGCGTTTGGCGCAGACGCCGGAGCTTGCTGATTTGCGCCGGCAGGCCACCGACAAACTTTCTCATGAGCTTTCAGATGAATGGCGCGACACCGGAATCACCGGTGATCAACTTGCCTTCCTGCAATACACGTCCGGCTCCACCGCGGCGCCGAAAGGCGTGATGGTGAGCCACGGCAATTTGCTCGCCAATTCCGCTTTCATTAATCATCTCGGCGAGAGCACGGCGGAAAGCGTCGGCGGCACGTGGCTGCCGTCATTTCATGACATGGGTTTGATCGAAGGCGTTTTGCAACCGTTGTACGCGGGTTATCCCTGTTACTTTATGTCGCCGGTCGCATTTTTACAGCGGCCGATTCGTTGGCTGCAAATGATCACGCGCTACAAAGTAACGCACAGCGGCGGGCCGAATTTCGCTTTCGATTTGTGTGCCCGCAAAATCACGCCGGAGCAGCGCGCGACGCTGGATCTCAGCAGTTGGTATGGTTGCTACAACGGCGCCGAGCCGATTCGCCGGCAGACCATCGAACAATTTTTTGAGACGTTTCAATCCTGCGGTTTAAGCCGGCAGGCGATTCGTCCGGTTTACGGATTGGCCGAGTCTACCCTGCTCGTTTCCGGCAACCAAAGAGAGGATGAAGCCGTTTTTTTGAACGTCAACTCGGCGGCGCTGGAAAAGAATCGCGTTGCGCCGGCAGCCGGTGAAGATCCGGGAGCGCGTGCGCTCGTCGCCTCGGGACGCGTTAATGAAAATCATGTTCGGGTAGTGATCGTCAATCCCGAAACGCTGCGGCGGTGCGCGCCCGATGAAATCGGCGAAATCTGGCTGCAAGGCCCTTCGGTCACGCAGGGTTATTGGAATCGGCCCGAAGAAACGGCAGCGAGTTTTCATGCTATTATTGTGGATACCAACGAAGGCCCGTTCTTTCGCACCGGCGATCTGGGATTTCTGCGCGAGAATAATTTGTTCGTCACCGGCCGCCTCAAAGATTTGATCATCATCGCCGGCCGCAATCATTATCCGCAGGATATCGAGTTGACGGCCGAGAGAAGCCATCCGGCATTGCAAGCCGGCGGCGGCGCGGCGTTTTCAATCGATGATGACGGCGTCGAGCGGCTGATCGTGGTTCACGAAGTGAAACGCGAAGCGCTCCGCAAACTCGACATGGATGAAGTCGTCAGCGCCGTGCGGCAGGCCGTTGCCAGGGAGCACGAGCTACGCGTCGCGGAAGTGTATTTGATCAAGCCCGGCGCGATGCCCAAAACTTCCAGCGGCAAAATTCAGCGCCGGTTGTGTCGCGCGCGGTTGTTGGCCGGAGAATTGGAACTCGTTAAAAATGGTTCGGAAGAAAAAATGCCGGTTTAATCGACCCTATCCGGAGCCAAAAAGAATTGCCCAACGGATTGAACAACGACCAACGGATGAACAGCGTTGTAATTTGATAAAGATTCAAAAAAATTTTAAATCCGTTGGTCGCTTTTATCCGTTGGCCACCATTTGTTCTAAAGCGGCACAAACTTTCAGAATCTTTTCTGAATGTGTTTGACTACGTTAACATTTGAAAAGTTGATGACTACGACAACACAAAAATTGCCCTCAGCGCCGGAGATCGAAACGTGGCTGATTGCGCACGTCTCCGCCGCCATGAAAATCGCGCCGCAAAAAGTTGACGCGCAAAAACCATTCGAGCAATTCGGCATGGGCTCGCTCGAAAGCGTCAATTTGATTTCGGAGCTGGAAACCTGGCTCGGCCGCTCGCTCGACGCCACGCTGGTGTGGGATTATCCCACGATCAAAGCGCTGGCGGCGCATCTGGCGGCCAATTGATCTCAATGGATCGTTTTGCCCGTTCGTGAAATCACTGAACGTTGGTTGACATAAGTAACCAGTCAACCGCAAACTTTTAATTAGGTAGGTCGCAACCCAGACGAGCCGGAACCCAAAAGGATGAATTGCTCGCGAAAGTGGAACAGTTCACGGAATTTTTTTCCGTGAACCGTTCCATTTCCGTGAGAGTTCCATTCCGTGAGCCAAATGTTTTTGCTTTTTTTGCAAAGATTTCACTTCTAACACACTAATGCGCAGGAATCTTCTGGTTTATAGTGCTTTGCTCGTTATCTTCGGAGCCGGGATTGCTTTAATATTGGAACTCGGCTCGCGCCTTCATCCCGGCCAGGCTCGCGCGCACCAGAGCGCTGTGCCTGCGCCGGAGACCACGCCGTCATCACAGAAACCGGAAGCAGCCGCAAGCAGCTCCGGCAGAGGTTGGCTCGAAAATTTTCATCACCCTTTGAGCGTTTTGCTTTTGCAGGTCATTGTGATCATCGCCGCGGCAAGAGCGGTCGGTTTTCTTTTTCTGAAAATTGGACAGCCGGCCGTCATTGGCGAGATGGTTGCCGGTATTTTCCTCGGCCCATCCCTGCTGGGAATGTTGTCTCCCGGCGTCGTGGCCTTCATCTTTCCAGCCGAATCAATGGGCGCGCTAAAGTTGCTCAGTCAATTCGGAGTGATTCTTTTTATGTTCATTGTGGGGATTGAGTTGAATTTGCAGGATCTCCGCCAGAAGGCGCGCGCCGCCGTGCTGGTGAGTCATGTTAGCATGATCGTGCCGTTTTTCCTGGGTGCGGTCTTGGCTCTGTTCATCTACGATTCTCTTGCCGCACCCGGTGTTTCCTTCAGCATATTTGCCCTGTTCATCGGAATTGCGATGAGCGTCACGGCATTTCCAGTGCTGGCTCGCATCATCGAAGAGCGTGGATTGTCCAAATCACCTCTCGGCGCCATGGCCATTGCGTGCGCGGCCGTGGATGACGTGACGGCCTGGTGCATTCTAGCCGTGGTCGTTGCCATCGCCAAAGCGGCGGGATTGAGCGGCGCCCTGCTTACGATTGCTCTCGCGCTGGCCTTTATCGGCGCCATGCTTTTTATAATCAAGCCCAGGGCTGATCGCATGATCAATGCGGAGAGCTGGAATGAAAAACAGCGCAAGGGTCTGTTCACCGGCGTTTTGGTCTTGGTCTTTGCCTCGGCGTTGTTCACCGAGGTAATCGGCATCCATGCGCTGTTCGGCGCTTTTCTGGCCGGTGTGGTCATCCCGCAGCATGAGAATTTGCGCGTATTTCTTAAAGAACGCCTTGAAACCTTCAGCGCGGTTTTTCTGCTGCCGCTCTTTTTTGCCTTTACCGGCCTGCGCACGCAGATCGGCCTGCTCAACGACTGGCCGAGTTGGCTGATGGGCGCGGGCATTATTGCGCTCGCCATCGCCGGGAAACTCGGCGCCGGCGCGCTGGCCGCTCGCTGGACGGGCATGAGCTGGCTTGATTCGCTGTCAATCGGCGCGTTAATGAATACGCGCGGCCTGATGGAGCTGATCGTGCTCAACATCGGCTATGATCTGGGCATTCTTTCGCCGCGAATTTTTGCCATGATGGTTCTCATGGCGCTGGCGACAACTTTTATGACCGGGCCGCTGCTCGCGTTGTTTGAATTGGTGAAGCAACGCGCCGCCATGCGCGCCGCGGCAACCAGTTTGGCTGCTTAACTTTCAACTTGAATATGTTATTCAATTCACTGGAGTTTTTAGTTTTCTTTCCCGCCGTTCTCATGCTGTATTTTGCGACGCCGCAGCGTTATCGGTGGGCGCTCCTGCTGATCGCCAGCTATTATTTTTACGGCTGCTGGAAAGTCGAGTATCTTTTGCTGCTCGCAGCCTCGACGCTGATTGATTATTTCGCCGGCGTCATGATCGGGCGCACCGAAGACAAAGCTAAGCGCAAAATGTTTCTCGCATTGAGCCTGTGCAGCAATCTCGGCATTCTCTTCGGCTTTAAATATTTAAATTTTGTCAATGAATCCCTGCGAACGGCGTTCGATGCGGTTAATATTTTCTATAATGTCCCGGCGTTTCACATCCTGTTGCCGGTCGGGCTTTCGTTTTACACGTTTCAGAGCATGAGCTATGCCATCGACGTTTACCGCGGCAAGCTCAAGCCGGAAAAACATCTCGGCCTCTTTGCGGTTTATGTTTCCTTTTTCCCGCAATTGATGGCCGGGCCCATCGAACGTTCGCCGCATCTGCTGCCGCAGTTTTATGAAGAGCATCGCTTCGATTGGGATATGTTTAAAAACGGCTTTGTGCGCGTGCTCTGGGGCTTTTTCAAAAAAATCGTGATTGCGGATCGTCTGTCAACTTACGTCGACGCGGTTTACAACCATCCGGCAGATCACACCGGCGCGCCGGTGATTCTCGCGTCGATCTTTTTCGCGTTTCAGATTTATTGCGACTTCTCGGGATATTCGGACATCGCTCTGGGCACGGCGCAGATGATGGGCTTTCGCCTCATGGAAAATTTCAAAAGACCGTTTGCCGCCCGCTCGGTGCGCGAGTTCTGGCAGCGCTGGCACATCTCGCTGACCAAGTGGATCATGGATTATCTGTATTATCCTCTCGCGCTCAAAGCCAAAAAGAAATGGCACGGCTATGTCGTCACCTTTTTTGTTTTCACCGTCATCGGCCTCTGGCACGGCGCCGCGTGGAATTTCGTGCTGTTCGGCGCGTTCGTCGGCCTCGCGCTGGTGATCAGCGACATAACGAAACCGTATCGCAAAAAAGTGACGGATATTTTGTTCCCCGCAAATATTGGCGCCTTGCAAAGCGCGCATAAAATTTTGCAAACCGCGATTGCCTTCAGCCTGTTCGTCTTCGCCAGCGTGCTCTTCCGCGCCAATTCGATGGCCGACATTTTTACGCTCGTGCCGAATTTGTTTCGCGACGTGAGTTTCTCGCTCGACGCGATCCTGTTGCCGGAGTTCTCCGGCTACGAGCTGGCGCTGGCGGTGCTGGCGATCGTGGTGTTGGAAATCGTGCAATGGCTGCAGCAGCGCGGGCCGATTTTCGAGCGTTTCGCGCAGCGGCCGGTGTGGGCGCAATATGCCGCCTCGCACTCGCTGATTTTTGCGATTTTGATGTTTGGTGAATTCAGCCTGAAGCCGTTTATCTATTTTCAATTTTAATGAACGCCATGAAACGCCCCCTCGCGCAAACATTCGGTTTTTTTCTTGGCGCTCTGCTCCTCAGCGCCGGGCTGTATTGGATTAGCGAAAAAGTTGCGCCCGTCTATGCCAAGTATAAAATCCGCATGCAAAAGCTGCAGGAGCATGCTGAAACCATCGCGGCCATCAACCTGGGCAATTCGCACAACCGCGCCATCGATTATCACTATATGGACTTGCGCGGCTTTCATCTGTGGAAAGGCGGCAGCGATTTGTTCGGCGTGTGTTATACGTTGCGGGCCATTGCGCCGATGCTGCCCAATTTAAAAGTGGTTCTGATCAATGTCAATCCGTTGAGCTTTCGCCATGATGACGGCGCCACCGATATCCGCGGCGGGATTCGCCGCGAGTATTACGCTATCACCCCCACGATTAGATCCTGGCAGCCCATGCCCGGCGATATCAAAAATCTGGTACAGGGCAAGTTGGCGCCGCTGGTGCGGGAAGATCATTGGCTCGGTGTCTTCGATTCGCTGGCGATAAAGTGTGGCGGGATAAAATTATCCGATAACCGGCGCACCGCGCGCGAGAAAAAAGCGAAAGCGCGCGGCAAGGCCACCATTGACAAAGGCGAGCGCGATGCGGTCTATGTGGATGAAGACGGTTATTTTTCTCCTTATATCGAGGTTCGATTAAAACCGGATAGCTTGACGAGCCGCTACGATGATTTGAAAAGTCTCATTCAGGCCTCAGAGTCGGTTCTTCGCAGGAATCCGGCGCTTCCCGATGAAATTTATGATGAGCTTGTCGCGACCGTGAAGCGGCTCAAAGCCAGAAACATTCGCGTCATTTTTTACACGTCGCCTTATCTGGAGACCGTCAATCAGTTGTTTGCTAAAAGAGCGATGACGCAGTTGTCCGAAATGCGCGAATATATGCGGCGCTTGACTAAAGAACACGGCGCCGAGTATTATGATTTTTCTCATGACGCCGAGTTCACGCAACGCCCCGATTATTTTTTCAGCGAAGATCATCTGAACAAATTCGGCGCCGCGGTTTTTTCCCGCAAGCTCAACGAGATTTGCGGCTTTGACAGGCTGGCGAAGCTTTAATTTAATGAGCCGCCGCCAAAAGAATTGTCAATTGACAATTGTTAATTATCAATTGACAATTCAAAATTTTCGTCCCGTTCGTCGGGATGCCTGCTCTGGCGCCCGCCGCGCCACGCGGTGCCGCAGGCCAGGGATAATTTTTTCAGGGTAATACGATAATGCGCCAACAACATATCGACGTCGGCGTCGATGAAAAAATCCGTTCGCTGCTCCATCTTGTTCCCAACACCGAATTCGTCGCGGATGATGTGTTTCTCGTCAGCTTTCCGAAATCCGGCAACACCTGGTTGCGCAATCTCGTCGCCGGCGTGATTCACGGCCTCGATCCCGAATTGGCGCCGTTCGAATTGATTGCCGACGTCATTCCGGGACATCGCAATCATTATTACAAGCGTTTCTGCACGCCGATGTATTTCAAATCGCACTTTCTGCCGCAACCGGAATACCGCCGGGTGGTTTATATTTTGCGTGACGGGCGCGATGCGATCGTATCCAATTTTCATCACCTCGCAGCCGTGCGCGGCAAAGAGGTGGATTTTTTGAAAGTGGTGCAGAGCACAGTCAGCCTCTTCCCACACTGCAAATGGCACGAGCATGTCGAAGCTTGGTTAGCGAATCCCTATCAGGCGCAAATGCTCGTCATCCGCTACGAAGATTTGAAAAAAGACGCCGTTCAGGAATTGCGCCGTTTTTGCCAATTCGCCGGCGTGGAACGCGATGACGCTTTTCTCGCAACGATGGCGCAGAAAGCGGCCTTCAATAAGATGCGGCAAAAAGAGGCCCTGCTCGGCCGCGGCAATCCCAATTGGCCGCGCGACAAATTTTTCGTGCGCCGCGGCGAAATCGGCAGCTATAAAGATGAGATGCCGCCCGAGGTGCTGGAAATTTTTTTAAACGAAGCCGGCGAGACGTTGCGCAAGCTCGGATACTTGTAACTCGTACAGACGCAGCCAGTCGAGCCGCGGGATGTCAGGGATAAACCTGAGAGGTTCCTGATTTTGTAATTTTCAAAATTTCACCGGCGTGATAGTTTTCCAGGAGAATGCCAGTATGACGAACACCCCGGCTGTTTCTATCGTGATCTCAACGCATAACCGCTACCCTCTTCTGAAAGAGGCTGTGGCCGGCGTTTTCGCCCAGACCTTTGAAAACTGGGAGCTTATTGTTGTAGATAATGCCTCCGATGATGAGACCGGGGATTGGTTGAATGAGCAACAGGATGCTCGCGTCATCAAGCTCCGTTTGGAGCAGCAGGCCAAACGCGCCGCCAGAAATAAAGGGCTGGCCGTAGTCAGAGGGGAATATGTTCTTTTTTTGGATCCCAGCCATCTCCTGGTGGAGCCGGCTTTGCAAGCACACCTCAATGCGCTGGCGAAATATCCTGACGCTGTTGCCTCTGTTGCCGGGTACGTCGAATTTGATGAGGGGAAGATGGCGAAGAGAGTTAAGCTCGTTCGCCATCGCACGCCGCGAAACCTCGGGCCGGATATCATGTTCGGTTGGATAACGGCGGCGTCGGGCCAATGCTTGTTTCGCTTAAAATCGGTTAAGGCGGTCAACGGATGGGATGAGCGTTTGGATGACGCCCCTCTTGAGGACCACGCGTTGTGGCTGCGCCTGGCGCGTTTGGGCCCGGCCGTATTGTTGCCCAATATCCTTTTCAGGTGCCGGCGCCGTCGTGATCAGTCGCCGTCGCCGCAACTCTGGAAGCTCATGACCAAGCTTCGAAAACGCGCCACGAAAAAACTCGACGGCAAAGACTATGAGACGGCTCAGCAACTTCTCCAGGCGCGGGATGATTTTAAGTTGGGAATGAAACATTATAAGCAAACCGCGCCGCTGAAGGCCCTTGGCTGTTGCCTCAAGGCTTTACGATCGGCGCCGGGCCTGCTCCGCTCGCCCTTGACCCGGCCGATGGTTTTGACGCCGGTGTTGAAGTGCCTTTGGGGAGCGCCGATTTTCCTCTCGTGGTCACGGCGCCTGTCAAAAAAATTTAGTTTCCCGATACGCCATATCGTGACTAACGGCGCGCCTTCTCTCAAGAAAGTGCCGATGCGTCCAAACGGCGAAGCGTGGAAATTCTTCGATCGGTGCAACATGCTCGGGCTTGAGCACGAACTGCGTTGGTACTGGGTGAACACCGTTGCCGCAAAACGATGGCGGCAGATGGCCGAGCGTTATCAGTGGATTTTCATTCTCGGGTGCAATAATTCCGGCACGATGCTGATGAAGCGCATCCTGGAATCCCATCCGGCGATTAGCGGTGTGCCGCGGGGCGGGCGCGGCGCCACCGTGGCGCTTGTTCTGCCGCGATATACGAATGTCATTCGTCTGTGGACGGAAAGGCTTGAATTGTTCCGGCTGACGGAGGCCGATCAAGATTCGGACGCATTGCGTTTGACTACGATTGGGTCTCCGCCCTATATTTCCCTTCCCGGCCGTTTGTTTTGGAGAAAGCGCCGCCCGATATGGTTTGTTCTCGCTGGTTTCAGTCCGTGTTTCCGAACGCGCGTTTTATCGGGATGGTCAGAAACGGATATGCCGTGGCAGAAGGCATGAATCGGCGGGAAGGCTATTCGCTGGATCGTTGCGCCCGACACTGGAATACCGCCAACAAAATCATGTTGGACGATTCCGCGCATCTCAAACGCTTCGCGCTCGTGCACTACGAAGCGCTCACCAAAGATCCCGAAGCGACCGTCAAGCAGCTCTGCCAGTTTCTCGGCCTTGACTTCAAGCCGCTGCAGAAAACTATTAACCAAAAGTGGCCCGTCCATAACATGGACAATGCGGCGGCAAAGATACAAGACTTCAATGCCAAAAGCCTGAAGCGCCTTTCCCAAAGCGATATCGACGTCATCAATCGCCATGCTGGCGAAATGTTGGAGCGGTTTGAATACTCGATTTACAAGCCAAGCCGGATTCGAAAAGAGCCGGCATTAGAGGCCGAAATGTAATTGTTATGCGGATAGGCTAACTCAATTATGAACCCACAACATTGCGACGAGGATTTTAACGCACAGCTTCGCTCGCTAACCGGTTTCGTTCCCGGCGCCGAGCTGGATGATGAAGATGTTTTTCTCGTCGGGTTTATGAAATCCGGCACGAACTGGCTTCGCACTTTGGTCGCCGGCGTGGTTTACGGCGCCGACCCGCAATATGTTCCTTCCGGGTTGCTGCGGCGCCTGGTTCCGAACCACGGCCATAAAAAATTTTATTACCGGCGCTACGGCACACCGACGTTTTTCAGAATGCATGATTTTCCCCGTCCCGAGTTTAAGCGGGTCGTTTACTTGCTTCGTGACGGGCGCGATGCCATGGTTTCCCTGCGGCACCACTTTAGCGCGACGCAGGGACGCGAGATTGATTTTTTGAAATTCGTGCGCGGCGAGGATGAGATGGGTCCTCGTTTTAAATGGCATACTCACGTGGAGAAATGGCTGGCCAATCCATACCAGGCGCAGATGATCGTCATTCGCTACGAAGATCTGAAACGCGACACGGTCAATGAGCTGCGGCGGTTTTGCGAATTCGTCGGGGTGTCGCGGGCAGACGCCCATCTCGCGGCGATCGCGCAGAAAGCTTCCTTTGCCAATATGCGCGAAAAAGAGGAGCGTCGGGGCGGAAGGAAACGGTGGCCGCAGGATAAGTTCTTCGTGCGACGGGGCGAGGTCGGCAGCCATAAAGACGAAATGCCTCCCGAAGTGCTGGAAGTTTTTCTCAGCGAAGCCGGCGATACGCTGCGCCAGCTCGGGTATTTGGAGTGACAAACTTCAGTTTGTCACAGCGCCGTTTTAAATGAAAAATTGTAATTATTCAGCCAACTTTTGAAAGGCAAGACTATTTAGGGCAAAACCATTTTTATAAAATTGTTTTAATAGTTTTGCCCAAAATCGTTTTGCCTTTATTGGATCCCCCTGAATAGTTACGAAGAATTTTGCTTTACAGCGTTTTGGGCTTGACTGAATAGGTTGTCATTCCGAGCGTCAGTGATGAATCTGCTGCTAAAAAGATTCCCTACGAGCGTAGCCTCTTCGCCGCGCTCATCGGAATGACATATTCACATATTTTAGAAAACGCTATAAGCAAGACACCGCAGTGACAAACTGAAGTTTGTCACTCCGCAATCGTTACGCAAAGGCGAATCAGCATGAACCAACAACCTCTCGACGGCGACATAAACGAAAAAATCCGTTCGCTCACCGGCTTTGTTCCTCGAACCGAAGTTGCCGCCGACGATATGTTTATCGTTGGCTACATGAAATCCGGCAACAACTGGTTTCGCAATCTAGCCGCCGGCGTGGTTTATGGCGCCGATCCGGAATATGTGCCATATTCGCTGGTGCGCGATCTGATTCCGAATCATGGCCCGAAAAATCCTTATTACAAGCGTTACGGCGCGTCGATGTTTTTTAAAACGCACGATTTCCCGCGCCCCGAATATAAACGCGTCGTTTATATTCTGCGCGACGGCCGGGACGTGATGGTTTCTTTTCGGCATCATTACAGCGCCTTGCAGGGGCGCGAAATCGATTTTTTGCAAATGATTCGCGGCGAAGATGAAATGGTGCCGCGCTTCAAATGGCACCGGCACGTGGAGCGCTGGCTGGCCAATCCGCACCAGGCGCAAATGCTCACCATCCGCTACGAAGATTTGAAACGCGACACTGTCAACGAGCTGCGCCGATTTTGCGAGTTCATCGGCGTGTCGCGTGAAGATGCGCATCTCGCCGCCATTGCTCGGAAAGCTTCGTTTGCCAACATGCGCGAAAAAGAAGCGCGCCTCGGCATCGGCAACCCCGAATGGCCGCAGGATAAATTTTTCATGCGCCGTGGACAAGTCGGCAGCCACAAAGATGAAATGCCGCCCGAAGTGTTGGAAGTGTTTTTAAGCGAGGCGGGTGAGACGCTGCGCAAGCTTGGCTATCTGGAGTGACAAACTTCAGTTTGTCCGCTGACGAATTTTATTTTACGCGCGGCACGGTGACAAACTAAAGTTTGTCACTCCGTTGCAAAAAGGCGAATCAGCAAATGAACGAACAACCTCTCGACGGCGATTTAAATGAAAAGATTCATGCACTGACCGGCTTTGTTCCCAGCACCGAGACGGCCGATGACGACGTTTTTATCGTCGGCTACATGAAATCCGGCAACAATTGGTTTCGCAATCTGGCGGCCGGCGTGGTTTACGGCGCCGATCCGCAATATGTTCCGGAGGCGTTGGTGCGCGATTTGATTCCGAATCATGGCCCGCAAAATTCATATTACAAACGCTACGGTGCGCCGATGTTTTTCAAAACGCATGATTTTCCGTGTTCCGAATATAAACGGGTCGTCTACATTCTGCGGAATGGATGTGATGTGATGGTTTCGTTGCGGCACCATTACAGCGCGCTGCACGAGCGCGAAATTGATTTTTTAAAGCTCGTGCGCGGCGAGGATGAGAGGTTGCCTCGCCTGAAATGGCACAAATGGCACCGGCATGTGGAGAAATGGCTGGCCAATCCATACCAGGCGCAGATGATCGTCATTCGCTATGAAGATTTGAAACGCGACACGGTCAATGAGCTGCGGCGGTTTTGCGAATTTATCGGGATGTCGCGGGCAGACGCCGAGCTCGCGGCGATCGCGCAAAAAGCTTCCTTTGCCAACATGCGCGAAAAAGAGGCGCGCTTGGGCAGAGGGAGGCGGTGGCCGAAGGATAAGTTTTTCGTGCGGCGGGGCGAAGTCGGCAGCCATAAAGATGAAATGTCCCCCGAGGTGCTGGAGGCCTTTTTAAGCGAGGCCGGCGACACCCTGCGGAAATTGGGTTACCTGTAATTGCTGATTTAAAACGAGGAAGAATCGGAGCTATGAACGTGAATGAGACCTTGCAACCGTCGCAGAAAAAACGGCGGGACTCGAAGCCGGCCGCGGACGCGATCGATCCGCAGGTGAGTGAAACGATACGCTCGGTTTTAAATCTGGTTTCCGTTGCGGAAGGCGTGGACGAGGATATTTTTCTGATCAGTTACCCAAAATCCGGCAACACCTGGTTTCGCACGCTGGTTGCCGGTGTGATCTACGGCCTCGATCCCGAATATGCGCCTTACCCGTTGGTGTCGGACGTCATTCCGGCGGCGCATCGCAACGGCTATTATAAGCGTTATCAAACGCCGATGTTTTTCAAATCCCATTATCTGCCGCAGCCCCGGCACAAGCGGGTGGTCTACATCCTGCGCGACGGGCGCGACGCCATGGTTTCCTGCTGGCACCATCTGCAAGCCGTCAAGGGCCGCGAGATTGATTTTTTAAAAGTGGTGCAGGGTGAAGAGCTGCCGTTTCCTTATTATAAATGGCATGAGCACGTCGAAGCCTGGCTGTCGAACCCTTATCAGGCGCAAATGCTCCTCATCAAGTACGAGGATCTCAAAAATGATCCGGTAAAAGAATTGCGCCGTTTTTGTGAATTTGCCGGCGTGACGCGAGAAGATTCCTTTCTCGCGCTGACGGCGCAGAAGGCCGCTTTCGAGAAGATGCGCGAAAAAGAAGCGCGCGATGGCATCGGGATTTCGCGTTGGCCAAAGGACAAGTTCTCGATACGCCGCGGCCAGGTGGGCAGCTACAAAGATGAGATGCCGCCGGAAATTTTGGAGATTTTTCTAAAAGACGCCGGCGAGACGTTGCGGAAAGCGGGTTATTTATGAACATCGTACACATCAATATCGCCGACCAAAGGCGCGGCGCCGCGATGGCCGGACTCCGTCTGCACAAGGCGCAAATCAAACTGGGGCATTCGTCGCGCATGTTGGTTGGGTTCAAAACCAGGGAGCGGGCGGATATTGCGAAAGTGCCCGTTCGCGACACCACCTGGCAAAAAAATCTTTTCCAGTTTGTCAAACGTTTTGAGACGCGCACCGGCCTGCAATATCTGGTGCAGCCGTGGAAAGGGCAATTTCTGCGGCATCCTTTTGCGCAGAGCGCCGACGTGTTCAACTTGCACAACATTCACGGCGGCTATTTTTCGCACACCATTCTGCCGCAATTGAGCCGGATGGCGCCGCTGGTTTGGACGCAGCACGATTTATGGGGCATGACCGGCCATTGCAGTTTTCCATTTCTCTACGAATGCGAGCGCTGGGAAACCGGCTGCGGCCGGTGCCCGGCGCTGGCCGATCATCCGCCGATTGGCCGCGACACCACCGCCATGCTCTGGCGCATTAAATCGCACCTGTATCGGCGCTCCGATCTCACCATCGTCACGCTGTCGGAATGGATGGCGTCGATGATTCGGCGCAGCCCGCTGCTCAAGCCGTTTGAGCTGCACTGCATTCCGCACGGCCTGGATACGAAAAAATTCAAGCCGGTCGCCAAAGCCGCGGCGCGGACGAAGCTCGGTTTGCCGCTGGAAGCGAAGATCGTCATGTTTGCCTCGTTTGATGCCTTGAAATCCCGCAAGGGCGGGATTTATTTGTTCGAGGCGCTCCAACGTTTGGTGGAAGAAGGCGGAAAGGATTTGTTGCTGCTCACCGTCGGCAGAGACAAAGTGGAGCTTGAGGAGAAATATAAATTTCCCATCCATAATGGCGGCCTGATCAGAGATGAGGCGTTAATGGCGCTGCACTATGCGGCCGCCGATGTGTATGCCGGTCCGTCACTGGCGGAAACGTTCGGCCTCGTGTTTATTGAAGCGATGGCCTGCGGCACGCCGGCGCTCGCGTTTGACTGCACCGCGGTTTCGGAAGTCGTGCGCCACATGGAGAGCGGCTATCTGGCGCGGCTCAAAGACGGCGAAGACTTGACGCGCGGCCTGCGCCTGTTGCTGGAGAACGACGCGCTCCGGGAAAAACTAGGCCGGCAAAGCCGGGAGCTGGTCGAACGCGAATATACGCTCGAACTGCAGGCGCAACGCTATCTCGAATTGTATCAACACGTGATTGATAAACGAAATGCTGGGCATCGGCACAAAACAGCGATGGTGCAAATGGCCGGTTGAAAAATACAAAGGCTCAACGGCATAAAGCCATTCGCGCCGCAACCAAACAAAAGCTTTTGAACGCGGATTACGCGAATGACACGGATTCTCACGGTTTTTTTATTTTTTGCTTTATCCGTGTTAATCCGCCCAATCCGTGTCATCCGCGTTCAAAAAAATGGCAAGGAAACTTTTAGAATTTTATTCTAAGTATGATCGGACCTTATCCAATTCTCTGTCGCGGGCATTCCGGCGGGCGCGTCGTGTGTGAAGCATTCATGCGCAACGGCATTCGGATGGGCCGGGTGAGTGAAAAACAAAAAGACAGCATGTTTTTCTCCATTCGGCAAAATAAGAATATTCGCCAAATCATTCTCGCGGCTTACGATTATCTCAACGGCGACGCGGCGACGCGCAACCGTTTACAGACGCTCATGCGCGAGACCGTCATGGAATTTCTGGAAAAAGAAATTCAACACGACGGACCTTTCGGCTGGAAAATCGACCCGACGCTGTTTACTATGCCGGTCGTGCTCGATGCGTTTCCAACCGCCAAAGTGGTGCATCTCATTCGCGACGGCCGCGACGTCATGCTCTCGCGTCTCAATGCTCGCATGGAACGCCTGAACGATCCGGTCAACAAATTGATGGTTTTTGGCGATTCCAATGTTGACGCCTTTGACGGCCAGCCACTCACACCGGAGACGATTGAAAAATTTCGCAACGAGCTGGAAATGCTGCACTGGGTCACCTCGGTGCAATATGGCTTGCTGGGGAGAAAATACGAAGACCGTTATCTCGAAGTGAAGTACGAAGATATTTGTCTCGCGCCGATCGCAACGTTTGAGAAGATTTTTGATTTTACCGGGACGCCTTTTTTGCCGGAAACGAGAGAATGGCTTACGGGCGCGGTTTCGCCGGGCCGCATCGGCAAATGGGAAAGCCTGCCGCCGGAAACGCTGGCGCGGCCGCTGGCCATCGGCGGCGAGCTGTTGCGGGCGTTGGGATATGTGAATGATTGATCTTTGCCAAAATAAAGCGAGTTGTCATTCCGGAGGAATCTTTTTTGTTTTCAGCAATCATCTTGTATTGAAAAAGGATTCTTCAAGAATGACATTCCCTTTATTGTTTTTATCCGTTGGTCGCTTTTCATCCGTTGGAGTAATTTTTTTTAAATCTGTTTGAATCCGGCTCATTGTGTCATTTATACTTTTAGCAATTTATGCAACCAGTTGACGTGACAACCTCAAAAAAGCGGGTCCTGAAGCCGAAATTTCAAGAAGGAGAAAAGGCCTATCGCCTTGATCTGGCGATGGCGGCGGAGCTCAATCCGGGCAACACACTCGTGATGTCCGGATTCTGGCGCAGCGGCACCACGTGGATACAGGAAGCGCTGCGCGAGATTCTCGCGGCGAAAACATTGTTTGAGCCGCTGTCGCCGCTCGTTCCCGAAGCGAAAGTGATTCATGCGCATCATCACGTCGCCGGGAAAAGTTTTGAATTTCTGCGGATGTTCATACCATATTGCGGCAGCGATAATTTGAACGGCCAGCCGTTGCACGAATTGTTTTACAAATCGCTGCGGTCCGAGCTGGAAGGCGCGTGGGTGAGAAGATTTCGGCAAGGCCTTGAAGAAAGCCGGCGTTCGCGCCTCGTGGTGAAATTCGTTCGCGCCCAGCTTTGCTTACGAGCGGCGCAAAATACGTTCGCCATGCCCGTGCTGCACGTCTATCGCGATCCGCGCGCGGTGATGGCGAGCATTCGCAAAACGAAGTGGCACTGGTTGTTCGATCATCTCAGCCTGCGCGAGCAGTTGCTCGAAATACCGGACGGCCGCGCCGAATATTTTGATCAATGGCGCGACGAGATTTTGCGCTACGATCAGCAAGATCCGGTGTCGCGCGTCGTCGCGTACTGGGCGATGACGGAAAAATTTCTGCAGCAAAGTTATGCCGGATATCAGGGCCGCGTGGTCTTTATCAGTTATGAAAAACTGGCACAGGGCCGCGAGAAAGTTTTTGCCGACGTTCTCAAGCAGTTGCATGTTCCTCCGGCGCATGAAAATTTCCGCGTTCCCGAAGCCGACAGCACCACGACGTCACAGGCACAGCGCGGTGCTTCCGTGGGCGAGCGCGTCGCCGGCTGGAAAAAATTTTTGTCAAGCTCGGAAATTGCGGCGACTGAATCGATCACGCAATATTTCGGCTTGGAAGATCGACTGGTGGGCGGCGATTAAGAGATTTTCCGCCAAACTGAAAAATGAAGCCCGCTTTATGGGGCAGCGTCAAAGCAAAAGTTTTTGAACACGGATTACGCCGATGACACGGATTCTCACGGATTTCTTTTTTGTTTTATCCGTGTCAATCCGCCCAATCCGTGTCATCCGCGTTCAAAAAAGTGACAAAGAAACTTCAGAATTCTTTTCTGAGTTTGATGGCGTTAGTGCTTATGAAAGGATGAGTTTATGTGGATTTTTTGCGGCGGCATGCGGCGTTCCGGCTCCACCGTGCAATTTCAATTGACCGCGGCGCTCGTCGAAGCCGCCGGAAAAGGGCGCCGGATTGAATGGGTCAAGCCGGATGAGTTCGGCAAGCTACGCAAGCAGCACGCCGATGATACGGCCTGGAAAGTTTTTAAAACGCACAAGTGCACGGATAAAGTGGCGAAAGAGTTCGAGCGCCAAAATGCGGCCGGCGTTTATGTCTTCCGCGATCTGCGTGATGTCGTGGTTTCCGTGATGCGCAAATATGCGCTGACCTTCGATCAGGTGCTGGACTCGGACCTGCTGGAAAATTGCCTCGAGCACTATCGGCGCTGGACTTCGATGCCGCGCGTCTTAACCTCGAAGTATGAGGACATGACCGCGGATTTAACCCGCGAAGTCGAGCGCATCGCCGCGCATCTCGATGTTACCTTGCCGGTCGAGCAATATGCGCAAATCGCCGCCGAGCATTCGATTGAACGGCAAAAAGAGCGGATCGAAGAAATTAAAAAAAGTGATCATCTGCGTGAAGGTGTTGCCAAAGGCACTTATTTCGATCCGCTTACCAATCTGCACACGAATCACATTCACTCCGGCGAAGTGAGCGGCTGGAAAAGCGTTTTGTCGAATGAGCAGGCCGGCCGCATCGAAGCGAAAACCGCGGACTGGCTCACGGCGCACGGTTATGAGTTGAGCCGGAACTGAAGCATAAAACGTAACGCGGCGTTGACCGCAACCAAAACAGCACCACAAAGGCCACAAAGAACACAAAGTTTTTCTTTGTGCGCTTTGTGTTCTCGTATATTAAAAGTGTATCTAATTCTCTCTTATTCGCATAGAGAGATGTATACAAACTGTATCTGATTCTTTTTCTT
>Ga0247727_10006681_pt1 | contig 22522 bp, 16 predicted proteins | sample WisWelCaveWW1625_FD_202498 | JGI IMG/M metagenome (GOLD analysis project Ga0247727, IMG submission 202498) | Biofilm microbial communities from Wishing Well Cave, Virginia, United States - WW16-25 | ecosystem: Environmental > Aquatic > Deep subsurface > Groundwater > Cave microbial mat | place...
ATTTATCCTATTTTTCTTGACCTCGATTGGGTATGGAATCTTTCACCTTTATAGAGGATTTCAGAGTGCCCAGGGATTGCACCGTACCCAACTGGGGTATATGTTTTTGGCGTTGATTTTCGGATTTTCAGCGGGGGGTCTGTACTTTATTACGATGTTGGATCCAATCTTCCCGCCGATTTTTTACATTGTCGAGTTGGGATATGTCTGGCTGGTCGCCTACGCAATATTGCGTTACAGGCTGATAGGAATCAACTTGGCGCTTCGCCGGGCAACATTAATGGCCTTTTACGTCATGATTATTTTCGTGCCGCTCGTCCTTGGCGCGTGGGCGTTTCGCCGGAATTTTGAAGTTCAGATAGTTTTTCTCTTTTTAGCCACGTTGGTGGCTCCGCTTGTATTTAACGGGTTAAGGGACAAACTTTTAGAAGCGGTCGATCAATTGCGTCCCTTTAAAGGGAAATACAAAAACAATCAAGAGATCGAAGCGCTTCGGCGACACATCGCAAGCGCCCTGACGACCCCCGAGTGGGCAAAAAATGTTTCATTGGCTTTAAGCGAGCTCATCGAAACGGATACCGTGGGCGTGTTTCTTTATGAAGCGGGGTTCTATCGGCCCGTATCGTTTCTGGGGGGAGACAGGGAGTCCGTAGCGCTCAATAGCCCTTTGGAAGGCTCACCATTGATCAAACATTTAATTCATGCCCAAACACTGGTTTATGCCGAAGAAATTATCAACCAAATGCCCACGAACGAGGCGGCGCCCATCATCGAAGAGATGGGGGCAATGGGGGCGAAACTCTGCGCGCCGCTTTTTGACGGAGAACGGTTGTCGGGATTTATCACTCTTGGACGGAAATTAACACAAGGGAAGAAATCCTTTACGGAAAGTGATTTTAACTTTGATCAATTGAGATTCGCCATTGAATTCTCGACGAAGATGGAGAAAAATCAAGTTGTTTTGAACCGCATGATTATAGAGAAATTGGGCGGAGACTTGGACAAGCTCCCTGGGATGCCTGACAAAGAAATTATACGGGCGATAAACGACATTGTGGCCTCCCCCTTCCCCTATAAAAATCTGGACCTGATTGGTCTGCCGTTAACGGCGGAACCGGGCCGATGCTTGAGAAAAATATCCTCGAAGACGCAAAACGTTTTCTTGAGTCATTCCGAGTCCTTGCTATTGAATGTGGCCATTATTCGGTCCCTCTATTCCGAAGCTTTCAACGCAACGGAAAGCGAGGAGCTTTACAACGAGGAGGATATTAAAGCCATTTGGCGTATCGCTCAGGACGCTGAGCATATGTTGTTGGTGATCGAATCCAATTCCCACCAACGTGAGCGCATCGCCGAATGGGCTCATGATTTAAGGCATCCCTTTACCAAGGGGAGCTTTCTAGCCCTTGAACCTATGATCAGAGGCGAACTTGGGCCATTGGAATCAGTCCAACGGACGGCATTGACTTCCGTCATGGAGGATATGCGATTTGTCGAACGCTATTTGCAAATGGCCGTCAATCCCGAAGCCAAACCCATGGATCGGCGGCCGGTGCCCTTGGCGCACCTTTTTGAATATGTCGATAACCGATACCGTTTTGCGGCGGAAAAAGCGGCTATAAAATACAATGTGTCAAAACCCGAAAAGGACCTCATGATTTTCGGCGACTTTGAAATGCTGGCCTATCGGGTTTTTAATAACTTGCTTGATAATGCCCTTAATCACACGCCCATGGGCGGCGAAATTTCCGTTGGGTATATTATCGATGGAAAAAATGTGGTTGGTCATGTAGAAAATAGGGGTGGCCCGCCAATCCCCGAGACCCTCCTGCCGCGCATTTTCGAGCGGGGGGAAAATCGCGGTAAATTATCAACCGCCGGTGGCGCGGGTTTGGGACTCTACAATGTCGCCCAAACGGTACAGGAGAATGGGGGACGGACATGGGTGGAAAGCACGAAAGAAAGAGGGACCATTTTTCATTTCACGTTGTTGATGGATGGTAAGGCCAGGGGCAAATATGAGTGATAAAGCGGCAAAAATCCTCGTCATTGACGATGAACACGAAGTTTGTCAAACACTTAAGGTCGTGTTTGATGCGTTTGGATTTCAAGTGCTTTTGGCGCCCACGGCTGAAGCCGCCTGGAGCCTGCTCTTCAGTGGAAAATCACCGGATATAATCATTTTGGACTTTCTCCTCCCCGGAGAAAGCGGGCCGAGCTTTCATAAACGTCTTAAAGAAAACGAGCGATTTAAAAATATTTCGGTGATCCCATTTACATCTCTTTTGGAAAGCGCGGGAAAAGATTTTTCCCTTGTTCGAGATTTCGTTATGAATCGCGATGTCATGCCACCAACGGGCCAAAGGGCCATTGTGCCCAAAAGCTTATCTTCCGAGGGCAAACCCATACCATCGGGACTTTTGCTTGCCGTGGCCCATGCCTTGGCCAAGATGGGGAAACCCGTTCCGACCAGTTTGCGCGAATCTCTTCGAAAAATCCTCAGAAATATCACTTGAAAAACCCCTAATCCTCCGATAGCAGTAAGGAAGTGACCGAAAGGTCGGGATGGGGGGGTAGGAGGGACAAAGGGGCAGGGGGCGACAAACTATTTTTAGGGGTCGTTGTCTGAATTTGCGTTGAAAAGTGAGTCCTGGCGAAAAGGGTTCCGACGGTAACGGTGGAACGCCGGCAGGTCCGCTCCCCGGTTGGCGCCGGGAGCATGAACGGTTTCGGCCAAGAGAAAGACGTCGCGTCCTTTTTGAACGAGAGTCCAGTCCCGGGGATGGGGGGAAGCCATGGCTTCTTTACCGGCGGCGTCTGGGTCGACGCGAACGGCGAAAAGATGGTTTCGTTGGTGGCCGTGACGGAGAATCTTGATTTGGTAGCCGGCGGAATCAGAGCGGTGTCGAAGCCTGGTTCCAGACGGCAACAGGCGTTCGGATCTTTAAGGATGGGCAGGATGCGCGAAGCGGGGGAGGCGTTGCCGTCGCGAAAGACCCCGGTGATCCAGGCGTTGACTTCGGGAATCCAAATGGGGGTTATAGCCGGGGAACCCGTTGCAGGACATTTTGGCGAGTTCTTGGTTGGCCTCGATCAAGGTGGAGTCGATGTCGACGGTTACGGTTGAGAGCTTCTTCTCTTCAATGGCCCGGACGGCGAGTCCGGAACTGATCTAAAGACAAGCGGTAGAGGGCTGAGCGATCGAAACGGCGAAGGAACTGGCCAAGGCTGTTGGGCGCGGCCAGAGGATCGATCAGGATCTTTTTCAGCCCCGGGTCTTGGCGCAAGAGTTCGACTTCGTCCAAGGTATCGCCTCCGCCGGCGAGGGTCAATGCCAGGCTCATCACGCAATCGGAGGGGTCGTGGCGGCGATGACGTTCTTGGAGGCCCGGGAGGGCGTTGATGTCGTCCCACACGCCCAAGGGGCGGGCCGGCTCCAGGAGAAAAGGCAGCCCGGCGAACGAGGTCAATGGAAACGATGAGCGTTGAATTTTCAGGCGATGAAGATTCCGGTTCAACATGGGTGCCTCCGCCAGCGGGATGAACGGCCCACAAAGTCTACCAAGCCTGGAGAAAAAGTACCACCCCCACTTTTCACCCAAGAGGTGAAAAAGACTTCGTCGACCTCCCCACGTTATGAGAGGATCGGGGTGAATTTTCCGATGTGAATTTTCCGCATTGACAGCGGACCGTCGGTAATGTAAAATCCTCTTTTCCCCAATTGAGGTTCTGATCCACCGAGGGGCGTTTTTCAGCAGAGACCTGTCGAAAGTTCACGTGCCCCCCCAGCCGTTTATTGCGTTTGCACCTGTAAAGAGGAGGACGTTTCACCCATGGCTATTAAATCCGCCACACTTTGGATCGGAGGCGCGGCCGGCGACGGCATCGCTTCGACCGGAGACATCCTTGCCCGCACCTTTTCCCGGACCGGTTTGCACCTTTTCGCCCACAACTCCTACCAGTCCGTCATCCGCGGCGGCCACGTTCTCTACCAGATGCACGTCGGTTCCGAACCCGTTTACAGCCAGGGCGATAAATACGACCTCTTGATCGCGTTGAACCAGGACACGGTCGATTACCATACGAAAACCGCCAACCCCCTCGCCGGCCGCGGCGTGATTTTCAATACCGATCGCGTGAAATTGGACCCATCCCTGTTGCCCGCCGGCGCTCTGGCCTACGGCATTCCCGTGGGGGACTTGACCGCCGAATTCGGGCGCAACCCGGTCATGCAGAACACCGTCGCCTGCGGCGTCGTGGTGTTTCTGCTCAATTTGAACTGGGAAATTTTTGAGAACGCCATCCGCAGCCAATTCGGCAAAAAGAAGGCCGAAATCGGCGATTTGAACGTGAAAATGGCGCGAAAGGGCTGGGAATACGCGAAAAGCAAGTTCCAGCCCATCGCGGGGATCGAATTGAAGGGCGACGGGAAGGCCAGGATGCTCATGACGGGCAACCAGGCCATCGCGCTGGGCTCGGTGGCGGGCGGGTGCGCCTTTTATTCCGCCTACCCCATGACGCCGGCCTCTTCGATCATGCACTGGCTCGCTCCCCGGGCCGCGAAATACGGGATCGTGATGAAGCAGTGCGAGGACGAAATCGCCTCGATCAACATGGCCATCGGCGCGGGCTACGCCGGCGTTCGGGCCATGACCGGCACCTCGGGCGGCGGTTTCTCCCTGATGACGGAGGCCATGGGCCTGGCCGGCATGACGGAAACGCCGGTCGTCGTGGCCATGGTCCAGCGGGGAGGCCCCTCCACCGGCCTGCCGACCAAGACCGAGCAGGCCGACCTCTTCCAGGTCCTGGGCGCCAGCCAGGGCGAGTATCCGAAGGCGGTCATCGCCCCAATCACGGTGGAAGACGCCTACGCCGGCGCCATCCTCTCCTTGAACATCGCCGAAAAATACCAGATGCCCGTCGTCCTCCTCTCCGACCTCCTCCTCTCCGAGCACATGGAGACCGTGGACCCCGGGGCGATCACCAACAAGGTGGCCATCGAACGGGGGGAAATCCTCGCCAACGTGAACGGCCACGGCCCCTACAAGCGCTTCAAGGACACTCCGTCGGGCGTTTCGCCCCGCGCTTTTCCCGGCGTTGAGGGGGGCCAGCACATCGCCGCCTCTGATGAGCACGACGAGGACGGAATCCTGATTTCCGACATATTCACCAACCCTTCCACCCGCGTCAAGATGGTGCAAAAGCGCTTCCGTAAGATGGACGGCGCTTTGAAAGAGCTCTCCGCGCAGTCCTTCGTTAAGGAGGGCCCGGCGCAGGCGGACCTGACGCTGGTCGGCTGGGGCTCGACTTACAAAACCCTTAAAAGCATCCGGCTCGCCCTTGAGAAAGAGGGCGTCAAGGTCAACCACCTCCAGTTCCGGGTGCTCTGGCCCTTCCCCGCGGAGGGCGCCCTCAAAGAATTGCAGGGGGCCAAGAAGACGCTCTGCGTGGAAAACAACTTCTCCGGCCAGTTCGCGAAACTACTGCGCCAGGAGACGGGCTACGCCTTCCACGCCCACATTCGAAAGTTCGACGGTGAACCCTTCTACTTCACTCCGCTGTTGGAGAAGGTCAAAGGCGTTCTCAAGCCCGGCGCTCCGGCCGTTCAGCACCTCGTGACGGCGGAACTGGACATCCCCATCAAGCGCGTCGCCGTCACCGCGTAGCCCCGACCTTTTCCAAGGAGAGACGAACCCATGGTTGAACTTGCCACCCCCCAAGCTGCGGCGAAATTTCGCTCGGAAGTGAAGCCCACCTGGTGCCCCGGGTGCGGCGATTTCGGCGTTTTGAACTCCCTCCAGACCGCCTGCGCCACCTTGAACATCAATCCCAAAGATTTGGCGGTCGTCTCGGGGATCGGCTGTTCGTCGAACCTCTCGGGGTTCATGAAATCCTACGGCATGCACACCCTGCACGGGCGCGGCGTGGCCGTGGCCCAAGGCATCCGGCTCGGCAACCACGGCTTGACCGTGGTGTCCGCCGGCGGCGACGGGGACGGCTACGGCATCGGCGTGGGCCACTTCATCCACGCCATGCGCCGGAACATCAATGTGACCTACATCGTCATGAACAACCAAATCTACGGCCTCACCACCGGCCAGGCCTCGCCCACGACCGCCAAGGACCACAAGACGAAATCCACCCCCGGCGGCAATCTTGAGAACGCTTTGAACCCGCTTGGCCTGGCCTTGATGGCCGGCGCGAGTTTTGTGGCCCGGGGTTTTTCGGGTGATTCCCAAGGGTTGTCCGACATCATGACCAAGGCCATCGCCCACAGGGGGTTTTCGCTGGTGGACATTCTCTCTCCCTGCGTGACCTACAACAAGCTCAACACCTACGCCTGGTTCCGCGAACGCGTGTACAAGCTGGACGAAAAGGGCCACGACGCGACGAACATCGAGGCGGCCCTCAATGCCTGTCTGGACTGGGAACAGCGGATCGGCCTCGGCGTGCTCTACCAGGTGCCTCGCCCGACCTACGAGGAGCAAGACCCATCCCTCTCCGAGTTCGGCCCCTTGGTGAACCACAAACTCGGCCTTGCCGATGAGGATTGGAAGGCCGTGATCCAAGAATTCGTTTAAGACTTTCGCCTTTATTTTCCCCCGCGGCTGTCGGGAACCCCCCGACGGCCGCTTTTATTCGGGGCTTGACACGGGTCGCTTTTCGGAATAACCTTGATGTGAGATGACCCTCCTGCCCAACGTCCCGTGCCCCAAATGCAAGGGCCGCATCACGTTTTTCGATGTGATGGGGATCGTCACGCCGTTCCAATACATCACTTGCGCCACCTGCGGCGAAATGGTTTTCCTGAAGAATCGGTGGGGCGTGCTGATTTTTTCCATCGTGTTCGGATTGACTGTGACGCTGATCTTTTTGGGCGCGTTGGTGGGAGAATGGGCCACCGATTACATCGTCTATGCCGTGGCGCTGGGAATCATCATTGCGGTTGAATTCCTCGTGACGGGTTATGTGGTCGTAAAAAGGAAGCTGGTCGTCCGCCGAAGTTCTTAAGGGAACCTGATAAAAAGAGAAACCCCGCGCAAGGCGGGGTTTTTTATTGGTGGGCCGGAAGAGGGTTTTTAGGCTGAAGTTGTTGCTGCCCTGGATTTCAAATACCTCACATAATCGGCGATGCCGAGTTCGGGGGGGTAAGCCGCTTTGAACCCCATCTCCCTTTCGGCCAGAGTCGTGTCGGCCTGGGTGGCCTCCTGGTAAAAAGAGTAGGGGTTGTCGATGTAATCGGCGGGTTGTGAGGCGCCCAATTCCTTGTTGAGGAGGGAGATCACGTCGTTGAAGCGCGTTTTCAGACCCGTTCCCACGTTGAAAACGTTGCTCCTCTGATAGGCCATGGCCTTTTGATTCGCTTCGACGACATCTTTCACATAAACAAAATCCCTGTATTGATCGCCCGACTTGAAGACCCGGGGAGCTTTTCCCGACGCGATCTGCGTGTAGAGCTGGAAGATCATGCTGGCGGCCGGCCCCTTGTGAAATTCCAAGGGTCCGTAAACGTTGAAATAGCGGAGGCCCACGGCCTTGACGCCGGGATGGCGATCGGTGAAAGTTTTAGCGGCGATTTCCATTTCCACTTTGCTGACGCCGTAAATGTTCGCCGGGGCGGGGGCGCTTGCTTCGTTGTGGGGGGGCGGGGTCTTCCCGTAGGTGGCGGCGCTCGAGGCGTAGACCACCTTGGGGCAGCCGGACCGGTGGGCGAACTCCAAAATCCGCACAAAAGCCCCGACGTTGACGGCCCGCATGAGGGTTTCGTTCATGACCGTCGTGTCGGTGACGGCCGCTTGATGGAAAATCCCGTCGAAACTGATGAGGGAATCGAAATCAAAATCCCGGATGTCCCCTTCGAATACGGGGCCAAAAAATCCTTCCAAGTTGTTCCGCGTTCCCACGGCGAAATGGTCCAGGGCATGGACTTCATGCCCCAACTCGGCCAGGGTGAGGGCCAAATTGGCGCCGATCATCCCGCCAGCGCCGGTCACAAGAAATTTCATCGGACACTCCCAAGAAAATGAGAAAGCCAATAATACCACATCTCAGACGGCCGGGGGACGGAAAACCGCCGCTTGACATCCCTCTTTCTTTAGGTAAAATAAGGCCGTTGATTTGGCATGTGATAAGGAACGATATCCTGCTGGAAAAGGATGGTAAAAGATGTACTTAAAGCGCCTTGAGATGGTCGGCTTCAAATCCTTTGCCGAGCGGACGCGCCTGGAATTTGAGCGGGGGATAACGGCCATCGTGGGTCCGAACGGCTGCGGCAAATCGAACATCGTGGACGCCATCCGCTGGTGCCTGGGCGAGATGAGCGCCAAGTCGCTTCGTTCCAAGGTTTTGGCCGACGTTCTCTTCAACGGCGCCGCCAACCGCGCGCCCTCCAACATGTCGGAAGTCTCCCTCACCTTCGACAATTCCCAAAACCGCCTTCCCATCGACTATTCGGAAGTGACCGTCACCCGCCGCCTCTTCCGGTCCGGCGAGTCGGAATATTTTCTGAACAAGACCCAGTGCCGGCTGAAAGACATCCGCGAATTGTTCCTGGACACCGGCATCGGGGAAGAGGGCTACTCCATTATGGAACAGGGCCGTGTAGAATACGTCCTTTCCGCCAAGCCCGAAGAGCGCCGGGAACTCTTCGAAGAGGCCGCGGGCGTCTCCAAGTACAAGGCCCGGCGGGAAGAGGCGCTCCGGCGCCTCGAGCGCACCCAGTTGGACCTGGACCGGCTGTCCGATGTCATCGCCATGACCAAGGAGCAAATGGACAAGATCGAGGCGGCCGTCCGCAAGGCCCGCCAATACCAGAAAATCCAGGACAACCTGAAATCCCTGGAAATCGCCCACGCGCTTTTTGAATCCAAGCAACTGGAAGGGCAAATGGCCGCCATGCGCGACGCGCAGACGGTGATGGAAAACGACCTTCAGCAAAAAACCGCCGGGGCCGCGGGTCGGGAAGCCGAGCGCACCCAACTGCGGTGGCAGGAAACCCAGTTGGGCGAGAAACTGGTGGAGTTCAACCGCCGGCTTTCGGAAATCGACGGGGCCATGACCCTGGCCGAACAGCGCCAAACCACCGCGCGGGAACGGCAGGCGGAAATTCAGCACCGGGATTTCGTTTTGGACGGGGAAATCGCCCAGGGCCAGGCCCGTTTGGCGGAGCTCGCCCGGCTGGCCGAGGACATCGAGGCGGCGTTGGGCGCCGAGAGGGAATCGTCCCGCCAATCTTCCAAGGTCCTCGCCGAGGCGGGAAAAATGCATCAGGACAAATCGGCGCTGTTGGAAGACGTCCAGAAGGTCGCTTCCCAGGTCCAGGAAGCGTTGTGGAAAAACACCCAGGAGCGAACCCGGCTGAACAACGACATCGTGGCCCAGCGTTCCCTGGAAACCCGGCTTGAGATGCAATTGGCCCAGTCGGCGAAGGAACTCGCCGAGGCCGAAGAGCGTTTGGCCGAAGCCCGCGCTTCCCGGGCCGCCGCTCAAGGCGAAGCCGCCGCCGACATCGAGCGTTTGGTCGGCGCTGAATCGCAGGCCCGGGCGGCCCAACAGCGCTTGGAGGACGTCGAGAAGGCGCTCGCGGAATCCCAACAGAAGATCTCCCGGGTGCAGGAGGACCTTTTCCGCGCCCAGGCCCAGTGGGACGCGCAGGAGGAGTGGGAGGCCTCGGACGTGTACGCCCGCGGGGTTCAGGCCGCGCTCTCGGCGGGACGTCCCGGGATCCACGGTCCCGTCGGCAAATTGATTTCCGTTTCCGCGTCCGATGAGGTGATGGTCCGGCGCGCCCTGGGCGTCCACGTGAACGATTTGGTGGCCGACACCCTGGAGGACGCCCGCGCGGCGGTCCGCTTTTTGGCGGAAGGCGCCCACGGCCGGGCGCGCTTTTTGGTGCTGGACCGCCTCCCGCGCGGGGCTGGGACCGGCGGGGCGCCCGTGGGCCAGCGAACGGTGCTGGACATGGTCCGGGCCGATTCCCGTTATGAGCCCGTCGTGCGCTTTCTGTTGAACGGGTGGATCGCCTCTGACGGCGCGCTGTACGGCGAGGGGGTGCTGGAGGGCGGGAGCGAATCCTCCTCAACGCCGGTCTTTGACGCCCTGCGGCGGGAAAACCTTCAAAAGGAAATCGCCGCGCACACGGGCCGCCTTGACGAAGTCCAGCGCGCCCGCGCGACGTCCGAGGACCTCCGCCGCAAGGCCGCCGCCGCGGGCGACGCCGCCCGGCGCGCGCTGGAGGAAACCCGCGCGCGGAACAACGTCCGCGCCCAGGAGCGTGGGCGTTTGGACCAGCAGGCGGGTTTGATTGAAGAGGAGCGCGGCGGGATCGTGTCGGAAATCGCCCGCGCCCGCGCCGAGGAGTCCCAGGCCCGGACCGCGGCGGCCGACTTGGAGGTCCGCCTGGAAAGTTTGAAGACCGAGGAGGGCCGCCTCCGGGGGGAATGGGTCAATTTGCAGACGCCGCTCCAGGAACGTCAGGCCGAAAGCTTCGCCGCGTCCTCCGCGCTGGCCGTGGCTCGGGAACGCGCCCACGGCCACGAGGAGCGCCTGCGCTGGAAAGAAAAGCAGTCGGGCGACGTGGCCGCCGAGCGGCGGAGTTTGGCGGCCGCCCTGGAGGCCAAATCCCGGGAACGGTCGGGGTCCTCCCAAAAGATCGAGGAGCAAAAGCGGATCGAGCGGGAATCCGAAACCGTGCTCACGGAGCGGCTGGCGGAGCGCCGCCGGGCGGACGAGGCGTTGGAAACGTTGCAGGGCGAGCGCCGGCAGTCGGCGGAGGCCCTTCAAAGGGCGGAAAGCGCGCTGGCCGACCTGCGGCGGGAAACCGAAGAAATGCAAAACCAGCTCCACGAAAAAAAGCTCCAGCACGGCCACGCCCAATTCCGCGTGGAGGCCCTGGAAACCCATCTCAAAGACAAATACGGCCTCACCCTTCCCGAGGCGCGGGAAATCCACCTCACGCCCGCCGAAGCGGTGCCCGCGGCGGAGTTGGAGAAGCAGCGCCGCCGGGTCGAAGGCCTGGGCCCCGTCAATTTGGCGGCGCCGGAGGAACACGCCCAATTGGAGGAGCGGTACAACTTCCTCCTGGCCCAGCAACAAGATTTGCTGAAGGCGAAGGACGACCTCTTGGGCGCCATCCAGAAAATCAACGCGTCCACGCGGCAGAACCTGAAGGAGACTTTCGAAAAAGTCCGGGAAAACTTCAAGACCATTTACGGACAGCTTTTCCCCGGCGGCGAGGCCGACGTGCGGCTGACCGACGAATCCGACGTCCTGAACGCGGGGGTGGAAATCTTTGCCCAACCGCCGGGCAAGAAGCTCCAGAACATCACCCTCCTGTCCGGCGGCGAAAAGGCCCTGACGGCGGTGGCGCTCCTTTTCGCGTTCTTCATGGTGAGGCCGGCGCCCTTCGCCGTCCTGGACGAAGTGGACGCGCCCCTCGACGAGGCCAACGTGACGCGCTTCGTCACGCTCATCAAGGCCTTCACGGAATCCTCCCAGTTCATCGTGATCAGCCACAACAAGCGCACCATGGAAACGGCCGACACCCTCTACGGGGTCACCATGGAAGTCCAGGGCGTTTCCCGGATCCTCTCGGCCCGGCTGACAAGTCTCGAGGAGCGCCGCCCCGCCCAAAGCCCCGAAGCCGTCCTGGCCTCTCGGAGTTCGACCGCGTAACAATTCACGCCGAAAGGTCACGGTGAGGGGATGAAAAATTCCGGACCGCTTCTGCTCCGTCCCGTTCTCAAGACGTGCGATTGGGGCGGCCTCGGCGTGCGGGCCTTCTTGCCCCGTTTCCTCGGGGTCCGCCCGGGCCGGAAAGCCTACGCCGAAGCCTGGTACGGGTCCCATCCCCGAGGGCCCTCCAAGGTGGAGGGGTCGAAAAAAACCTCCGCGACCTGGCCGGAGAGCTTCCCTTCCTGGTCAAGATCATCGACGCCCGCCGCCCCCTCTCCCTCCAGGTCCATCCCGACGACCGGCAGGCCCGCCGGGGTTTCGCCCGGGAATCGGCCCGCGGCGTCCCGTTGAACGCCCCCGAGCGCTGTTACCGGGACAAAAACGGAAAACCGGAGATCGTGGCCGCCCTGAAGACCTTCGACCTTTTCGCCGGGTTCATGGGCCCGCGCCGGGCGGCCCGCGACCCGGTGTGCCGGTCGATCCTTCGGCGCCTCCCCGCGCCGGCAATGGCTGCGGCGGGTGTGGAACGCGCACGGCCGGAACCCAGGGGACCCCGCGTGCCTGGTCCTGCCCTTTTTGAATTTTTTTCGATTGCGTCCGGGGGAGGCCCTTGTCGTGGCTCCCGGGACGGTCCACGCCTACCTTTCCGGGGTCGGGGTGGAGGTCATGAAAAGTTCGGACAACGTGATCCGGCTTGGTTTGACGTCGAAGTCCGTCAACCTGCCGGAGGCCTTTCGCGTGCTGCGGACGCCGGGGACCCCTCCCAGGACCCGGGTCCCCCGGGGGGATCGATCCGGGGTCTGCCCGGCCTGAGGTTTCGGATCGCCCTGGGGAAAGTGGAAACGGACCGGGCGCGGACCCCGGCCGTCCAGGGGTCGGCGATTTTCCTCGCCCTAAAGAGCGGCCGTGTTCGCTTTTCCTCAGGTCCTGACGGTCTTTTTCTGAAGCGGGGCCGGGCCGTGTATGTCTCCACGGTGAAACTTTTGAATCCCTTCCGGTCCCCGGGCAAGGGGTGTGGGTGGGCTCTTAAGCGGCGTCTTTTGGCTGTCTTTTTGCTGTCTTTTTGCTCGACGATCACATCGGAATTTGGTATAAAATGCGAAAGGGCCTTGTGCCCTTTTTTTATTTCCGCATCGTCAAAACCGGCCTCAATCAGCGGTTCCTTCGATCGGGCATGATCCGCCTTTTCCCAGTCACGTTGGTTTGGAGAGGGCCTTTTCGCCCGTAGGTTGGCGGGAAATACACTAGGAGATGGCAATGAAAAAAGCACTCATCACCGGCATTACGGGCCAAGACGGATCCTATCTGGCGGAATTCCTTCTCGGGAAGGGCTACGAGGTCCACGGCATGGTCCGGCGGTCCAGCAGTTCGAGCCTCGACCGCGTCGACCACGTCAAGGAAAAACTGAATTTCATCCACGGCGACCTCACCGACCAGTCCTCCGTCGATGAGGCCATTCGCACCGTGAAACCCGACGAGGTGTACAACCTGGCGGCCCAATCCTTCGTTCCCGTGTCGTGGAACCAGCCGGCCCTCACGGCGGACGTGACCGGGGTCGGCGTCACGCGGATCCTGGAGGCCATCCGAAAGCACAAGCCCGACACCAAGTTCTATCAGGCCTCCTCCTCCGAAATGTTCGGCAAAGTCCAGGAAACCCCGCAGACCGAAAAGACGCCGTTCTATCCGCGAAGCCCCTACGGCGTCGCCAAGGCCTACGGCCACTGGATCACCGTCAATTACCGGGAGAGCTACAACATTTTCGCCTGTTCCGGGATCCTGTTCAATCACGAATCGCCCCGCCGGGGCGTTGAATTCGTGACCCGCAAAGTCACCCACACCGTGGCGAAGATCAAACTCGGGCTGGCCAAGGAATTGCGCATGGGAAACCTCGACGCCCGCCGGGACTGGGGGTTCGCCGGGGACTACGTGGAGGCCATGTGGATGATGCTTCAGCAACCCAAAGCGGACGATTTCGTCGTGGCCACGGGGGAAGTGCATTCCGTCCGCGAATTGGTGGAAACGGCCTTCGAATTCGCCGGGATCGAGTCCCGGAAGTTTCTCGTCATTGACCCGGCGTTTTTGCGCCCGGCCGAGGTGGATTTGCTGATCGGGAACCCCGCCCAAGCCAAAGCGGCCCTGGGGTGGAAGCCCCGGTATTCCTTCCGGGAGCTGATCCGCCTGATGTTCGAGGAAGACATGAAGTCGCTCCAGACCCAGCGGGGTTCGAAGGTCTTGGTGGGCTGAACCGGATGACCGTGTCCCGTCCGGACGCTCGCCGGTAACGCGAAGGGCCGCCCCGCTTGACCTCCAGCCAATCTTGCCTCGATCGTTACCTGGACATCGTCCTGGCGCTGACCCAAAAAGAGCTCCGGGTCCGCTACAAGAACTACGCCCTGGGCTATCTGTGGTCCCTGGCCCAGCCCCTGGCCTTCGCCGCGGTGTTTTTCTTCGCCTTCAAGGTGGTCTTGCGCGTCCCCATCGAGAACTTCGTTTTCTTCCTCCTGGCCGGCCTGTTCCCCTGGCAATGGTTCGCGAACTCCGTCAACATGTCGCCGATGTTCTTCCTCAACAACGCCTCCATCATCAAAAAAGTGGCGTTCCCCCGGCACGCGGTCGTGGTGTCCTGCGTGCTTCAGGACGCGATCCACTTTCTTCTTTCCATCCCCGTCATCGCCGGGGTCGCCCTGTTCTACGGGAAGCCGCCCTCGGCGGTCTGGTTGGTCGGCGTGCCGGTCCTCGTGGCTTTCCAGATGGTTTTCATCGTCGGAACCGGCCTGATCCTGGGTTCGGTGAACATGTTCTTCCGCGACCTGGAACGCCTGACGATCCTTTCCATGATGCTCCTCTTTTATTTCACGCCGATCGTCTATTCCGACGCCCAAATCCCGGCCCGGTTTCGGCCCTATCTTTTTCTCAATCCGGCGGTGGGGTTCATCGTCGGCTGGCGCGAACTTTTCATGGAAGGCCGTCTGGATCCCCACGCGTTGGGCTGGATTTTCCTCCACACCGCCGTTGTCCTGACGATCGGCACTCTCCTCTACCGGCGGCTGGCGCCCCGGTTCGCGGAGGCCATTTGAGCGCGGACGCCGTCGTCCTGGACCACGTTTACAAGTCCTTCCCGCGCTACAGCAACATCACGGGCGGGATGAAGTCGTTTTTGCTGCGGCTCCCCCGTTCGTTGTGGGAGTTCCGGAGGGAGCGTTTCGAGGCCCTGCACGACGTCTCGTTTTCGCTCCGGAAGGGGGAGTCCTTCGGGATCATCGGGCGCAACGGCGCCGGCAAAAGCACCCTGTTGGGGCTCATCGCGGGGGTCCTCCACCCCACTGCGGGAAGCGTCGCCGTCAGCGGCCGGGTCTCGCCCCTCCTGGAATTGGGGGGAGGGTTCCACGCCGATCTCTCCGGCCGCGAGAACATCCTGATGAACGGCGTCCTTCTGGGGCTTTCCCGCCGGGACATCCGGCGGAAGATCGACCAGATCATCGCGTTCTCGGGCCTAGAGCCGTTCATCGACCAGCCCCTCCGGACCTATTCCTCGGGCATGACGGCCCGCCTCGGGTTTTCCGTCGTGGCCCACCTGGACCCGGAAATATTGCTGATCGACGAAATCCTGGCGGTGGGGGACATGGATTTCCAGAAAAAATGCCTCGACAAGATGAAGCTCTTCAAGCAATCGGGGGTCACCATCATCCTCGTTTCCCACAATTTGGTGGACATCGAATTCCTCTGCGAGCGGGCTCTCTGGATCGAAGATCACCGGGTGCAGGGGATCGGCCGGGCCGGCGACATCGTCAAAGACTATTCCCGCCAGTTCGCCGATGTCCGGGGGGCGCGGTGAGGCTCTCCCGGCCGTTGAGCCTGACCGTCGAAACCTTCGCCCCCGCGAGCGGCGAGGCGCTGGATTCGCTGTTTGTCCTTCGCCGGATCCAAGCCGTTCTTCGTCGCCGGGAGGCGGAAAGGATCCCCGTCCCTTCCCCGCAATCCCTGCGTCCGGGGTCTTTCGACGAATACCGCCCCCTCGGTTATTTTCCCTGGAGGACGGCGGCGTTCCAGTTCCCCCGCCCGGGATTGTTGTTCCGCATCGGCCGCGCGGCGCGCCGGACGGTCGAACGGATGTCCCTGGAAGGGCGGTTTTTCACGAAGCGGGCCTTCCGGAAGCTGGCGACGTGGTACCCCGCGTTGTCCCGGGTCCGGTCTTTCGTCAAACGGTTTGTTCGGAAAGTGGGCGCCAACCTGTCCCGGGGGCGTTTGTCCCTCCTGGGGAACCCGATGGGGGCGGCCCGGTGGCTGGTCTTCTGGGGGGCGGAGGTTTTCTTCCTGGCCGTTGGGGCGACGGTCCTGGCCGCCGGCCCCGCCTCCCGCGTCCTTCCTCCGACCCTACGGGACCCGGGACGGTTTCGTTTGCTGGTGTACCGTTCCCTGACCCGATTTCGCAGGGCCCCGTGAGCGCTCTCCCGCCGGCCGGCCCGAACGCCCCCCTCTTCTATTGGGTGGACCACACCAGCGCCTTCCCGAGCAATACCGGCGTTCAGCGGGTGACGCGGTCGTTGGCCCGGGCGCTCCAGGACATGGGAAGGAAAATTGAGTTCGTGTGCTGGGACGCCAAAAAACGCGTCCTTCGCCCGCTGACGGTGGAAGAACGCGCCGCCCTCTCCCTTTTCCACGGTCCCGCCGCGGCCCCCCCGGCGCCCGGAGGGGCTCCCGAAGGGTTGACAGGACGCTGGTTGATCATGCCCGAAGTCCCCCACGTCACCTATCACGCCGAATCTCCCCTGGAAGACCTCCTCGCCTTCGCCGCCGGGATGTCCATGCGCACGGCGTGGATTTTTTACGACGCGATCCCCCACACGACGCCGGGGTATGAGGGCATGAGGCCCGCCCACGAGGCGTATATGAAGGCCCTGTCCGGGGTCGATCGTATTTTCCCCATATCGAAGTCGGCCGGTGAAGACCTCGCGGCGTTTTGGCGACGGGCGGGGATCCGGGGGGGCGAGCACCGGGTCTCTCCCGTTCCCCTGCCGGGGGAATTCCCGGGCGCCCGGCGCTGCTCCGGCGAGGAACCCCCCGCCCCGCCCCTCCGGTTCTTATGCGTCGGGTCCGTGGAACGGCGAAAGAACCACGTCAAGCTTTTGGCGGCGTTCAACCGTTTTTCCCGGGAATATCCCCAGGCCGATGTGCGGCTGACCATCGCGGGCAACGCGGGGGGGGATTTTTACCCGATTTTGCGGCAAGCCGTCTCGGAAAACCCGCGGATCGAATACCTGGGGTTTGTGCCGGATGAAAAGCTCCGGGACCTCTACGCCGGGGCGCACGCGACGATTTTTCCCTCCGTTGCGGAGGGTTTCGGCCTCCCGATCATCGAGAGCCTTTGGCACGGCCGGCCGTGCCTTTGCGCGGATTTTGGCGCCATGGGGGAGGTCGCGGAGGGGGGCGGTTGCCTGGCGGTGGACACCTATTTCGCCGCCGAAATTTTCGAAGGTATCCGAAAACTAGTCTTGGAGCCGGGGGTCCGCCGCCAATTGGCCCGCGAGGCCGCCGCCCGTCCCTTCCGCTCCTGGAAAGACTACGGCGCCGAAATCCTTCACGGAATGGAGACCCGTCATGAGTCTTTATCTGTGGGCTGAACACACCTCGTCTTTCCCCGACAACACCGGAATTCAGCGGGTGGTCCGGTGCCTGGCGAAATCCCTGCAGGCGCGGGGCCAGCGTTTCGTCCCTTTGAAATGGGGGGCGAAGGGGAAAAGGTTTTCGGTTCTCAACGAAACGGAAATCAACCACCTGGCGAATTGGAACGGGCCGGACCCGGCGAAAATATCGAGGGTCTTCGGCGACCCCATGAGCCGGTGGCTCCTCGTCCCGGAGCTCGTGAGCGAGCCCCACCGGCTGTCGAACAAGGACCTTGTGGAGGCGGCCCACGCCATGGGGATGTTCGCCGCGGTTGTTTTTTACGACGCCCTCCCGCACAAGCTGGCTTCGCTTTATCCTTTCCAGGCCGTGGAGTCGCACCGGCGGTACATGCGGGAATTGGTCTCCGCCGACCTGGTCCTGCCGATTTCGTCGGTCAGCGGAAAGGATTTGCTCGATTTTTGGAAGGAAAGCGGGGTCCTCACCCCCGCCTTGAGCGCGAAGGTGAAGCCCTGCCCGCTCGCCGGGGAGTTCTTTGAGTCTCCACGGGTCACGGCCCCCCCGCTCCCCCGGCCGGGAAACGTCGTGCAAATCCTCTGCGTGGGGACCGTGGAGCCCCGGAAAAATCATGCGCGGTTGATTGAAAGTTTTTCCCGGGCCGTCCGGCGGGCGGAACGGGCCTCGCTTCGACTGGTGATCGTGGGACGATGTTCGTTCCCCGCCCTGGGCCGCGACCTTCGCAAGCGGATCGGCTCCCGCGCCCCGGCGGACATCGTCTGGGAGGAGCGGGTTGACGACCGGCGTCTTTCCGCCCTCTACCGGGAGAGCGATTTCACGATTTACCCTTCCCTCGATGAGGGGTTCGGCCTGCCGGTGGTCGAAAGCCTGTGGCACGGACGGCCGGTGGTCTGCAGCGGGGCGGGGGCCATCGGTGAAACCGCCGCCGCAGGAGGGTGCCTGGTGACGGACATCCGTTCGGCGGGGAATTTGTCCAAAAAAATCCTCCGTTTGGCCGAAGACGCGGACTTTCGGGAGGAATTGACCCGGCGCGCGATCCAAGCGCCTTTGAAAACCTGGGAGGCCTACGCGGAAGACCTAGTTTCCCTTTTGACGCCAGCGGGCCTGCGCGTTCCCGCGGACGAGGGCCGCGCCGTCCCCTGGGCGGTCTTCGCGAAGCCGTTGCTTTCCATCGTCGTGACCACGTACAACAGGGCCGCCTGGCTGTCCCACGGCCTGCCGTTGATCCTGGAGCAGACCCGGCCCTACCAGGACATCGTCGAAGTGGTGGTTTGCGACAACGCGTCCCCGGACGGCACTCCCGACGTGGTCCGGGGCCTGGGGCATTACGCGAACCTCTACTACCACCGCAACGAAAAAAACGTCGGCATGCTGGGAAATTTGTCCGTCAGCGCCCGCCGGGGGCGGGGCCGGTATGTTTGGGTGATCGGGGACGACGATCTCCTCGTGGAGGGGACCATCGAGAGGGTCTTGTCGGCGATCGTCCACCGCCCGGAAACCGAACTGATCTATCTGAACTACGCCTTCACGCATTTTGACCGGACGGAGGATTTGGCCGACGTGCAAAAGGTCATTCGGGGCGCCCGCCCCATCTCCGATCGTTTCCAAGACGAAGCGACGGAGCGGATCGCGACGATCGCCGCCAAAACGGAGAATTGCTTCACCGCCATCTATTGCCTGATTTTCCGGGCGGACCACGCCCGACGGGCCTACACCCAGGACGTGAGCGGTTCGCCGTTCACCACCCTCAAAACGTGCGTGCCGACGGCGGACTACATTTGCCGGAACCTGTTCGATCGCCCCGGGTACTGGATCGGGGACCCCGGGGTCGTGGTGAACATGAACGTGTCGTGGCTGCGTTACGCCTCGCTCTATATCCTTGAACGGTTCCCGGAGCTCTTCGAGTTGATGGTGGAAAACGGCGCGGACCCGGTGGAGATCGACGGATTGAGGGCGCGGCAGGTCCCGAACGTCCTGCATTGGTTCAACGAGATCTATTTCGGGGGGCAAAGGGACAATTTGCCCCATTTTTCCGCGGCCCGGCTGGTCCGGCGCTTCCGGCGCCTCCCCCTGTTCCGCGCGCACGCGGCGGCGTTCCTGGAGGTCTATCAAAAGGCCCATCGGGAAGGGCGGGTGGAAGACCCGTCGCTCACGCCCGAGAATTTGAAGGAGATCTTCCTCTCCCCCGTGAAGGAGCCCGTCTCATGACCGACCGACCCTACACGCCCATCGTGCAATGCCGCGCCGGCGGGGGAGGGCACCTGGTGAGCGTCCTCGACCTGGGCGTGCAGGCCCTGACGGGGGTGTTCCCCGCGTCGGCCTCTCAAAAGGTGACGGCCGGCCCCCTGGAGCTCGTCTGGTGCCCGGAGTCCGGCCTGCTCCAGCTCAAGCATTCCTACAACCCTTCGGAGATGTACGGCGAGAACTACGGGTACCGATCGGGGCTGAACGCCTCGATGGTGCGCCACCTGGAGGCCAAGGTACGGCATCTCCAACGGATCGTCGAACTCCGTTCGGGAGACGTGGCGTTGGACATTGGGTCCAACGACGCGACACTCTTGAAATCCTACGCGGTCCCCGGTTTGGCCAAGGTGGGCATCGACCCCACCGGGGCCAAGTTCAAGTCGTATTACACCGAGGACATCCAGCTGGTCCCCGATTTTTTCTCCCGGGCGAATTTTGAAATGGCCTCCTCCCGGAAGGCGAAGATCGTCACCTCCATCGCGATGTTCTACGATCTGGAGGACCCGGTTGATTTCGCCCGCCAGGCGGCGTCGGTTTTGGACGACGGCGGGATCTGGCACTTCGAGCAAAGCTACATGCCCTCCATGCTCCGCACGAACTCCTACGACACCATCTGCCATGAGCACCTGGAATACTATTCCCTGGGGGTCCTGAAGGGCGTCATGGAAAAATCCGGCCTGCGGGTGATCGACGTCCAAATGAACGCCATCAACGGCGGGAGCTTCGCGGTCACGGTGGCGAAAACGGGCTCCGCCTTCAAGGCCAACGCGGCGATGATCAACTGGCTGCTGGAACAGGAGAAACGCATGGGCCTAGAGACGCCCCGGCCCTTCCGCGACTTTGAGGAGAGGGTCTTCCGCCACCGCGAGGACCTCCGGCGGCTGGTGAGGTCGCTGGTGAAGGACGGAAAAAAAATATTGGGGTACGGGGCGTCCACCAAGGGGAACGTCCTGCTGCAATTTTGCGGCTTCACGCCCGCGGACATCCCCGCCATCGCCGAGGTGAACCCGGAAAAGTTCGGGCGCGTCACGCCGGGGACGCACATTCCCATCGTTTCCGAGGCGGACGCCAAGGCCCTCCGCCCCGATTTTTTCCTGGTCCTCCCCTGGCATTTCAAGACGGGCATCCTGGAAAGGGAAAAAGAGTTCCTCTTGGAGGGCGGGAAGATGATCTTCCCGTTCCCGGAAATTGAAATCGTTTAACGGGTTTTCTTTCGTGCGCCGAAGGGGAAGCCGCCCCGGGGAAGGCCGGGACCTCTTGGCCGGCACCCCCCTGCGGACGGGCCCGTTTTTCTCCCCCGACGCGCTGTGGTTGGCCCTTCTTTCGTCGTTCCTGTATTTTGTCCGTTATTTGGGACATCCGGCGGCCCCGGGGAACATCGAAAACGCCTGGATGGGCTGGTTCGGCTGGGCGGACCAGGGCGCTTACCTTCGCGCCACGCGGGCCTTGGCGTCTTTCCATCTGCCCTCCGCCGGCGACTACCTCTATCCTCTCGGCTACCCGCTCCTGGGGGCCTTTTTCTTCAAACTCCTTCCCCGCCATCCCTACTTCGTCCCCGATCTGTTCTTCGCCGTCGGCTCCGTCCTGCTTTTTTATGCGGCCTGCAAGACCCTGCTGACCCGATTGGAATCCTTTCTCCTGACGGTTTTCCTGATTGTGTTCTCGGGTTTTGCCGGGTGCAAAGGCATGATGGGGCGGATGATTTGGGAGAACGCGCTGATTGTTCCCTGGAACCTCATTCCGGTGTTTTTCGCCGCCGCGCTCAACATGTATCTGATGGTTTTCAAGAAAGCGGACCGGCGGGCCGTTTTCGCCTGCAGCGCCGCCACGGCCCTGGCTTTCTTCTGCCGGCCCCCGGACGCGCTTTTCCTTTTCCTCCTGTTCGCGGCGGGTCTCCTCGATTTTCCTTCCTGGAAGAAGCGGGCCCAGGCCCTCGGGGTGTTCGCCGTCGCCTGCGGTTCGGTCCTGGTCGCCATGACCGCCACCAAATTCCACGTTTTCGGCGCGGTGGTGAGCCCCTACGACCTGCGCGTGGCGGAAATCGGGTTCAACCCGGGGCGGCTCCTCCAGAAACTTTACTGGGTCTTCATCGACGGTTCGCCGCTCCACGACTACCCCAATCCGATGCTGTTGTTCGTGATGCCGTGGCTCGCCCTGGGGGTCTCCGGCGCGGTTCTTCTCGCGGGGCGCGGCGGGCCCAAATTCCTTTTTCCCTTGGCCGCCGTCGCCCTTTGCACTGCTTTTTACGTTTCGTTCAACGCGTTGTCCCCCACGAACGTGTACCGGTATCACGGCTATCGCTACTTCGCCTGGGCATTCCCCTGGATGGGGCTGTGCGCCTACGCTTTCCTCACCCGGGCCTGGCGATGGGCCGGCCCGCGCTTCGTGCTGGGGTCCCTGTCGGCGGTCCTCCTGATTTTGCTTTCCCCGGGGTGGCGGGAGGTCGTCGTCGGGTCCCGGTCCCTGACGTTGGAGACGGCGTGGGGGGCCCCGTTTTCCCTCCGCTCCGAATTTGACCCCGCGGCCCGCCGCTATGTCCTCGCCCTTGAGCTTTCCGACCCGGCGCCCGTGGAAGGTGTCCGGCTTTCGTTCGTGAAACTGCCCTCGCACAACATGACGGTCGCCGGCGTGTGGGAGACTCTGGAGGTGGAAGCGGACGGCCGCCTTCTAAAGCTGTATTCGGACTACAACCCCAATCAACGCGACAACGCCGTCTCCATCGCGGCGCGCAACCCGTGGGGGGCGGACGGGAAGATCCGCCGTCTCAAGATCACCTTCAACCAGACGGAGGAGCCCCTCCCGGGCCGCGTGACGCTTCTCCGCACGTCCTTCCGGCCCTTCGGAGCGGTGAGAAAAATGTGGGCGTGGGGGGCCCCGCGGCGGGCGTGGGGGCGGACGGAGGACCATTTGTATTCCTGGGGCCACGCGGTTTCCTTCGGGACCGGCGGCGATTCCGGCGCTTTCC
>Ga0247727_10006682_pt1 | contig 22520 bp, 16 predicted proteins | sample WisWelCaveWW1625_FD_202498 | JGI IMG/M metagenome (GOLD analysis project Ga0247727, IMG submission 202498) | Biofilm microbial communities from Wishing Well Cave, Virginia, United States - WW16-25 | ecosystem: Environmental > Aquatic > Deep subsurface > Groundwater > Cave microbial mat | place...
ACAATGCCGAATCTGGGCCGGACACACCGGCCAGAATTCGGGCGTCACGCATCGCTGCTACCTGTCGCTCGCTCTCTGGCACCTCGGTTTTCCCGACCAGGCGCTGGCCATGAACCGCGAGATGGTTACTCGTGCCCGCGAAGTGAAACACCCGTTCAGCTTGGCCTACGGCCTGCACCACACCGGCTGGCTGCACCAGCACATGCGCATGGGACCGGAGACGCAAGCAGCGGGTGAAGAAGAGATGAACATCGCGGTCGAGCAGGGCTTTCTCTTTTGGCACGCCACCGGCACGCTCTACCGCGCCGCCGGTTGGCTCCTTCAAGGCCGACACGACGAGGCCCTGCCGGATATTCGCAAAGGCCTGAATTTCTATCGCAGCACCGGTGCCGGACTGGCCGTGCCGTTTTACTTGAGCGTCCTGGCCCAGGCGTTCGGCAAGGCCGGGCAACTCGACGAGGGCCTTGCAACAGTCGCCGAAGCCTTCGATGTCGCGCACAAGAATGAGGACTTGTTCCAAGAAGCCGAAATCCACCGCATCAAGGGCGATCTGTTGCTCGCCAAGTCGGCGCACAACGCGGAAGCTGCTGAGGCGTGTTTCCACCAAGCCCTCGAAATCGCTCGCCGCCAGCAGAGTAAGGCCTGGGAACTCCGATCGACGATGAGCCTCGCTCGCCTGTGGCGCGACCAAGGCAAACGCGACGAGGCCCGGCAGGCACTCCAAAAAATCTACGACACTTACACCGAAGGCCACAACACCCCTGACCTCATGGATGCGCAGAAGCTGCTGGGAGAGTTAGCTTAATAAACGGGGCATGCTGCCGCTCATGTTCCCGTCCGGATTTTGAAAAATCTTTCAAATCTGTGTCCGGTTTTTCCTCGAATTCGCAATTATGTCCTGTAGGAGGAGATGGTGCGCGCCAAGGAGGGTGTCGAGTAAGGCATCACAATCTGTGTCCATGCGGAGGGTTAGCAATGTATCCACTTGTGGTGAAATGCCTTGCGGCCGACGATTCTGCTTGGGGCGAACTGTGGATGATCTTTGACCATGTTGCCGCAAGACCTGTGAGACGCATTCTATCTCGTGCAGGCTTCGAGGCAACCGAATCCGATGATGTGGCTATTGAGGTCTTCATGTGGATTTGTGAGCGAAATTGTGGACGGCTCCGATCATTCCGTGGCGAAACGAAGGCCGAACTGGCCAATTGGCTCGTTCACATCGCAGTGAATTTCACTCGGAATTGGATTAGGCGACGGCTCCGTGCAATGCGGCGCGAGAGGAAAGCTATCAAGCACGTGATCATTAGTTCCCGCATGGGAGAATCTGAGGCGGAAATACTGGCACTGCTTGAGGATCTGAAAACGATCGCACCGCTGAATGACATAAATCGACTGCGCATGTTTGCCGGTTTGAACCCAACTCAGGACAGCCAGGACGTGTCATCGAAAACGAGCATAGACGAGATTCCGTCGCGAACACAGCGACGGTGGAAGAAAAAGTTGGAGGAGAAACTTCGAACCGGCCACTGGAGAGGTCGACGCCGTAAACCAAAACATCCCCCCCCCGGCAGCAGGGGGCGAGAAAGAAAAATGAAAAATTCTTGAAATTTATTGGCCGCGAGCAGGGCGTATTGGTGTCCTTATTGTATGAAGTCGTTTGAGGCGTAAAGGGAAAAGTTACACAGTGTCCAAAGGCGCATAGATGGGGTGTCAAGGGATCATGTTTGAGGGTATTGGCTGATGCGAAGCCGCGCATTCACACTAATCGAATTGCTTGTCACTCTAGGTGTCATTGGGGTCTTGGCAGCGATACTCTTGCCCGCGATACATCGCTCGCGAGAGGCCGGGCGACGAATTCATTGTCGCAACTCATTGAGGCAGATTAGCATCGCGGTTTCTGCGTACCTTGAACAATTTAGTGTGTACCCGACGCCAAGATTGATGACGGGTCCCGGTTGGTCCGCCAATAGTTTCTCGCAGCACACATATATTCTTCCCCAATTGGAACAGTCAGCGGTATTCAATGCGATCAACTTTAGCTTTGGACGCTTTGAAGGTTTGCAAACTCCCACGGTAGAGAACGGCACCGCTCGCCTCTCGAGAATTGAAAGCTTCCTTTGTCCCTCAGAGTCCAACGTCGAAGTGCGCAACAGCTACCGTTACAACCTTGGCTTGTTTCGCCAGACCCAAGGTCCATTTCGACTGTTCTTCCCAACAAAGGCATCCGACATTTCCGATGGACTTCACTCGACGGCGTTTCTCAGCGAGCGGGTTGGCGGTAGTTTTGTGAAGGGACTTGAAGACCCAATAAGAGATATTAAACAGCACGCAGTTAATCTACCTGGCGTCCTTAAGGAGGGTGAGGCCAAGTTGCTCTGTCAGACATCTCGTCGCTCAGGTTGGTTTCATACGGCCGGACGCTATTGGTTCTATTACGGATCATACAATACTACGTACTACCACGATGCTATTCCTAATGAACGCGAACCCTCCTGCGAGCTTGACTTGTTGTCAAGAGAAGGAAGTGGAGGTGTGAGTGGTCCTCGATCAATACATCATGGAGGTGTGAACCTGGTCTTTGGAGATGGTCACGTTGATTTCATTGGGGACAATATCGACAGAAACATTTGGACCGCAATGGGTACTCGCGCTGCGAACGATTAACTCAACATTGTTGCCATTACAACAAAAGGAGACTCGATCATGAGATTTGCATTGGTGCTGATCGGGATCGGAACAGCGGCCCTTGTTCTTGGAGTGGGCTTCGTACTGGCAGACTGCCCAACCGGATCTGGAAAATGCTTCAAGCGATCGACAAGCTTTCCCTGTACTACCACATGCTTAGGCATTTCACCCACGGTGAATTGTACTAACAACGGAACGGGCGACCATAAGCGAATCGAGCAGACTTCAGGTTTGGTGTATTGGCCGGAGTGCCATGATGCGACAGATCCTGAATCATCCTGCGTTGGAGCGTATTTGGAGTGTGGCATAGAAGTGATTTACAAAGATGAGTGCGAAACCGAATGCGAACAGGCTGAAAATACAAAGGTCTTTCTGTGCGGAGCAGACATTGCTTTTGGGGTACAGTGTCCTGCAGTGCCGGATTAACCATCCATACCGACTTGTGAGGCCGTCCAACGCAATAGTGATTGGTTCGGTGTCCTTCCGTGCATATCCGTATCAATTATTGGATTGTGAAATAATGCGCAACATTTCACAGCCATGGGTTTTGCTGCAATGCACCAGCTATCTAACGTTACGTGGAGGGATGTGAGCAGCGGTTGCTTGGAGTGGAGCTAATGCTACCATTTTTTGTTGCAGTGCTCGTTTTCTCGCCCTCAGAACCAGATCCGCTAGACGGATTCCATGGGAATTACCAAGCAATTAGAGCCGCGCTGACCTTCACCTATCACAGGGGATACTGCAAGACGTCTGAAGTAGGCGAAGGGCGAGCTTGGCACAGCTCTACCATTTCGCTTACCGACGAACAGAAAAAACAGTATGTCTCCGGAGTTTGGGAGTTTGACGGCAGGTCACAGAGGATTCTAAATCGGCCGCTTGAGGAATTGATACCTCTCATGGAGGATGAAATCAAGCGAACGCGTAGAACAACCATTATGGCCCCAATCGAAGTCGTCTTTGATTCGGAACTTACTGCAAGTCATCCGATTGGATTTCGAACTGCGTCAGTCGGGCCTGCTTCAGCGAACAATTCTCACTTGAAGTTTGTCAAGGGACCTTTCTCATGGGGTTCCCTGAAGTTTCCGGAGGTAATCCATGAAAAATGGGGAGAAGCTCAACGCGCCATTCATGATGCGAAGCACGGTGGATTTGCAACGAAAGACATTGTCTACTCGAAAAGTAAGAAAGATTGGGACTACACGCTTGCTGTCGCCCTCGATCCACACGTCGGATTCCTTCCCCGGTTTAGCCGCACGCTCTCGTTGAACACTCAAAAGGATGAGGCGGATGTTAGAGAAATGTACCTGCTCCGAGCAGAGCGATGCACCTCGGGTGCTTTTGTGCCAGTGGAATGGATTGAGTTGATGTTCACCGTGGAAAAGTTCGCGAGAACATATCCCCTCGCGAACAACCTCACGACGATAAAACCTCCAAACGAAAACGTCTTGGTTGGATGGTTTAGGGCAACAGCATTAAGCGATCTCTCCAGTGAACCACGGCTTGAGGCGGAAGAAGGATTCGTGAATCTTGGGACGCAAGCTGAAGTTGTTCCACTTGGCGATAATCCGACGGTACTGGGTATGAGTCGGATTCGCCAATTGGTCGGTTTAAAGGTCTACGCAACGCCCCCACTTCCTACAATCAATACAAGTGAAGCGCATCAATTCGAGCACGCAGTGGTTAGGCCATGGCGACAGAGAATCTTGATTGCTGTCTTCTTGACATTTGGTTTCTTCCTAATCCTTTTGGGCTGGCGGCGCCTTCGCCGTTCACGACATTTCTTCGTTTTCGCACTTGCATTCGTGATAAGTTGCAAGGCCGAGCAACCTGTTCCTCGCCTAGAAGCGTCGTTCGTCAATCAAAATATCCTATCCTCACCGGACTCCCCTCATGAAGTACTTCCACTCAGAGTTAGAAATACTGGCAACTGTGATTTAGTCCTGGAGGATCTGAAAGCCGGTTGTACGTGCATGGTCTTGGATGAATCGATCTTTCCGAGATCGCTCAAACCTCTTGAAGAATTTGAAATCCAAGTGCGCATTCAAAAGAAACAGCAATTTGCTCCCCTTAAACTCGGGTGGACGTTTATCACAGACCACGGCGAACTTCAGTGCAATTCCCGTGTATTTATCTTTCCGTCTGTACAACTCAGTCCATCGCTACAAAGCTATCCGGTATTGTATGAGGGAGAAACGCACAATTTCTCGCTTGTCGCCCATCAGATCATGAAGGAAGAGGATACGTGGGAGAATGCTACTCTGCAGGTCGACGATGGTCTGCGAGTGGCGATTGATGGTGAGAAGGCGGGAAACGGACCCGTCCAAGGCTTTCGATTCAGAGAAGTGAATTACAAGCTTACAGTTGAGGACGCAACCCTCGGAGATCACAGGAAGGAGGTGCAACTCGTGGACGACAGTGGAATTAGTCTCGCACATGCATTCGTACTCTGGCACCGAACTCCGGCTGTTACTACGGTCCCACAGAAGGTCTACTTGGCAGATCGTCCCGTGCGCGTGTTCATGCGTGCCAGAGATGACGAATTTGAATTCATCCGAATTGTAGAAGCTCCGCCGGGTGTTGACGTGATAATCACTTCACGACGAGAAGTTACCGTGACGCCCAGCAAGCACGCCCCCACGAAAATTAGCGGCGAAACTGTCGTCGAAACGAACAAGCCTATCGCGAGCTTCGATCCGGTTGTTCGAATTCCGGTCGTAAGGTATGTTTCCGACCATGAATCTACATCTCAAATTGGCGAGCAAACAACGCACTCAATAGGGTCGCAGAGATCTTTGCCCAATGGAGAATTGCAGTCGAATAACGAAAAGCCCAACTAGTTTTTTTCCAAAAAACTCTGAAGGTTGGAGCGAGGCCGTACCTCACAAGACGTTCTCACTCACCCACAGCTACCTGACATCTCTGGTCAATCACCAATTATCAACTCTCGCACGCCCAACGCTTCGCACTTGTAAGCATTTATGCCTCTCCTACAATAGCTGGTGACTCGTACGGACCGAGGCCCACCCTCGAGGGCAAAAAGGGGTCGGGAGTTTTGCCGAAACGGCCCGAAGGGTGCTTGCACAAAAGATTCCCGACCCCTTTTTGCCCGCTGAAGTCGCAGCATGAAATTCCTCACCGCAATTCCCGTCTACAACGAGCAGCGGCACCTCGAGGAGGTGCTCACCACCGCACGCCGATGGGCCCCGGATATTTTGGTCGTGGACGATGGATCGACGGACGGCACGGCTCAGCTTCTCGTGAAATTCCCTGCGGTTCACGTACTCACTCACACGGTGAACGAGGGCTATGGGGCGGCACTGCGCGATGCGTTTCGTTTTGCCATCGATCGCGGCTACGATGTACTGGTCACGATGGATTGCGACGGCCAACACGAGCCGGAACGCATCCCCGAACTGCTGGCCGAAGTCTCCGACGCCGACATCGTCTCCGGCAGCCGGTACTTGAAACACTTCGACTTCGATTCTGCCCCGCCGGAGGACCGCCGGCGAATTAATTTGGAGATCACTCGCGAGATCATTCGTCGCTTCGGGTTGAAACTCACCGACGCGTTCTGCGGTTTCAAGGCGTACCGCACCGAAGCCCTGAAGAAGCTGGACATTACCGAGCCCGGCTACGCCATGCCGCTGGAACTATGGGTCCAGGCCGCCCGGCTGGGCCTGCGCATCCGAGAAGTTCCCGTGCCGCTCATTTATCTCGACGAGAAGCGGGCGTTCGGCGGTTCGCTCGACGACGCCTCGCGGCGACTGGCACATTACTACGAAGTCATCGAGCGGGCGGTGAAGAGGGCGGAGGGCGGGGAAGGGTTGAGGGTTGAGGGTTGAGGGCCAGAGCGAGCAGAAGCCAGTTGGAGACACTTTGTGATGGAGCGAAATCGTCTACGAGCGCCGGAATCCAGCGGTGCAGTGCTCGCAGCTCCGGGCCTGGATCAGGTGGAGACCCTCCTCGCAAGCAACCGGACAATGCTGGAATCGTGGCACTACGACTTTCAGGGCCGGCCCGCAACCTGGCTTCGGGGCATGACCCGCGATCATGTCCTCTCCGCAGCCCGCTCATACACGGCCGAGATTGGAGCGCAGACTGATGGGCAACCCTCAGCTCAAGCGCAGCCCGACGCGGCCGACCACCAATCCGCAATCTCCTCCGGCCCTCAACACTCAACCTTCGACCCTCGACCCTCCCCGCCGCTCCTCCTCACAGGGCACCAGCCGGAACTTTTTCATCCGGGCGTTTGGATCAAGAACTTCGCGTCGCACCAGCTCGCGCTGCGGCATGGTGGCGTTTCATTGCACCTCATCGTTGACAATGACACGGTCAAGAAAACAACCGTGCGAGCACCCACCGGCAGCCTCGCTCAACCTTCCGTCGTCCACATCCCGTTCGATCGCTGGCGGGGCGAGATCCCGTTTGAGGAATACGAGGTGGACGATGAATCGCTTTTCAAGAGCTTCGGCCAACGTCTGGAGTCGGCCCTGGAACCGCTCGGGATCGAGCCTCTGTCCCGTTCTTTCTGGCCGATTGCGATCGAATCGGCCAGTCAGACGAAACGACTGGCCGGGCGGATCACCGCGGCGCGCCACCGGCAAGAGGCTTCATGGGGCTGCCACAATCTCGAACTGCCCGTGAGCCGTCTCTGCCAGACCGAGGGCTTTCATTGGTTTGCCTGCCACGTGCTGGCCCAGCTATCTCGGTTCCGAAATGTCTACAACGAAGCACTCGACGAGTACCGCCGTCGCAATCGCATCCGCAGCCGAAACCATCCGGTGCCATCATTGCACAAGGACGGCGAGTGGCTGGAAGCCCCATTCTGGGTCTGGACCACCGATCGCCCGCGCCGACGCCAGCTTTTCGCCCTGCAACAGGGATGCAACCTGGTTCTCTCCGACCGCGACCAGTGGACCGCCACGCTGCCGCTCGCACCCGACCGCGAGGCGTGCTGTGCCGTCGAAGTGCTTGCCGAACTTGGCCGCCAAGGCATCAAGATTCGCACGCGGGCACTCACCACCACGATCTTCACCCGCCTCTGCCTGGCCGATCTCTTCATCCACGGGCTAGGCGGTGCCCGGTACGACGAACTGGCCGACGCGATCATCCGCCGCTTCTTCGGCCTCGGGCCGCCGCGCTTCCTTACGCTCACCGGCACGCTGCACCTGCCGCTGCCCCGACGTGACGCGACCATCGAAAAGGCCCGCCAGCTCGATCGCCTACTCCGCGACTTGACCTACAACCCCGACCGCCATCTGAATGCTCCTGGGAACTTGAATTCACTCGTGACCTTTCTCGTAGAAGAAAAACGCCGAGCCATCTTGGAGGAAACGTCCACCCGTGCCGAAAGTCGCCGTCGATTCGAACACATCCGCAGTCTCAATGACCAACTCGCTCCGTTCGTGGATTGCCTCCGCACGGAGACAACCGCACAACTTGGGACTCTGCAAGCGGACCTCGCCGCCAACGCGATCTTTCAAAACCGCGAGTGGGCGTTTTGCGTTTATCCGGAAAGCACGCTGCGCAACTTTGTGAACTGTATTCGGCCACTATCGGCAACCGCTGACTTGCTATGAGAGCTGTCGACGACCAAGCGGAGAGCGGTCGTTTTGCATGCCTCCCTGCGGTCGAGTACATTGTGATACAAGCCCGAGGAGACACCGCCGAACATGCCATCGTATCAGCAAGCGCTGAGTCGAATCCGCCAGGCCGTGCTGGACGGCAGATACCGGCTAACGAGTCATGCGCATGAAGAACTGGCGGCTGATCGGCTGACTTTGATAGATTTGGAATCGGCTGTCCTGATTGGCGAAATCGGCCGAGTGGAACAAGATGATCCTCGAGGCACACGGTATACTGTGACAGGCACGGCAACTGACCTTGTAACGCCGGTCAGCGTCGTGGGACGGTTTATTCCCGATGGGCGATGGCTCATTATCACCGTCTACGTGCGTGGTCCTGACGAGGAGCAAGCAGATGAATGAGCACGCGTGTGAATATTGTGACGGAACTGTGCGGGATCGCATACTGGCCCGTCACGGCTTTAACCATGCTTCCGGTTTCGTCATCTTGGAGAACGTGAAGATCGGTGTATGCGACGGTTGTGGCAACTATTACTACGATGCCTCGGTATTGAGATGGGTTCACGAATTAGCAACGGGAAAACGTGATCCTGTCCGAACCGAGTCGGTGCCGGTTGGGGCCTTTTAGTCTCCGCGTTGAGGCCCACCGCCTTCTTCCAAGACCTGAAGCACCTCGTGGTGTTCTTGGACGTAGGCAGCTTGGCCCTCGTTCTTCCACCATTGAATCCAGCGGTCGATTGCGGCATTGCGATCGTTGGCTGGGTCATCCCAGACGTAGCCCTCATTATGTTCTGTGAGTCGAATTAAGGCTTCCATGCAGCGGTCCGCGCAACTCTGCGAAACGGTCTTCGTCCCCTTGGAGATTCCTCCGCTGATTTCGCGTTGATCGAGCAAGTCCACGAGTATCGGCACCGCCATAGGATTGCGGCTTGATTGGACGCCTCCGGCGACCGGACCGAAGATCCGCGACGAGCCCAGCTTGCCACTCGCCTGAATTTCTTTTCGCGTGGCCTGAAGGAGAAAGCGGTAGTCACTCGCGTCGCCATGACGCAACAGAAACCACACACACTCCGCTGGGACGTCACCACTTGGGGAGTACACCACATCGCGTATCGCAGAGAGAAGAGATAGATCATCGCGGCGGGCGAGTAGTTCGGCGAGAAGTGAAAGCTCCTTCTTGTCGGCGGTCTCTGCCCAGCGACGGAGCAATGCCACGGCATCGACCGCACTCTTGTCGATGAGTTCGATGTTCTGAAGGGCAAGCAGCCTATCACGCAACGTGCCGTGCTCAAGCCTTGCCAAATGCCATTCTATGGGAGGCTTCTGGGAATTCTCCGACCACCAGACTCTTATTTTTGCCGCGACTTTTTCCCGGTCTTCGGCCGCTTCCGTCGAGAAATGGTGTTTCCCAGATGGGCTGTAGAAGGAGATGTGAAGGATCGCCTGGATACACTGCAGGGCAACGTCTTGAACGCGGAGTACTGTGCGTTCGCGGGACATGCGCCGAGGAGTGCAAACCGTTCTCGTCAGCCCACGGTCGGTGAGGAGTTCGATCAATTGAGGAACTGCGGGCAGCCCGATCTCAACCACAGAGTCGCTATTCCACGTGCCCGGTTCTTTTTTAGCGGGGAATCGGCTCAGAACATTGCAGTCACCCTCAAGCATGCTGCTGCCATGAACATCCGAAAACCGCGCCAAGTAATACGCGACTCGCTCTTCGATGGGGAGCCCCTCTGGCTCCATTGCCTCGGCTGCCGCGAGCTTTCTGTCTGCCTCGACCTGTTCCTTGAGAGTCGCCGTGTAGTCGAGCAGTTGCTCTCGATTTGGGCTTCGCGGGAAAAGCCTGAGAGACTCTTGCCACCGAACTAGCACATCCGCGCGGGGAGAGCCTCCTTCGAGAAATTCAATTCCTCGGTGAAACGCTCTCGCCTCCCAATTGCTGTATAGCTGAGAGAAATAATCCGCAGTGGATGCGTTTACGTCGTTCTGGGCACAGTGGACGATTGCTTTGGCCTCGGCGTCGTTCCCAAAATAGGCCGCGGCGTAAGCATGATAGAGTGCCATGAAGCGCGGATATCTGCCGAAGTCGCTGATGGCAGTCGAATCCCGTTTGAGGTCGTTCGGTGACGTGCGATCTTGAATCCACTGGAGGAACTCTTCCAGTTCGTCCGCATAGTTAGTGATTTCGATCCGCGAGAAATCGATCCTCGGTTTTCGGAAAAATGAAAAGTTCGGCATCAAGAGCAACATCTCCGCTTCCTCTCCCGGCACTCGCCAGGCGTTCCTGACTTGCCCATTGAACTTGGCGTACTGGAGTCGGACCCGCTCCAACTTGCTGAGATTTGGCCAAGGCAGTTCGCGCAAACGTTCCAGGGCCGGCAAGGCGGTTTGCAAGGCGTATGCTCGGTTGTTGCTATCGATCGGAAGCGATTCCAGGGCGTCAACCAGCGTCTTGTAGACGCGTTCCGGCATTTTCTCGCACGGTATTCCGTCAAGAAGGAATGCCATCGCCTCGCTGTTCGGGATCCCGCCCTCCTCGGTTCGCGATGTGGTTGATTCGCCCACTCCGGTCAACTCACGCTGAAACACTTTTTGGCGTTGGTCCCCATTGCCAGACTTGGCCGTTGGAGAAGGCGAACATGAGAGCGGGACGAGAACCGCAGGAAAGAGCAAGATTGGCAATACTGCGCCCGTTATTGATCGAATGGCGAACATTGTACGACCTCAGCCAAGCTCAACGAGGGTCCAGTGCCATGACCGGGAAAACTTCGGACGGTGTATGTTGATCGCGCAAGATGCGCTCCATTTGGCCGATGATTTCGGCGTGGTGGAGAGCAACATTTTTGGTTTCACCAATGTCGTCCTTAAGATTGTAAAGCTCCAGTTCCATGCGAGGCGGCGGGGCATTCTTGCCTCGGGGGTTCAGGTTTTGGCGAACACCTTTCCAATCTCCCACTCGGACCGATTGCCAGCCGCCGTAGCCGGGGAACTCGCGGTAGAGGAACGGCCGCGGTACTTGCGATTGGCCACGAAGCGTCGGGGCGAAGCTGATGCCGTCGATCTCGGACGGTGCAGACCCTGCGGCGCCGATCAAGTCCATGAGCGTGGGTAGCCAGTCTTCGAAGCCGGTGACTCGGTTCGAGACAGTGCTTGGTGCGATTTGGCCTTTCCAGCGAACGATCGTCGGTACACGGAAGCCGCCCTCGTAGAGCGACCCCTTGCGACCGCGAAGCGGACCGGCCGATTGAAAAAAGTCCGTGTCGGTGCCGGCGAACCGATCGTTGAGCGGGCCGTTGTCGGAGGTGAACACGAATATCGTGTTGTCGTCGAGTCCGAGTTCCGCGATCAAGTTCATGATGCGGCCGATCTCGCGATCCATGCGGGTGATCATCGCGGCGTAGGCCGCTCGAGGCGAATGGTGCGGCAGGTAGCCGTTGCCGCCCGGATAGGGCGGATCGGACCACAAGCCCCGGTATTCGGCCACCGAGTCTTCCGGCACCTGCAGGGCGAGATGAGGGATGGTCGTGGGAACGTACAGGAAGAATGACTGCTCTCTGTGCTCGCGGATGAACTGCCGCGCCTGCTCGAAGATCAAGTCCGCTGAAAACTTGACGCCGGAGTAAGGGCGATAACTTGCGACGTCGTTCGAGTCGGCGCCGTCCGGCAGTTTCTGCGGGATGGCGATTTCAGGATTGCCAAGCTGCACACGCTGGTCGTTGTCCCACAAGTAAGTCGTGTAGAAATTGTGTGCGTGCCGCTGGCAGTTGTAACCGAAGAAGCGATCGATACCCTGCTTGAGCGGGTCGCCGGTGGACCCCGGTCCGCCCAGTCCCCACTTGCCAAACGCCCCGGTGCCGTAACCTTGCTGCTTGAACAGCTTGGCCAGTGTGATCGTACCGGCCGGAATCGGATGTTGACCCTCCGGCTGAAGTTCTTTGTTGTTGCGAATGAATGCGTGCCCCGGATGTTTGCCGGTCATCAGCACACAGCGCGACGGCGCACACACGGCGTTGCCCGAATAGTGCTGAGTGAACCGCATGCCTTCGGCTGCCATACGGTCGAGGTTCGGCGTGCGAATCTTCTTTTGCCCGAAACAGCCGAGGTCGCCGTAGCCCAGATCGTCGGCGATGACGAACACGACGTTCGGCTTGCGAGGCTCGGCCGCGAGGCTTGGAATCGAGAGAATCAGCAGCAGGCAAATCGAGCGGAGCAGATTGAATGTGCAAGTTTTCGCGGGTGTGTTCATGAGGTGTTTGCCCCGATGTCAGACCATGATTTCAGCGATGGGTCGGCCGTAGTCGATTTCCAATCGCTTGCGGCCGGGAACGTCGAGCCTATGCGGGTCGAGGCCCAGGAGGTGCAGCACCGTGGCGTGGATGTCGGTGACGTAGTGGCCGGGTTCGATCGCGTGGAAGCCGAGTTCGTCGGTGGCACCGCACACCATTCCCGACTTGATCCCGGCTCCGGCGAACCAGACCGTGAATCCGTGCGGGTGATGGTCGCGGCCGTCCTTGCCGCCGGCCCGCTGTTCCAAGCCGGGTGTGCGGCCGAACTCCGTGCAAAAGACGACCAACACGTCGTCGAGCAGGCCGCGGCGCTTCAAGTCTTTGAGCAGACCCGCCACGGGCTTGTCAACGGCCGTACATTGCTTGCCGTGATTGTCTTTTAACTTCTGATGCGAGTCCCACACGCCGTAGGGGCTGGGATACAACTGCACGAACCGAACGCCACGCTCGACCAACCGCCGCGCAGCCAGACATCGCTCGCCGGCCAGCTTCGTTGCGTCCTGGTCCATGCCGTAGAGCCGTCTGGTTTCTTCGGTCTCGCCGGCCATGTCCAAGGCCTCGGGCACTGCCATCTGCATTCGGAACGCAAGTTCGTACGAGCGAATCCGTGCCCGCAACGCGGCGTCTTTGGGGTATTCAACCGCCCGAAGCGTATTCAATCGGTTGATCAATTCGAATTCGTTTCGCTGTTCGTCTGCCAACACATCCGGGCTGCGTCGTCCGTACGGAAGCGGGTTGTTCGGATCGATGGCCAGCGGCACGCCGGCGTAGCGCGGGCCGAGATAATTGGAATCGATCGACGATCGCGTGTCGGCCCGCGTCGGCCCGCCGACCACGACAAACTGCGGCAGGTTCTCGTTCAAGGTGCCCAGTCCGTAATGGACCCACGATCCGATCGACGGCTGCACTTCGTCCAGCTTGTGCCGCCCGGTGTGAATCTGATTCTCCGCCGCGTGATCGTTGTCGGTCGTGTACATCGAACGGACAAAGGCGATGTCGTCCACACACGTGGCAAGTTCCGGCCACCAGTCGGTGACCTCGATGCCGCTCTCGCCGTGCTTGCGGAAACCGACCTGCAGCGGGTAGATGATCGGATACTTGTCGCGCACGTTGATTTCGTCGGCCACCACGGACCGCGACCGCTTGTCGTGCAGCGGCGATTTCAGCGGGTTTTCCAGGCCCGTGTCGTCAAACGTCTTGCCGGCAAGCTGGTTCAGTGCCGGCTTGGGATCGAACGTCTCGAGATGGCTGTACCCGCCGGAGAGGAAAATCCAGATCACCGACTTGGCCTTCGGCTCAAAAACGGCTCGCCCATCGGGTGCAGCGGCAAGCGAGTCGGCGCGGACGATTCCGTCTCGTTGCAACAACGCACCGAGCGCGAGGCCTGTGAAGCCCATTCCTAAATCGGCAAGGAATGTGCGCCGATGAATCCGGCCGCACGGACAATCTAGCGGGTTCATGATGGACTCCGAATCTCCGTGAGACTTTCAACGGATCGTGACAAAATCATCGTGGCTAAAGAGCGCCCGCACCAATCCCTCACAGGCACGAACAACTGGGTCCGAGTCTGGTGCCGGCTGGCCTTCCGGTCCTTTGCCTGCCAATTGCATGGCTTCAGCGTTGCGAATCAGTTCTGCTTGTTTGGTCAAATAATCCTGACAGGCGGCGAACTCAGCTTCAGTCGGGTTTCGCGAGAGGATTTGTTCAAACGCAGTGACAATGAATCTTGAGGATCGTCGCTCAGAATCGGGACAATCGCGCTTGAGGTCGCCCCAAAGTTTCTGTGCGAACAATCGGCTTTGGCCGAGTAGCAGTTGGCTGTTCGTCATTGCCAGGGCCTGTTGCGGCACGATGCTCTCGGTGCGACGGTAGCAATCGCACGGGTCAGGGGCGTCGAACAATTCGAGAAATTGCGGATGCCCGCCCCCCTCGGGGAACACGCTGAAGTACAAGCTGCGGCGGCGCGAGGTCGCCTCAAGTTTGTTGTCCAGCGACGGACCACCCATTTGCCCATCGAGCTGGCCGGCGGCGTGCAAAATGGAATCGCGAACTACCTCAGCCTCCATGCGACGCGGATTCTGTCGCCACAGGTAGATGTTCTCCGGGTCGGCGGTGAGCTGATTGCTTAGCGCTGATTGCAGATTGCTGAGCGCCGACGCCATCCGATACGTGTTGCTGGTGACGATCAGCCGGTGCAGGTGCTTCATGCTCCAGCCCGACTCCATGAATTCGACGGCGAGCCAATCGAGCAGTTCGGGGTGAGAGGGCCTGCTGCCGTTGCGGCCAAAGTCTGAGACGCTTGCAACCAGCGGGCGGCCAAAGTGGCGCATCCAGATGTGGTTGACGGCGACACGAGCGGTCAGCGGATTGTCGCGGTTGGCGATCCACTCGCCGAGCGCTCGGCGACGGCCGGAACTCGTGCGCGGATACACCGGACTGAGCGGCGAATAGTCGTTGCCGGGAGCCGTCATTGCCTGATGTGCGCTGGCAACCGCCGCCCGTGATTTTTCCAACTGTTGCTGGGCTTTCGTGGCGGCGTCTTTTGCTTTTGCGTCGCCTTCCGGGGCGAGCTTGGCGGCGGCGAGGTTGTGTTCCGCTTGAAAATTCTCGGCCTGCGTTGTGAGAAACTTCGCCTTGCGTTCCAGTCGGCCGGCAAGCTCGGCCTGTTGTGAAAAGTCAGCCGGAGGGTTCGCTCCATATCGAACGTTGTCTGCTGCGATGCGGGCTTGAACTGCCCGGAGTTGGGCGTCAGCGGCTACTGATTGAGCTTCGCATGCGCGAAACGCGATTCTGGCGGCGTCGAGCTTCAGTTCGGCATCGCGCTGGGCTGCCTCGGTGGGAGCGACGGCGGCGCCCTGTGCACTGGATGCCGTCGCGCTGGCTCGGGCTTCGGCCAACTCGCTCGCGGCTTTCTTTGCCAGCTCCGTCAGCGTTGCGAGCGATTGGCGAGATTTGGCGAGGGCTTCCTGAGCGGTTCGCACGCCGGTTTCAGCCTGAGCAATTGTCTCTTGCTGGATGAAGGACTTCATGCCCGGATAAAACGCGAGCGTGGGCAGTTCAATCGGTTGGATTTTCGAGTTGCCACCGAGAAACGCGGGGACACCGGGTGTGACCGGCGGCTTGCCCTCCATGCGGTTTCGTTCATCGCCAAGCCGGTACATGTGCGTCGGTGCGTCGAGCCGTTCGTCGAAGACCCGCACCGCGCCGATGTTCACGACCTTGCGAAGCACGCTGTATTCGTACTTTTGAAATGGTCCCGAATCGGGTTCACCCGGCCACCGGTCCTGGCGAACTTGAATCGGTTCGAAGAACGCCCGGAACCGAAAATAATCTTCCTGCGTGATCGGGTCGTACTTGTGGTCGTGGCAATGGGCACAGTTGAGCGTCAGGCCCAGAAACGCCTTGCCCGTGTGCTCGACTGTGTCGCGCATCCACTGGTTTGGATTCAGTGCGTACCAGTTGCGGATGATGTAGCCGGTGGCGACGCTCGCCTCGTAATCTTCCGGCGCGATCTCGTCGGCCGCGAGCATCTCCTTGATCATGCGATCGTAGCCCTTGTCGGCGTTAAGCGATTGCACGATCCAATCGCGCCAGCGCCACACCTGTGGCGCCGAGTTCCACACGTCGGGCACCTGCCGGCGGCCGTACCAATCACTGTATCGCCACACGTCCATCCAATGCCGTGCCCAGCGTTCGCCGTGCATCGGACTGGCGAGCAAGCGGTTCACGACCCTTCCATACGCGTCCGGCGACTCGTCAGCGAGAAAAGTGTGTAATTCCTCGCGAGTCGGCGGCAGACCGATAAGGTCGAGATAAACGCGGCGGATCAACGTCGACTTGTCTGCGGCTGGCAATGCCTGGAGGCCGTGCCTTTCGTGGGTTCCGGCGATGAACGCGTCGATGGGATTCTGAACCCAGTCCGAATTCGTAACCGCCGGAGCACGCGGTCGAGCCGGCTTCTGAAAGGCCCAATGCGTCGCGTGATTATCTTCAGCCAGCACAAGGCAGGTGAAAAATAGGATCGCCGCTTGGTTCATGCCGCAGCCTCCTGGCAGGTCCGATTATTTTAGACGACGCTGGCAGGAAATGCCGCACGAATCTGGCCTGGCCGTTAAGTTAGAGAAGCCGCGAGCACCTTGCCGGTTCTCTGAGTTCTGCAAACGAGACGTGCTGCTCCGCTCAATTCGGTTTTTCTATCTTGAATTGGACGGCCGATAAGAGTTGCGTGAAGACCCAGAATCACAAGCAGTTTGCGCCCGCAATTCATGAGTCCGATCCGTCGATCATTCCTTTTGCTGGCGCTGGCTCAACACGTGAAGTAGTGCGGCCTCGCCCGCCGATGTTTCGAGCCCTGGGACGACAGGAACCACCGCAACAAGTTCAGATTCGCGGTGCCCGGTATCGACTGGTCCGAATTTTCAAGCATGATTCGTGGGCGGCGACGGCCCTCTATGTCGGAGCCCGGCGAACGGTGGTCTGCAAGTTTCACCGGCAACAGCGCATCGGACCGGTGCCGATGAAGTGGCTGGGCCGCCGCCTGGCCCGCCGCGAGATTCGCATTCTGCAACGACTGGCCGACGTACCCAATGTGCCACGCTGGAGCGGGTTCGTCTGCGTCGATGGCCGCCCGCTGACGCACGCGGTCGCTCACGAGTTCATTCCCGGCCATCCGCTGGGCAAGCGCGAACAAGTGCCCGACAACTTCTTTAGTCTGCTTCGTGAGACGCTCGGTGAAATGCACCGGCGGGGCATGGCCTACGTCGATTTGCACAAACGTGAGAACATCCTGGTCGGCGACGATGGCCAGCCGTACCTGTTCGATTTCCAGATCAGCCACGCCCCGACCGATAGCTTGCTAGGCCGATCGTGGCTCACCCAAGTGATTCTGCGCATGCTCCAGCGCAGCGATTTGTATCACATCGAAAAACACGTCTTGCACTGCCGACCCGACCAATGTGGCTTTCAAAAGGCCGAACTGGTAGCCCAGCGCCCGTGGTGGATTCGCCTGCACCGCTCGATCGCAGTTCCGTTCCGGTCACTCCGCCGACGGCTACTCGTCCTCCTCGGAATCCGCACCGGCCGCGGCCGTGTTGAAACTGAGCATGAGCCGGAAGACGGTCATCTTTCTCTGCCGCGTGAATATCGCAAAGCCGCGTGAATCGCTCATGGTGCCTTCGGATTATCTGCCTCCAACCGATGGAACTCAGAGTCCTGCGTCGCATTTCCGGACCAGTGACCCTAAAGCTACAGATCGGTCAAAGGAAAATCCTCCGTTGTGACCTGGATTTCCCACTCACTGCAGCGACGGTTCTGCCGCAAGAGATTGGTCGGTCCCTCGATTCGCGTGAGAATTCCACGGTCGATGAGTTGTTGAACCACGCCTGGGTCGTCGATCAGCACTTCGCGGCGGTAGAGAGACGACAGCCCATCGCGATTGCCCGCCTGCGATCGAGATTTTCGGTAGAAGTCAAACGGGATTGGCACACCCAACCAATTATCAGCCCCCAGTCGTCGATACTTCCGCTCATAGTTCTCAAATCCACAGTGGTTGTAGTGCAGGACCACAGGGCCGCCACTGCAGCTTAAGGTTTCAGCATGCGCCGGCGTCGTTGTGAATTCGTGAACGCCGCTCGGAAGCAATCCGGGGACGACCCGCGCCGCGGACTTACCGTTGCCATAGCCGAGAAAGTAGTTCTCACGGTTCAAAAGCTGTTTGTATTCCTGGGCCGCACGCGGCGGCAGCAAATGCTCGTGCTTCTTGAATAACGTTGCCTCCCGGAAATAGTCCCGCACTTCCCAAGTCTCGGGCACGGCCTCGAAGTTACGGTATCCCACTTGTCCGACGCTGTGCGGTGTGTTCTCGAAATGTTCCGTGATCGAGCCAGAGGTGTAGAACAGTTCGTCGCCATCGATATGCAGAATCCAATGCATGCTCATTTCTAATGCAAACTCGATGGCGGTTTCGACATTCAGGATTTGACGTGCCATGATCTCGTGGACGAAGGCAGACACGCTGGGAAAGATACGGAGTTGCTGTTGCTGCTGTCGCAGCCGTTCGTTCGAGGGAATTGCGCTGACCTGTGGATAGCGCTGGGCGATTGAAATCGCTGAGTCATGCGGATTGTCGAAGTACAGAAAGATGTGGGCAAATCCAATGGTCAAGTGGTAGCGAATGAACGAATCGACGACATTTTCGCTCTCGTTCACCGTGCTCACGATGCACACGCGCGTCCGCTGGCTCACGGCACCTCACTTTTGCGACTCGCCGCGCACAAATTCCTTGAGTGGCATCTTTGTCTGGTGCTCGCCGAAGCGCTCGCTTCCGGGGTTCTGGCCGTGGAAGTAATCCTTCTGCCAACCGCGACGGACTGCCTCGGCGTCTTGCTGTTCGACGCGCCGGTGGAACTCGTCGCGGGAGGCCGACCAGGCGTTGTATTGTTTGTCCAGCGTTTCATTGCACCGCAACGGGAGCATCCGTGGATCGAGGTACTCGCCTAATCCGCGCGGTATGGGCACGATCATGCAAATCGGGTCGCCTTGTTCAAACCTGACGGCGTTATTCGGCCGCGTCAGCTTCCAATTCATCGTGAACGACGCCGCCGTCCAATCTGTCTCGACAATTCCCTCCAGTGCCTGGATTCCGTCCTTAATCCAGTTACTCGGCCCTTTGACCCACAGGTTGATACCCTGTGGCGTACGGAAGAGATAGGGCATGTTGAATGTCACGACACCGTGCCCGAAGAGACTTGTGATCCTTGCGTCGGTGGCCTGATCAAACATCACGATGGTGTCGGTTGCGAGTGGACCGCCATTCCAACACGCCGCGAATGATGACGGATTGTGAATCAACCACCCCGCTTGGTTAGCCATCGCCAAGGGCAAACAGCGATACGCGAACCGCAGGTAAGTCGCATCCATCCAGTCCCGCTCGGCCGGCGCCGCGCGGAGCGGCATGTTGCTTTGCTCGTAGATTTCGTAGGCAAAGATTGTTGAAGTCGCTTCGTCACTAGAATGCTCAGTCGCTTGGTTTTTCATTTTCCATAGACCAAAGGCCGACTCCGCCGCGTGTGTCGCCACTGGCAAGCAGACGGCCATCGGGCGAGAATGCTAGGCAAACAACGAAGCCGTGATCCAGCACTGCTTGTTTGGCCCCCGTCGCGGCGTGCCACAGATATGTGAAACCGCCATACCCGCTCGTTGCAATGGTTTTGCCATTCGGAGACACGGCGACACTAAGGACGCCAGTTGGGTCCGCTTTGATCGTGCGTATCATCTCTCCAGTGGATGAGTTCCAAAGACGGACTGTCCCATCATAGCCACCTGAAACGAGAGTTTTGCCATCGGGAGAAAACGCCACCGAGAAAACCCAATCGTCATGTCCGCGTAGGGCATGTCGCACCTCAAGGTTTGCGGTGTCCCAGATTTTCACCAGACCATCGCGACCGCCCGTTGCTACGCTCGCGGTGTCGGGAGACAGCGAAACGCAAAGAGCACCGTGTTCGTGGTCGCTGACGTAGCGCAGCGGTTCGAGGGTCCACGGGTTCAGCGTCGCAACGTCCCACTCAGATGCTGTGGCCATGACATCGTAGGCTTTCGAAACCGACACAACCGGGGCACGATTCCAGTGCTTAAATGGGCTTTCGACCTTTTCCACTTTGGTCGACTTTACGCGCCCACTCTTCCCGGACTTCACGCGCCATCTCCATAGCTCATTGCCCGCGCTGCTGGCCGATACGGTATTTGTCTCCGGACTAAACCAGACGGATCTGACCGGTATGTCTTGAGACCTCGTGTCTGTATGCGGCACGCCTACGCTGAATCGGTCGTCGCCGGTGGCGACATCCCAGATGACAACGTTGCCGTTTCGACTCCCGACCGCGATCAGTTTTCCGTCTCGTGAGAAGGCCATGGAACAGGCTGGGCCTTGGCCTTCCCAAGAGTCTTCAACCTTCAACTCGGGTAGGTCGCCATCGTCAGAATCAGGCTCTTTGGCGGCTTGAAGGCCTTTCAATCGCCCTTGCTCATCGAACTTCTGCTCGTCCAAGACATCCATGAGCTTACGTTCTTCGTGCGGTGAACCCCAAAACCTCGGCTGCTTATGGTACTGCCTGAGGGCGTATCGAATCGCCGGATGGTATGGTCCCTCTTTAAACTCTCGCAAGATGTCGATCGCCTCGGAGACGGTTTCCAAATGGCCGAACTTCATTCGGCCTGATTGGAGAAAGTAAAGGAATCCATTACCCTGTATCCTCCTCCAGAGCTCGATATTAGGAAATTCCGGTTCTTTGATGACAATCGGAATGACGTTGGATTCGAGTTCGCGTCTTTGCAGATGATGTCTCAAAGGAAAGGATGCCTTCACGAGCCATTTCCCTGACTTGTCGAAAATTAGGCGATTTCCGCGATACGCGGTAAACAGTGCTCGGAGATCGAACTGCCAACTTTCCTCATTACGTAAAGTTTTCGAGACTTGAACGTCATCTCTGAACTCGCCAAAAGCACCGACTTCCATTTTCGAGTAATTGGTTCCGTCGCGAGAGATCAGGAGGCGGATCTCGCTCGACGAGTCATCCATTACAGGATGTTTAATTGCCTGAATGTCCTTGCCTGTGCGGTTCGTGACGCGAATTGCAAGTAGAACCGGCTCGCCGAGGACGTATTCTTGCTTTTGACTCGTGAGCTGTACCTCGATTTCATCTCTTGCATTGGCCGTCATGGCAAGACTAGCAAGTACGGCCATTACTCGCCCCATTGATCGGAATTCAAACACGGGCCTAGGCGTTGTCATCGTTACGTTCTCGAGATGGGTTTTTTCGTTTTCCGCAACAGATCGAGGTAGTGTGGCACGTAGCGGCTAGCGCCGGCTGGCGTGACATTGGAGCCTGGAGGGAAGCAAGTATAATCCCATCCGGTGACCGGGTGGTCGTCGGAGTTGACGACGTGATGGGCTAACTCATGAACGACCGTGTCGCTCTCTTTTGCCTCGCGATTCCAGCCGCACGCTTTGGCGTCATCTCGAATGACTTCAGTGTAGATCAATGAACCCCCGCTAATCGACGTGACCCCAAAACGGGCGTTTGCAATTTCGCTATTTGGCAGTGGATCAGTTGGATCATCGTCGCTAGGAATCGGTCCTTGAAAGGCTCCCAGAAGGTACACAACCCAGAACTGCTCTCTATTCTGACCTCGTGTGTCCCAAGTATCCTTGTGCAATGGGCTGGAATCCTGCTGAGCGTCAAGTGCATCCACGACGTTCGGCGTGAACTTCGCTTTCTTAATCTTGTTGTCTTTCTCGCGATCGAAGAAAGCGTCGATGTAGGCGTACTTCATCGCCCAGTCAACCGTGTCCGTCCTCGGTTTCGGGACTGCATCGCCATCCTGCAGGTAATCGTCATCGATCAACTGGCACGAAGTGCCTGCAGCCGGCGGGACGCCGGCACCAACATCTATCACAACATTCTTCGCATTGATCGAATTGCTGAGAACTTGGTACGAATGCGCACCGCAATCCAAGATGCCTGGCACGAATCGGTTCGGGCTGTCATTGAACGGAGAATGGGAAGTTACGGTCAGAGTGACCGTGGACTGACCGCCCGATGGCGGCGTCGCACTAACCACAGTCCCATGAACAATGTTGCCTACGACGTCTTCCATGGTATCCACTTCAATGTGCAGTCGACGGAACACCGTGAGAAGCTCCGAAATCTGGCCATCGAATGCCGGCACTTGGTCGTTATTGCCCGGTACATAATGATCCGGGTCCGTGACCGGTTCGTCAACCTGGAGTTGGTCAATGATGTCCTCCGTGCAGGATGCTGCGACGCGGTAGTTGTTGCCGGACGCAGAAAAGGGGATAAGTCTTGCGTCAGGAAAAGCTTGGGAAAGGAGGACGAGATGTAGGAAGCAGATCGGAAACCTTTCGTTGGAACCCTGCGGGTGTGCAATCCCGTCCGGTAGAGCTTGG
>Ga0247727_10006683_pt1 | contig 22517 bp, 33 predicted proteins | sample WisWelCaveWW1625_FD_202498 | JGI IMG/M metagenome (GOLD analysis project Ga0247727, IMG submission 202498) | Biofilm microbial communities from Wishing Well Cave, Virginia, United States - WW16-25 | ecosystem: Environmental > Aquatic > Deep subsurface > Groundwater > Cave microbial mat | place...
AAGAAAAAAGTATTGAGTACCGAGAAGCCTCAAGATGGAAATGATCATGCGATTGAAGCGCTTCGGAAATGGTTGTGGGTGCGGACCAACAGAGGGGTTGGAATAAGTTTTCCAGAGAGAGAGAGAGTGATGGTGAGGTCGAGTGGTTTTCAACGAGACCGAACCCGAACGAACGGTTTGCATGTGGACAAAAATGATTTGCGTTCCGTTCATAAATTGGTTATCTTTTGAAAAGTTTTCCTGCCGGAAATAAACTACCGGCCGAATTAGTTACTCGTATGCTCACGTGACCATCTGGACTTGCTCATTCGTTTGGTAGACGGTGAGCGAGTTTTTTACATCATGAAATTCCTTCAACGTTGGGAAGATCGGCTGATAGAGCGTGTGCTTCGACGTCGGAGCACGGAACGCAAGGCGATGCCTTTTTCCATGCCCACGTGGAATAGGGGCCAGCCGATATTGCCGTTGGTGGATTATCGTTCGTATGCTGAAGAGGGCTACGCGAAAAATTCAGTTGTTTACGCTTGCATTCGAAAAATCGCTACGACTGCGCCGGCTGCGGCATTGCGTGTTGAAAGAAATGTTGACTGCCAGCGTGAGCAAGTTGATTCCCGCCTAGTAGATCTGTTTCAGAATCCCAATCCCTATCTTTCCGGTTTTGTTTTTCAAGAAACGATTCACACGTTTTTGAATTTGATTGGAGAATGTTTTCTCATCAAGGTCGGTTTGGGTGGAAGGGTGTGGCGTCCTTTGAACAAATTAGAGCTTTGGATTGTTCGTCCGGACCGGATGAATCCGGTTCCTGTTGAAAAAGAATTGTTGGGATACGTTTATATTGCTGCTGATGGAAAGCGGACGCCGTTCCTGTCTGATGAAGTAATTCACATAAAATATCCGAATCCGCTTGACGAATGGGAAGGCTTGGGCCGTGGACTTTCGCCGTTGTCGGCCGCTGCGATTGAGGCCGACATCGACAATTTTTCCACAGCGTTTATGAAAGATTTTTTCAATAACGCTTGCGTTCCGTTCGGAGTCCTGACTTCCGAGCACATTCTTGACGATCCGGAAGTTTTGCGCATTCGTGCGCGAATGAAAGAACAATACTCGAATCAAGACAAGCGGGCGTGGAACGAGCTGATGATTATCGATGCCTCTATGAAATATCAACGCATGGGGCTTGGCATTGATGAAATGGCTTTCCCCGAAATTCGTGGTCTGACGGAATCACGGATTTGCGCGGTGTTTGATGTGCCGCCATCTCTCGTTGGCGTTCAAGTTGGTTTGAAAACTCAATCGGCGTTGGGCGAGTCGATCACGAAAGAAGCGCGGCGGCAACTTTGGTTTGATAAGATCATGCCGGATAATCAGAGGATTGCTGAGATTTTTACTCAGGCGTTTCAAGATCAGCTTGGTGAAGGTGAAATTATCGGTCATGATTATTCACAGGTCGCGATCTTGCAGGAAGATCGAACCGCGCGATTTACACGCGGCAATCAAGGTTATCTTGGCGGCTGGCTCACGCAGAATGAGGCTCGTCGTGAGGCGGGATTTCGTGAAGTTGATGGCGGTGATACTTTTAAAATTGAAACTTCAAAGGTGCAATGAGATGAGACAACGTGAAGAGAAGATTTGCACGGGTTATACTGTGAAGGCGGACACTGAGACCGGTGTGATTGAAAGTTACGTCAACATCTTTGGAATCGAAGATGATTCTTGGATGAATGATGTCGTTCATCCGGGAGCATTTAAGAAAACTATCCGTGAGCGCGGCCCGTTTGGCACAAATAAAATTCGTGTTTTATGGATGCACACGGTTCGCGAAGTTATCGGGAAACCGATGTTGCTCGAGGAACATTCGCGCGATTTGTTGCCTGAAATTATTCGTGAACGCTATCCGCTTGCGTCCGGTGGACTTTTTACCAAGACACAACTTGTTATGGAGGTTCAACGCGGGCGCGAAGCGTTTGCGCTCTACAAGAGTGGAGCGATGGATGAATGGTCCATCGGTTTCGAACCGATCGAAGAAAAATTTGAGGAAGTTGATAAGCGGACAATTCGGCATTTGAAAGAAATAAAGTTGTGGGAATATTCTCCTGTGACGTGGGGTGCAAATGCTGCAACGACGACAGTGAGTGTAAAAAATAACTTGCAAGTTTTGTTAGAAGAAACTAAATTAGCGCATCCTGAGTTCAACGACTCAGAATTACTTCGCGCAGCTGAAGAGCGCCTTTCTCCCCGAATAACCGCCGAGCCGGTTCCCCAACCACTCACGGATACTCAAGGGCATTGGGTCGCATCCCGTCGCGTCAAGATCAAAGAAATTGAACTTGCACTTCAAAGGGAACGATATGCCTTCAAATCCAAAAGTAGATAAGCTTTACGACGATTCAGCGCGTGCTGTAAAAGATGCGGCCGTATTGCTTGAAAAAGGCGATGGAATGACTCTCGCCGAAAGAGAACAGTGCGATAAGTTTATTGCATTGTCGGATGAATGCAAAGCGCAAGCGAAGCGTCTCCAAGCCGTGCTCGATGCAGATGTTGACGAGCAGAAACGTCTTGCCGCTATCGCGGCGCAAGACGATCCCACAAAAAAGCTTGCTACGGAGTTTAAGTCTGGTGCCGAGTTCGCGATAGCGGTCTATAACTATCGTGAAAAAGGCGTTGGAGATCAGCGACTCAAATATCTTCAACACAAAGACCTTGCTGGCGAGATTGGTATTTCAGGAGGCTTCCTTATTCCAACAGCACAGCAAACTCAACTACTCACCGTTATGGGTGAAATGAGTTTGGTTAGAAAATTCGCGACGGTAGTACCCATGGCCAGCCGAGTGGTGCAATATCCTGCGATAGATTATTCACAGGGTGCGGCCGGAGTGGACGCTTTTGCTGGTGGTATTATTGTTTATCGAGTGGAAGAAAATGCGGCAATTACAGAAAGCCAGCCGAAATTTAAACAAATCAATCTTCATGTGCATGAGTACGCAGCGTATTCGGAAGTTCCGAATGGATTGTTACGCGATAGTGCCATCTCACTTGAAGGTTATTTTGGTGGCAATCGTGGCTTTGGCGGCGCGATCGCAAGCTACACGGACTATGATGCGATAAATGGCGACGGCACCGGAAAGCTCATGGGCGTTTTGAACGTTCCTGCAAAACTTACCGTAACACGCAATGCGGCAACGAACTTTAAGTTTGTTGACGCTGTCACGATGTTGAGCAAAATGCTACTGTCCGGCAAACCGCGCTGGCTGATTAACCAAAGTGTCATGCCGAAACTGTTGCAGTTTTCTGACGCTGCAAATTTCAACATTTTTATCCAGAACGCGGCTCTCGCAGTCTCACCGACGCTGCTTGGGATCCCGATTGACTGGACCGGAAAGAATCCGGCGCTGGGTATCGCTGGCGACGTGATGTTGGTCGATTGGTCATTGTATCTTCTTGGTGATCGGCAGCAACTCACATTTGATGTTGATCGATCATTCAAATTTCAGAACAACCAAACGGCCTTTCGCGCGGTAATCGCGCAAGACGGCCAGCCATGGCTCGGCAGCTCAATCACGCTAATGGATGGTGCGACAACGGTTTCCCCGTATGTTGTGTTGAGTTAATTCACAATCCAAAACCAAATGAGGAAAATTTATGTCAAGCTTAGCAAGTGAACGTTGCGCGGTTTTGTCGGTGGTAAATCCGCAATCAGCTTCATCCGCACAAAGCAGCGCGTATGTTTCTGTTTCGAAATTTCAAATTATCGGAGCATTGATTCTTGAAGGTGATATTGCAGCAACAGGCACGTTTAATGCCAAGTTGCAGCAAGCAACCGATGCGAGCGGCACTGGCGTAAAAGATATCACCGGCAAGGCAATTACCGCCTTAACGGCAACCGATGACAATAAACAGCAATGGATTAATCTTGATCCGATGGAACTTGATCTTGCGAACGCATTTACTTTTGTTCGCATTACGTTGACGGCGGCGACAGCGGCGACGATTCAATGCGCAATTTTGTTTGGTTTTGAGCCTCGATTCGGTCCAGCCAATGACAATGATGCAGCTACGGTTTCAGAAATTATAACCTAAGAGGATTTTATGGTGAAAAAAGAAGATCGCGCGCCGTGGATTCCTGATCCCGTAGCAAAAGAAATCATCATGGCGCGAATTCCATTTACGGATGCGCTTACCGGCAAAAGTTTTCGTGCCGGTGACGCCGTGATTGAATGGGATAAAGAGCGTGTTGCGGAATATTTAAAACGCGGCTTGCTTTTGCGGCGAATTGAAATGATTCCGTCTGAGGTAAAATAATGGCGGTTCGCGTGGCAGTTCAATACCTAATGCATCACGTTATTCGTGAGCTCGGCCTCGGCTGCTACGTTCCCGCCAGCGTAGCGGCGGCGGCTACTTCGATTCGGGTTATGGACTCTTCACTATTTGACCCCGCAGGGGGGCAGGTTTTTGTTGAGGACAATGATAACCTCATCACGTACACGGGGATCGATGGCTATCAGCTTACGGGTATTCCTGCCAGTTCCACCGGTTCTATTTCAGCCACGATCAATCCGTATACTTCTTCATCGCGTGACATGATTTATCGCGCTGAGTTGATGTCAGCGTATGAATGGGAACAGTTGTTTGATCGTTATCGCCGTTGGATTGAAGGTGAAAAAATAGTTCGTGACGTAAATCGCAAGAAGCATTTTTCGATTCGTGGTTGGTATGATACCGGTTTGGAATTACGGAATGATAATGACGATACTTATACGGTAGTTGTTCCTGATACTTTGAGTTATGAAAACGGGATTTTTGAGTTCAATACTGCTCGGAGTGAGACCGAGCAACTGTATTTTTACGGGTATGGGTATAATCCGTATTTTGCAATTGCTGAATTTATCGAATCGTTTGCTCATGACCAGCGCTGGTACACTTATTCGCAGGTAGGGCAGATATCGCATAGTGCAAAATCAGCTCATGATTACGCTGAACAATGGCGTTCTCGCGGGCGAAACCTTTAAGGAGTTCCAAAATGATTCCTCCCTTGGGTAATTTATTGTTGGCGCTGTTGGCTGTGCTCGGCGCTTTTCTTTATCCTAAAATTCCGTCTGCACCTTTCACGGGCGACGTTTTTGTTGCAACGCTGCAATGGCTGTTAACTTTGATCGCCGGTTGGAATGTTAAAGCGGCGGCGCAAAAGTCTTCGTTACCAACGGTGTCAAAATTTTTTAAGGTGAAATAATGGCATCAGCAGTTGTAAAAACCGTTCAGGAAATTCTCCAGAACGTTGAAGACGACGCGAATGATGCGATTCGCGTCAATGCTGTTGCTGGAGGCCTTGAATCAAATACTATTTTAGTTGGCGGCGTATCAACTACGGTAAAGTTTGCTGTTATCGACAATGCCACAGCAGGCGATAATACTATCGTGGCTGCAGTTGCATCAAAAAAAATACGTGTTTTAAATGTGATGCTTATTTCAGCAGGAACTGTTGCGGTTCGGTTTGAATCTGGAGCAAGTGGTACGGCCCTAACGGGCCAGATGCAGCTTACGGCACAAATCGGATTTGCACCGGGTTTCGATCCCACGGGACATTTTGAAACGGCTGTAGGTGCACTTCTAAATCTCGAACTCAGTGGCGCAATTTCCGTGGATGGATGGATTAAATACGTCGAGGTTTAAATGTCCTTGCCAAATTTTGGTCGTATTTTTTTTAAAACATCGGCAGGGACGGTAATTACTTCTTCTATGGCCAACTGGGGACCGTTAATTTCGAGTTATGCGGGAACTGAGGTTGATGCTGCAGATGTAAAAAATACATCGTTTTTCAAGGCTGCTTTTTCTCAAAGATATCTTGGTAGCAAGATTGTAAAGCAATCTCATTATATCTGGGTGGATGCGAATACTTCATATTTGATCACCGGTTTGAAGGATTGGGGCAGCCATACTGAAATTATTGGATTACGCCAGTCGGTGCTGATGGCGTTTCAGATTTCAACGGCTGGGGGAATCGTTTCTGAGTGGGGCTTTAGATCGTCTGCGGAAATATTAACTGATGAGAAAGGACTGAATACCTTAACAAATTTTGGTACGGTAACGCAAAATTCAGCTATTCCTAGCCAGCTTTCGTCTGAGCTTGGATCGGCGGTTTTTAACGGCGCCAATGATTTGGAAAAGTCAGATGCGTCACAGGTGCAGCTTGATATTACAGGTAGCATTTCAATATGTTGTCGAGTGAAATTTAGTTCAATGACCGGTACTAAGGGCATTATTTGTAAGGGCAATGGCAGTTTGCAGCGCGGTTTTTATTTGTATGTTAATTCTTCAGGAGTTTTAAATTTTGAATTATCAAATGACGGAAGTGCAACGACGACGGCAATTGGGTCTACGACAATGGTGGTAAATCAATGGTACTCTGTAGCTGGAGTTTATGATGGCAGCAAGATTTATGTTTATGTGAACGGGACTGCTGATGGTAACGTGAGTTACGCATCTGGAATATTTAACAACACCACGAAGTTTACGCTTGGGGTGCGCGGTGACGATACGCAATTTCTTACTGGAAATTTGGCTCATATTTTGATTTGCAATCAAGGGAAAACCGCCGCGCAAATCGCCACATGGCATTCAACCGATATTTTAACCTAGTTGAAAATTTTTAGTTTTTCATGAACATTGTAGCCGCGAGAAAGTTGCATAGTTTTCTTCGCGGCTAGTGACTATAGATGCCAAGCCGGATTAATTGCTAAAGGCAACGTAATGTTAGAAATATTTTTCTTGGTGGTTGGAATTTTGCTGGTTATTTCCGTAGGAATTGTGTTGGCCATGGCATATTTTTGTCGTGATGAAGATGAAAAAAAAGAGGAGAATAAACAGTTTGGCAAGTCGACTCAGGCACTTGACATGGAGCCTGATGATGATTCTCACTTTTGAATCTTGTTTTTTCAAAAAAAAATTGAGTCGTCTAGCGATGATGTCGATTTTTCCAAGAGTGAATTTATCGGCGCGCCCGAATTAGATTCGAAGTCGGTTCAGTCGATTATACTCTGGCCGTCTTCGCGTGAGATACGCCTTTTGCTAGATACCGAATGGCTTGATAGCGGGGGCCACACTTTTTATCCATCTGTGCACGTGGCTTGGTGTGCATGGAATGATGATACTACATTCACTTGGCAATACTTTTCAATAGATGAATTTATTATTCGCGGCGACACGATAGTCATTCATACTCAAGAGCTTGCCGTGCTTGATTATCAGATGAATGGCGTCAACTTTTCTTTTCGTGCGCGGCTGTCGTCGGCAGGAGTGCAGACTGATTGGGTGAGATTGCCGGAATCGATACGGCTTTATGATGACAAGAGACGTGGTGTACCGCAGATGCCGCGCTCACTCCGATTGATCAGGCCATGATTAATTTGATTATTGTTGTTTTAATTCTCTTGGGTGGCGCTTTTCGAGATGGAATATCTGAACGTGCTGAAAAGGTTGGTTGGCTGTCATGGCACGTCGCTGGATGGATTGCACGTGACCTCGTCGCATTGCTGATTGCAATTCAATTTGCGTTGCAGCATCGCTTTTATGAAGTGTTGATTGTTGCTTTTATTGCAACTGGGCATGAACAATTTTATCTGCTTGGCGTTGAAGTTCGCTCTAAGCTTACCGGTCCCATCGATCCGCCGCGCTGGTTTTTAAAGTTACGTAAATTATGGACTTGGCTTCCATGGGCATAAGAACACAAAAATCCAATAGACTGCTGCGTGAAATCGTTGATCGGTTTCTGCAGTCACCATTACGGACGTGCAAAAATCGTCTGCATCCATGTTATTTTTGCGATGTGAGAATTTTGAAAGGGGAAACCTATTACCGTTGGAGCGATTGGTTTGCCCATGATGTTTGCGTGAGGCGAGCAGATGGAAATCGAGTTGTGGAAAATGTTCGTTTTGAATCCGAGCCGGAGGCGCCTTGAAGATCTTGTAAAAAAATATGGGCGGGAACGGTTGTTGAAAGAATTTGAAATCAATCTGTCACACCATGAACTGGGAAGCTACCTACTGAAGTATCTGCGTAACGAAATTACTTTGGTTTTTTCTGATTATGATAGCGTTTAACAGCACGCTTTAGCGCGCTTGTAGCGGCTTTAGCGAGTTCGGCTGTTGATTTTTAAAATACTTCTTGATTTTATCATAAGGCTTTTCGTATATTTGCTCCGGACATCAAAGCGCTGGAGCATTTTTATTTGTACGCCTTCCGGTGACTCGTTACGTGCAACTCCATGCTTCGGCTTGTGTGTCCAACCGTGCGTGACGAGTCTCTCGATGGCGTAATTTTTATGATTACGACAGCTTCACAATGCGCTTTACGACTTTGAAGATATTGGTTTGATAAAACTGCGATGGATGCAATGCAAAAGAACGTCGGCACCCATCGATGAGTTTATTTTCGGATTGGCAATCTATTAAGGAATTGGACTATGACGAAATGCGGCAAGAAAGTGACGCACATGGTGCGTGTGGTAGGAAAAAAGAAAGTAGGTTTCGTGTGCAAAGATCACATGGAGAAAGCAAAGGAAATTTGCGTGTTGGAAAACGCGGGGTTGAACGTGGAAGAGTATGATGGAGATAAAATGTTTTGCATGATACCCGCTGGGGTGACGGGGAGCGAAGAGCAAAAGCCCTTTTCTATTAACTTAAGTTATTCTGTAGCAGAGAGATGATTGAATCTATTTCAATTTCTTTGATAGGCGGCGTTGCCGCCTTTTTTATTTGCGTTATCGTTTATGGCTTTCGCGGCCGTCGTCGTTGGTTTCCTCGGTGCCTGCTCTGGCCGGATTTCATCTTTGATTATCTGCGCTTCCGGCGTTGGCCTGTTTCTGGCCATGGGTGGCGTAAGGTTGCATTCTTGATTTTTTTGCAGCTTGCGATCTATGATGCGAGATCATCGGCGAATATGGAGTTGATCCGTCCCTTTACTTATTTGCTCAAAACGAACGCTGGCTTTACTATTGAGCGTGTTGTCAAAGAGATGGACGCACTTCAACGTAGCGCTGGCGTGATGATTTTCGGCTGCGGTAACGCGCCACCTTCGGGGACCGTGACTATCGCGAGTCGTGTGTGGCTGCCGGCGAAATCGCTAAAGTTTTCTGATCTTCACGGCGCTGAGAGCAACGCTAATCGTTACGTCATCGGCATGAATTCGATCCGGTTACAGAAGCTCTGAGTGCTATAAGCCAAAAGATTTTGCTTTTTTTGATCTAGTTTTATGACATGGAAGCAGCTTTACCCCGAAAGGGGAGTGCTTTTGATCTTGTTTTTGATCTTGCTTTTGATCTGATATAAATAACCGTAGGCACCTGCGCAGCTTAGGACGGCTGCAGGTTTTCGCGACGTAGGAGCAACCCACAGGACGGGGCTCTTGTTTTTGTTCCTTGGCGCTCTGTCAAACTTGAAGTCCAGTGCGGTGCCGCGTTCGAATTTAGTACAGATCCATTGAATGAAACTTGATATCTACCCGAATCGTCGGCGTAGCCTTCCAGCGCAGATTCATGTTGGGTTAATTTTGCATTTGGCACTTTATCAATTTGTGCATTCCTTGCTCTGATATAACCAAGCGTAGCATCCTTATCGCGATGCCGGCCGCGCCGAACGGGGAAACCGGCTGAAAACGTGTGATCGACACCGGACAGTTTGATGTTGCTGGAACGTTTCACGTGGAACAAAGGTTTTTCGATGGAGAGATAAAGAAATTTATGGCTGGAGATCGCTGGGGAAAACTAAAAAAGATGATACTCGATGAATCTGTGCAGCACGATGCTTCGTACCGAGTGTGACGGCGCTGCGGGGTCACTCAAAAATGCCCGTAATCGGCTAAATCTACCCTTGCTTATTTTTAAGATTCTCAAATTTCTGATAAAAAGTACGTTGAAAAATATCGTCGTCCTACGGGCATCGTAGAGCGTTTAAATGGCAGAATAAACCGCCCTCGGCAACCACGTCGAGGGCGTTTTTTTACCGAATCGGCGCTTCGTCCACCGGCGACGTTGGATTGTCGCGCTCGAACTCATCCTTTTGTATTTCATCAACGATCGGCTTTGGCAGATCGTTGAGTTCATTGCGTTTGATTGTTTCCGGATCATTTGGTTTTTTCATGGTTCGCCTTTTTTTTCGCACGTTAATTAAGCCTCTCGGGTGTGCGAAATTCGAGAGACTATTGACGATAGAACTCCAGCGAGCGCACGATGCCCGCGGGAGTTATGGGGTAGGAGTATGGAGCCTATTTAAAATAAAGCGTTTCTTGATTTGTCCCTTTTCGCCAATGTTCCATGCGTTTTCTGCATGACGCGGTGGCGAGAAATTGTTTCAAAGAAGCGATCGGTCGCCCGCAGTCACAAGCGCATATTTTTGTAGCGGGCTGCTTTCCTTCCATCAGATCGCGAATTGTGGTCGCTACCACCATCCCCATCTGGAGAGGAACCCCGTTCCGGATGGCAAGATTCTTTCCGCGCCGACTTAGTCCGGAAAGCTCAAAGCTTTCCGGCAAATCGAACATGGTGCACAATCGCGCCCACGGTGTTTTCAACGCCTGCTCGCCGGTGGGCGTCGGTGTAAATTGGCCATTGTGATTCACCCGGTGGATCACAAGCTTTGAGCCATTTTGATTCCACCATGCCAATTCGTTTTCTTTCGGCACGGTGTTTTTTGTCACTCCGAATTGAAAATGCCTTCGTCGCAGCATCTCACCGCCGCATTCACGATGAGTGAGATCGAAGCGCTGATGCGTGTAGCCTTCGATGCGGATTGAAGGGACTGAAGGAACATTTTCCCAAAGCCACCAACTCGGCTTGGCTTCTAAAATGACGCGCGCGCCTTCGGCGATCAGTGAACGAGCTGAAGATTTTTCCGCTTCAGTGACTTGGCCACGCCGGACGCATGACCATGCTTGGCACGGACTGCCGAGAATCACTCCGTCGAATTTTCCAGATGGTGCGTGAAAGTCTCGGATGTCATGGCCGAAGGCTATGTCGCCGGCAGAGACGACGCAAAAGCCGGTGCGCTTGAACGCCATGCCCAACAAGTCGATTCCGCTGAAAAGACTGAGAACAAGTTTCATTTTCCTGCCTGCAACATTTTAAACTTTGAAGCTTCAAGCATTTGAAAAAAGGTTTGATCGGTATGCCGAGCGGTTTGGCGACATTTTGCTTTTATAGTTTTTAATTTTCATGATTGCTCCAGAATGAATTTTATTGCATGCCCCTTCGTTACCATTGCAGGGGTGAAACGATAGACTTTCCACCCCATGCTTTGGGCCGTATTGATTTTTTCGTAGTCGGCAGGCGACATATGTTTTCCGCCGCCGAATTTATAACCGCCGCCGTCAATTTCGATGGCCACTTTTTCCGCTGGCCACGCGAAGTCGAAACGCCATTTCCGCGTTGGATGAAACCTAAATTCAGCGACGGGCGCCGGCAAGCCATTGCTCTGGAGCTGGAGCAAGAGCAACTGGCTTGGTTCAAGTTTTAGTCCGTGTGTCATGGACTTTTTTTACGGTTCGTCGGATGCGGCTTTGATTCTTCAACTATTTCATCAGCGACGGCGACGACGTTGAGCTTGCTTTTTTTCTTTGGCTCGTCCAGCGCAAGCGTTTGCTGCGCACGGACGCCGTTCATGAAGTCGCTGGCGAGTTGCTTCAATTCATTGAGTAGATCGACGGCCTTTCCAGATAAACAGAATTCGCTTTTTTCGGCCCCCTCTATCAACGAATACTTTACCTGAGTGCTCAGGGTTAAGGGGCGATTGGAGTTTTCAAATTCGATGGTGCAGTGCAGGTAGCAGCCCAACGCCCCTGCTTCCGACTTCTTGAATCCAACTTTGTTGACGCGGTATTTTTTTACAGCGTCGGATTTAAACCAGCCGTTCGTAATTTCATTCCCAAGCGGTTTTAAACGCATGAACGCGTTTACGAACTCCGGCGCCGGCGTCATAGCGTCAACGAGCACACTGCTGACTGTCTGCGTTTCGTGAACTTCAACGAAAGAAATTTCAGTGATTTCTTTCGTCATTTTGATTGACGTGATTTCCATAATTGCTCTCCGTTAAAACTTTCAACATAGCGTTGCGCTCGATGGGCGCCATCGCAGTGAATTTTTTTAGCCATCGGTTTTGCATCTTCCGTATGCGTTCGCGTTCGCGGAAGGTGTCGCCGATGAATCTGTAATCATGGCGTTCCGGCGATGCGTCCGGATTGAAGTTCATCCATATGCATTCCTCGCGCCTGCCGGCTCGTGTTTGCGCCATGAACGTTTTTTTCGTCCATATTGGTGCACGGAGAACACGATTGTACATTGTGCTGTCGTAGCCTGAAATCATCACGTAGCATTTAAGTTTAGTGATGACCGATAAAAGTTTTTCGTGGCATTCTACGGAAAACTTGTGTTTGTATCGCTGTCGGCCTCGGCCGTTTTGTTGGTACAGCTTGCTCGGCAGATACGGCGGGTCGAGATAGATCAGCAAGTTTTTGTACCAGCCGATGCGTTGTTCAAGCCATTCGAATGCACATACGCACTCGATACAAAATTCTTCTGGCCCAGCCGGTGTAATAATCTTGCTTACGACGTCGGCATCGATGTCGCCGGCGAAGTTGTAACTCGCTGGGCGTTTGGTTCCGAAGATTGTTGCCGCGCCTGCGAACAATTCTGCATACGCGGAATGTGGCGGCATCCACGAAATTATCTTTTGTGCCGTTCCAGATGCACCTTTTCCACCTGGGTAGCTCATTTGATTTTCAGTTTAACGATTTTACGGTGCAAATTTGCGCGGTCTGTCTTCAAGACTCTCGCTGTTTCGGCAACGTTTTTTTTGCATTCGTTATAGGTTCGATTTATCAATTCGCGCTCGAACATGCGCAATTGCTTTTTAAGTGAAAATTGTTTTTTCATAGTACTTTGTCTGTTGGGAAATCTACAACAGCGTTGTTTGGCAGTTCTATGCTGCGTGCAATGTAAAAAAACGGCATAGCGTCCATTATTTTGTCTAGACTTTCCCGTGAGGTTACGATTGCGACTTTTTTCACAAAGTCGCTTTTGACATTTGGTTTTTTTTGTAGCAGTAGCAATGCGGGAAATCTAATCATCAAGGGAAATGTCACCAGCGTCGCTACAGCATTTCTTTCTGGATTCATTTTTCAATTTAAAAAATCAAGCGCCGCTCGCTCCAGACCCGGAGCGTGGAGCGAGACGATTCATCGTGTCAATTCACCGGCGCTATGTTCAATCTCACGCCGCGCGGCCGCGGTGGCAATTGCCAGATCCACGCGGAGCGTAAGCATACTTTATGCGAATCGGAGGATTCGAACCTCCATGCCCTTTCGGGCACCGGCTCCTAAGACCGGCGCGTCTACCAGTTCCGCCAGACTCGCATTGAAACCGTGTAGGCGTTGCATTGATGAGAAAGCATTGCTGTTTTGGACGCCTCGTTAGCCCGCTCAGACCTCGCGTTTTTAGCGGTTATCAAGCCGCATCGCGTACGCTTAGCGGTCTGTCTGACCCTTTGCAGCAGACAGGCTCACGGTTTCGTAGCGAAGGCAGGACTCGAACCTGCACGGTTCATGGTTATGAGCCATGTGAGATGCCTGTTTCTCCACTTCGCTATATCCGGCAGGCTTCGATTCATTACAGCCGTCCGTCAAACTTCCACTGACTGCCAGCCGGTTTTTCCGTCCAACATCGCCGCCTGCTTCCGGTTCCGAGAGCAATGCTGACTCAAGGGTCTCTCTGCGGTGAGGCGGCGAAGCCGGACGGTTTATTTCTTTCTCTCTTCTTGCCACGTGCTGACAATTTTGCCAAGCTTGGCGACGACTTCTTTCTGCTGATCCGCACTCAGATTATCCATACTCTTGACGCGTTTTTCAGCGATGATCGCTTTGAAACGGGCATCGAAGAGTTTTCCTTTCCCCAAATCGTTGGCGATGATCTGCCAGTCGATTAAGCTCCCGTTTTTAAATCCTGCATTGTTTTCTGGTGCCGGAGAAGCTGAAGCATTTTCCTTTTTGGCGATGGGCGCGCCGTGAAGTTCTGTTTCCTTAGGAGTCGTCTGTGACTTTCCTGCCGCCCACAGCGCAAGCTCTTCGCCGTGTCGCTCATCAAGCTGACGCGAATTTATCATGATAGGTTTCAGCGCTTCAGGGCATTTCGGCACACCGTGTTCTCTTCCTTCTGCGCTCCAGTCGGGAACGCCTTCGCAACCGGCTGGAAGGAGGCAGCGTATGGTCTGCTCGAATACGAACGCGTCGCCGGCAATTGCTTGCCAGCCAAGCGTTACGATGTCGTAGCCTAGACCGTTGGTTTTTTTCACCATCGCGCTTTTCTCCTTCGCGCGAAAACAAAAAATGAAGGCGGCAGGAATCTGCAAAATCGTATTGATGAGAAGTTGCCGGTTTGCAGCGGGCTTTGCCCATGCGCGCCACTGCGCAGCTTCTTCCTTTTTTGAATCACCGTGCCCGAGGCGTTTGCACTCTGCGTCGTGAAACATTAGATACCCACCCATGCCTTCGTGTTCGTGACTCATTGAGTCCACGATAACGACGCCTTCATTGCTTTCCTTCGATGCGGCCTTGATCACTTCGACATAATCAAGTGAGCCGAACGGTTCTTGAAACTGGCAGTGCGTGAATTTAAAATCGTCTGCGTAATGAAGCGCACGCCTCGCTTCGGTGTCCACGAAAACGATATTGCCGCTGCGGACTTTCTGAATGCCGGTTGCGACACGTAAGGCCGAGAAAGTTTTTCCGCATCCGCTCGGGCCGACGAGGCCGATTAACAGGGGGCAGGCTTCACGGACGGCTGGTTTAAAAACGTAGCTCATAGTTCTACCCTAACCCCTTCAATTTGGTATTCACCAAACTCCAATTTATGATAATTGCTCCGAACTTGTGATGAATCCTTGCATTGCCTGCCACTCTTCCCATCTGTTGACCGCGTAGGAGGGAAGGTTTGCCCACGCGACTTTGTTGCCGTATGCGCTCCACTGCTTGCTTGTCAAGCAGCGCTTCCAAATCTCAATCGCGCGTGCAACTTTCTGCTCGGCGACCTCTGCCATTTGCTCGCCGTATCCCACGAAGGACACGGCAAATGGCTCTTTGATTTCCTGCAAAATCCAAATATACCTCGCGTCAAAGATTGCGCTCATGTCGAGCGCCTTCAGGCCGCGCAGATAGAACGCGGCTTGCACGTCATACCCGTGCTGCACAATCGGTCCGCGAATGAATGCTTCCGACTCGGCTGAATCGACTGTCTTGTAATCGATGATCAGCGTGTGATCATCGGCGAGCCAGTCGGGGCGGGCGCGCATGTAGAAATTTTTGCGGCCTTCACATTCGCGCCAAATTAGCGTTTGCTCTGGTTTGCCCTTGCCCAAGATCATTGCGTTTAAATCGACGCAGAAATTTATATTCTGCCGAAAAGCTTTTACCATCTCGCCAAGCTTTTCGTAATCCGCTTCGAGCAAGGGAATCTTCCCGTCTTCCCGTGCAGCTTCGCGTGCGTCCTTCGCCGCGTTGGTGCGGAAAGAATCAAACGAAAGTTTCTCAACACGGCTCATATCGCCTTCGAGGCAGACCGCATGTGCGGCGCTGCCGATATCCATTCGTTCGTTTTCTCGCGGCTCGAAATTTTTGTTCAAGCGTGGATGTGCATGCCACGCGTGAAGCGGTGACCGTGTGAGAAGGATGTTTGCGACTGACGAACTTAACGATGGCGACTTGCAGGGATCCGCGTGGTATACCCTTGCATCAATCGTTTCGTGAATGCCGATGTCGAGACGATTTTTTTTCATAACTTCACCTGACAGATTTTGATCTTGATCTTTGGAGCGGTAGCGACTTTAAAGACGACTTTAGCGGAGAAGCAATCTGCTACAATCCCTTTCTGCGTTGTGGTGTTGTAAAGTTATTTCCTGCGTTAGTGTTCTTATTTTTTGGTCTTCCTCGAACACAAATATTAACAATGCCGGTTTTATTCTTTCAAATGAAAACGATCTCCCCATCGTTGTCAGACGGAATACTGCCGCTATTATTGCAGATTGATTTGAATCAATAAAATAAGTGTCGGCCCGTAAAGTCGAGATCTCGTAGCCGACAATTTTTCCATAACTAACTATATCGCGCGGCCACGCGATATAGACGGCGTCAGCGGCTGACGCCATAGCTTTTACATCATCACTTTCTTTATTCTCCGTTAAAAAAGTGATAAATTTTTCTTTTCCCGTTTTATCCATCCTAAAAGGAACGGGAAAAAAAGTCAGCTCAGCGTCTGGTTTGACGCACAGCTTCGTACCGTACATATTTCCTCCGTAAAGCGAGATCTGCAATGGGTTTATATACATTTTTTTCTCCGGTTTGCCGACGTGGAATTGCGCCGGCCGTTCGATAGCTTATCTAAAAAATATTTCTTGGCGCGAAATGCCAAGCGAACTTAGGATCTCTTCGCCGGTTATTTTAAATTTCCCCCAATCCAACCACCCCGGGTTGGCATTATAGAAAAGCCTATGCCTACTAAAGGAAACGCAAATGTTTCTATGCCATGCCCGATTGCGAGAGCTATCGTGCTCCAAGTCCCGGAGCCGTCGCTCTTCCAGCTTCGCGCCGGAACAATTTTAGTAGGGCAAGCGCGGTTTGGGAAGCCCACGCAGATTATTTTGTCTTGCGTGTGGAAATTTCCCCACGAGGCCGCGATCGCTTCTTTCACCATTCGCGTACTACGCTCCGCGAGGCCGGCGGGCGTCCGGCTAAGCTCCGGAAGTGGAGAAAATACGTTCACGTCCGATCCGATAATGATTGCATGTTTTCGCGCAACCAGATCGGTGCCTCGTGCATCTCCGACATAAAATTTGAAACCGCGTGAACCGATCACTCCGACAACTTGCTCGATAAGTTTTTCATCGCCCGCATTAAGAACGCGCGGGCCGGTAATTATGCAGATTTTCATTGATTTTCTCCAGCGTTTGCTCGGTTTCTTCGTTTAGTGAATCACTTTCGCGATGCTCTGCAATAAAGCGATCTAGAGCCACTTTCGCCTCTCGCATAGTCGCGAAAGGTGTCGTCTGTTCGTAATCGTTTACAAAAACGACAAAGCCCTCGCCACGTTCTTCAATACGATTCATTTTCATAGTTTCACTTGTGTTATTTTTGCACATGTTAATTTGTCACACTCCGCGCCAACCGGAGAGCGCAGGGTATGACGTTAATTAAAATTTATTCTCATTTAACTTTTTCACAACTATATCTTGCTAATTCTGTGCCAAAAAAATAGCAACGTAGAATAACAACTTAACTCAAATTCAACACACTTCTATTGTATAAAATACAATCGCTGTAGAAAAAAAACACGTGTAAATTTCGCACATGCCGAAATGAAACGCGCGATTACGGCACGCCGTTTGTTCGCCCTCCCTCTCCCCTTCTGCTAACTAAGTACCTATCCGTTATAGGGGCATGTAGGGGCGATACACGTGGCAAAATGACACACCCCCTTTTATTGCCAAGTTTTTAATATAAATAAACGAAGTCACCTTTAAAGTTTTAATATAAATAGAGCTTCATCCTCCTTTTCCTTGTTTTTGATCTTATATAAATGACGCAAGCACCTTCGACGCGCTCTTGTTCTTTGCGGAGCCTCGTTCGACATGCAGCATAGGATGTTCATTTTGCATTTGATGCTCAGGGTTAGGTTCACAGCCATAACGGATGCAAAAAAGAACCGCTGAAGAATTTGAGAATAGACAGATTTAAGCACGGTGAGATTTTCCGCTCTACGCTCTTATAAAGCCGGAAGGGTACGAGGCGACGTCGAAACGACACTATCGGGGAAGGAATCTCCTTCCCCGACTTGAGCAATTTTATTAATGGCCGCATAAAAAAAACCGGCCCGCCAGCCAAACAACAGCCAGCGGACCGGAAAGCACTCAGCCCCGAACCAACACCCAGCCCGGACAGCGGAACCACAACCCACGCCAGACCGAGCACGGCCGGCCAAGAGGAACGAACCGCCCGAACCCACGCGACCAACGCCAGCCACAGCGCCCGCACCCGCACCGCGAACAAGCGAGAGGCCCACGCGCGCCCCCCACGGCACAGCGCCCGCACCGGAAAGCACGGGCACCGCACCAAGCACAAACGAAGCGCACCAGCACAACGCGCTCAGCAGCCACGAGCCACCCCCGCCCCAGGCCAGCACGGAGCAAAAGGACCAAGCAAACGGCCGACCCGAAAGAACGAGGCCGGACCGCACCGGAAGGAAAGCCAGCCCCAGCGCAGAGACACGAACACCAGCGCGCCACGGCCAGACCCGAGCGACCGCACACGCGCCACCGGACGGAACCAAACACCGGGCGCCAGAACACCCAAACGCGCGGCAACGGCAAAGGCAACCGCCCGCCCGAACGAATCACAGCGCACAACGAGCAACGAACCGCGACGGGAGAGACCAACCGAACACGGCAGGCCAGCCAACCGCCACACGAGAGACAACAGCCACGAAACGGACACAGCGCACCTCCGAAAGCAAAGACAGCCCGCAGAGCACCGCACCGGCACTCACCGGCACGCGGCCCCCGCAGGCATTTACACGGACGCGCGCGGGTTTTAGCAAAATTTTGTTCTGTTCGCATATAAAGATGTCCTGTCGGCTGCGCGGCGATTATAATTATTTTTTTTCGCGTGTTTTTAACCCCGTAAAAACCAATAGCTTTGTTTTTTTTCTTGAGCGTGAGAATCAAGTTTATTGCGCCTTTCGTGAGGGCGTTTCGCCCGCGCTGGAGCAATAACCCCAAGATGAAAAGCCATTGAGTTTTTTGTTTGCGGGGTAACGCGAAAAAAAACACCACAAAGTTAGCCGCGCAAGACGCAGGACACACCTTTAAAAAAGCGAACGGAATAAAATTTTGTCGCTCTACCGCGCGCGTTTAACGGGAAACTGCGGCGGCGGCGTCACGCTAAGGATTGGTTCATTCGTTTTTGGTTACTTATGATTTGAGGTTTTGTTAATTTTGCATCACAGGGCTGATTGCTACCCGTATGTTTGGATTTGCGTGATATCTGTTTGGATCAACACTGGCTTGATGAAATTGTATCACATTCTTCTTGACTTCGAATCGCGAACGTGCTATATTGAAAGCATCGTAAGCGCTTGCCAAGGCGTGAGCGATTGACGAAATAGGTGTGAATTTTATCGAGATCCCTGATCGGGGCTTGTCTCCAAGTCGATTTTCACACCGTCGATGAAGAGTTGGCCTAGCCCCGATCAGGGATTTTTATTTCTGGAGATGGCGATGGATATTCATGTTCTTAGAAATTTGGTTATGAGGTACGGAGCCGAGTTGAAACTTACGTCGGTTGAGAAGGAATGCTTGTGGCACCTTCTCGATCATGATCATGACGGCAAGGGTTATTGTTACCCGAGTGCGTTGCGCATTTCAAAACGGATGGGGATATCGCATCGTTACGCGCAAGCCGTGATTGATCGACTTGCGAAAAAGTATAATCTGATTTCGATCAATCATCGGGTTGGAACGTCGAATCAATATCGTTATCACGGTGCGATGAAGGCTCTGACGCCGATGCTGCAGCGAGAGTTGGGTAAGGGAAAGAAACGTGTTGAGCGATCAGAAAAGCAGCTCGATTTGTTGAATTCGGCCAGCAAAACCTACGATCCACAGATCGTACCCCCATACGATCCACAGATCGTACCCCCTACGATCCACAGTTCTACCCCCCTACGATCCACAGATCGTACTAACTCTGCAAGTGAACACTTCAAAGAGAACTCTTCTATCTTAACTCCCGTCGTAGAGAACTTTGATTGTCTTTTGGAATATTGGAATGACATGGCAATAATTGTTCATACGATTGCACCGCGGGACGAAAAGGCTGATTCCGGCCGCCGAAGTTTTTTTGAAGCTGTTAGCAAACGTCTTGCTGAAGGGCATACATGGGATGATTTACGACAGGCGATTCAGAATTATCATGACGTTTTGGTTTCAGACGAACACCGGTTTAATTTTCGTTGGACGATAACGCAATTTATCAATCGCGGCTTCGATCAATTTCTTGATCGCAAAACCGCATGGGAAAATTACAAGAAATCGAATTTTGAGAAGAAAGGAAACTCGTATGCAGAGCAGCAAGCCCAATCCCTCAAACGATATCGCGAAGCTGTCGCCTTCTGCGAAAGAGAAGATCGTGAAGTATCTCAGTGAAAATTTTTTTCGTGTTGGGAAGCCGTTGCCGTCGCAGGATTATTTTGATTCGGCGGCATTGACTTGGTTTCCTGTGATTTCGTTTATCCCTGTAGCGATGTGGGACAAATGCTATCAGGATGCCGTTGCGAATTTGCCGGAAGGAGAATTTGTTACGGCCCACAGGATTAAAGCGGCGTGGCCCCGTGTCAAGGCCGCGAATACCACAAATATGTTTGAGGCTGGGCGGCATTATGAAATTCGAACGTGTCCCCGCTGCGGCCGGCAGTTCGTCGGATTGACGCAGGCGTCGTCTGACATCATCGTTGATCGCCGTTGTGCTGTGAGTGATCAGCATTGTGTTCCGTGCCCGCGATATCTTTTAGAGTTGCACGGTGTTCGCGGTGCGAGATTGACGATAGATCAGATGCATGAAGTTCAAGCATTTTTGCCTGAGCAGCCGACCGCGTCAAGCATGGAGTGGGTGAAACAAAATGTTCGTGTTGGTGGTGAAGTTCAGGCGTGGCAAAAACAATTGTTGCAAACCTATGAGAAATGAATTACCTTTGTTCGTTAATCCGTCCGCGCCGTTCTTACGCATTGTCCGGCGCGACGGAACTTTTTTTGATGTGGAGTTGTCTTGTCAATATGCGAAAGAAACCAGTTGGCAAGTTTGTAACAAAGTTATTGCCCAAGAAGGCGCGCAAGAAGCGCAGTCGAGGGAGACCTTTCGAGCCGGGTAACCCGTGGCGATTTCCTGATGGGGTGTCAGGAAATCCGGGCGGCCGGAAGCGCCTGATTGATGCGCATACGGCTTCACTGGCTACCGTGGACACATTAACAGGAAAAACGGTTGCAGAATTGATTTCTGAAAAAATGTGTACCTATATTTTGACGTTGCCTTTGAATGAAATGGACCGCTCGGCTTCGATTGTTCGTGAATTGCGTCAAGGAACCGAAGGCGATACAGTTCACACACCGGATAGTTTGCAAGTAGTGATTGACCGATGAAGTTTTCCGAATTTTGTCGTTTTAAAAATTCGCAGTGGGAAGCTACTGAAAATGCGGATCGATATAAATATTTTCTCTACGGCGGGCGACGCGGAGTGCTTAAGTCGTATTGGCTTCGTTGGTACGGCCTTCGTCGCTTGTTAATGTTTGGAGCGCAAGGGTTCCGCAATGTTAAAGTAATGTTGGCTTGCGAAGATTTTCCTACCTTGACTGATCGTCAAATTTCCAAAATACAAACTGAATTTCCGCGCGAGCTTGGTGAAATCAAGACGACTCGTATTGATGGATTTTGTTTTCATTTACGGCCGGAGTTTGGTGGAGGTAAGCTCGCCTTTCGTTCTCTCGATGATCCGCAAAAGTTTCGAGGCTCAGAGTGGGCAGGGATTTTAATTGATGAACTCACGCAGAATGAAGAGTTTATTGATCGAGAGCTTTCTCTTTTTGATGTGCTTCGAGGATCGCTGCGCTGGCCGGGCATTAATCAAACTTTTTTTGCTGCGACGTCAAATCCTGATGGCCCCGGGCAACTTTGGGTTCGGAAACTTTTCGTGGAAAAAAATCCCCCTGATTATCTTTTACCAGAGAAGGAGAAGTTTTGTTATCAGCGCGGTGTCGTTGAGGATAAAATACTTTTGCCGGACAGCTATTGGCAAATGCTCGATACGCTTTCGCCGAAACTTCGAGAGGCTTGGGTGGATGCGAACTGGTATGTAACTTTTGAAGGGTTGGTTTTTCCTGAGTTTACCGAGTTGAATTTGACTGATGAAGAGCCGGAGAAAACTCTACCTGTTGAATGTTCGATTGACGACGGGTACGAGGACCCGCGCTCTATTCTTTTCATTCAGCGCAAGGGGATTTACTATTTTATTTTTGATGAGATTTACGAAAATCATCGGCTTGCTGAATATCATATCACTGAAGCGAAGAAACGTCTTGCCACTCACGGTTTTAAGAATTTTCGTATGGCTGTGACGTCCAACGAAGATGCCGAGCTACGTGCTCAGCTTAGTCGCAACGGCATTGCTTCCGAAATTGGCTCGCATGATGTCATTGAAGGAATTAACCGAATGCGACGTCAAATCGTGGATTCTCAGGGCGTTCGACTCATTAAAGTGCATCGTCGGTGTCGCAATCTTATCAGTGAATTTACTGAGCGCTACAAATATCCATCGAAGAAAAAAGTATTGAGTACCGAGAAGCCTCAAGATGGAAATGATCATGCGATTGAAGCGCTTCGGAAATGGTTGTGGGTGCGGACCAACAGAGGGGTTGGAATAAGTTTTCCAGAGAGAGAGAGAG